>Ga0079992_139206_pt1 | contig 59558 bp, 53 predicted proteins | sample FaiFalFF_MnMetaG_3_FD_69197 | JGI IMG/M metagenome (GOLD analysis project Ga0079992, IMG submission 69197) | Freshwater microbial communities from Yellowstone National Park, Wyoming, USA - Fairy Falls B (FF_Mn_B) MetaG (SPADES assembly) (version 2) | ecosystem: Environmental > Aquatic >...
ATTTACTTGCTGTGGATTAGCATAATTGTCTAGTTCCTCTTTGATTTTCTTGTCCTTTAAAGGTAAGATTCGATATTGAAACCCTATGCCTTCCGGTGGAGGGATGGCTTGCCACCAGGGCGCCTCAGAGAAACGTTGTTGAGTCGGGTCGCTCGGATCAGGGATCCTGCCCATCTGGGAGGCCAGCGCCGTATGGATCGCTTCTATGTCGGCCTGGGGTGGCAATCCGAGCACCTCCCGCAAGCCGTCTATCGTCAACCCGGTAGCGCCCCGCAGCACTGCTCTCTCAAAGGCATTCGGATCATGTCGTCGGATGGCATCCTGCAGCAACTCCAGCCAGGTCCTTCCCATCGCTTGGTCCAGCGGGTGATCAAGTTCGGCTGCCTGGATCACCTGGGTAGATCCTCCGCTCTCGCCTGTATCTGCCTTCACCCTTTCTAAGATCCGATGGGCTTCACTTAACTGGCTTGCCAGAAGGCTCTGCGCTTTCTTCTCCAGTTGTAGCAATCGATCCACCTTCGCCAATAGCTCCACAAACTTCCCCAGCCGGGCCGCTACCTCCCGTGCCCTTTCCTCCGTTGTTCGAAACAGGCCAAACCTGTAGAAAGCCGACGAAATCTCTCGGGCACAACGAAGCAACTCAGCTGCTAATCCGCGCCCTTGGACGAGCTGCCCCTCCTTCTTCTTCAGATCGCAGCCCAGCAGGTACCTTGCCCATGCATAGGCCTCTTGGGCCTCTGCAATATTCCGGAACCACTCCGGCGTGCCGAATCGTATCTGCTCCATCTCAGGCACCCGCAACACCACCCTCCTCTGTCGCAGTTCTCCTGTCTCTGTACGCTCCATCCGTTCTACCCACCAATTCGAACTTGCCAGCACATTTTCCCAGCCTCCTACTACAAAACTTGACATCGCCTCCTTACAGTCGTCTACATATTGCCGGAGACTCTCCAGGGATTGAGGGTCGCGGATATTTCGGCGAGGGAATCTCCATCCTCCTTCAATTTGGCGTTGGACATACGTCCTGTCTTGCGCATTGTCTATCAATGTTTTTAGTTCTTCTCCAATCTCAAAAGTTGGCTCTACCCTTGCTTGACTAATTTTCTTCTCATAGTCTGGGTTTATAAGGTCTTCTAATTTCTGTCGCAGCTGTCGAAGCGTCTGATAGTATTTTTGTTTCCTCGCGAAATCCCTCCCCCAGAATCCGACCCGGGTTACCATCATTGGAAACTCTTCGTATAGTATCCTCGCTACATTTAAATCCGATTGTAACTCTTTCAACATAATAGTTTTTGCTGCCAACTCTACCAGTTGAGCGCGCCAAGGCTTACTGTTTTGTCCTATTCCAACATCCGGTAGGTCCAAATAAAACCAATTGGTTGTCAAATTGGGAATAGCCTTCGACCATAGAATGAAAGCCACATCGGCCGCGATTCCGAAGAACGTATTTAGAGACGTTCGCCGATGATCGACGGTTTGATAAGTCATCGGCCCAACGCGGATGAAGTTGAGAGTCACCTGTGTGTTTGCCGCGAAGTTCTGTTGAACGTAATTGACCAGGAAAGCGCCGACGAAGCGGTGGATCCCTTCTCCGGTGCCTCCGGCCGTAGAGGAGACAATCCAAGCCTCCACATCATTGTTCGGCCCAATACCGTGGCGACTTAGGAGTCTTCTTAAAACCTCTTCCAAGGAGGCTTGATTCCTTGTATGACGGATTGTTAATCCTCCAATAGCTGGCGATCGACCTAATCCATACTTTAACGCAATGTTTGCTATCTGTGTCTTTTGTAAGAAGTCAAAATGCCTTAAGGCCTCTTGAGAACTAAAGGCATTTAAATAGGGATTGTTTAGTTGTTGCTGCTGTGGCTGTTGTTGTATTTGTAAACTGATGTCCCTAAAAAGAATTCCGGTTGTTCCGATACCTTGATCTAACTTAACGAACCCGGTAGAGTATGGATCCTCCCTGCTCTGTTGTTCGACTCGGATTTCTTCGCTGACATCGATTTGAATTTCAGCATGGAGGCCAAGTTCGCTGCGTTGACCTAGCAAATTGACGCCGCTGCCGCCACAAACGATCAGGATTCTCACCGTCATCTCGTGCCTCCTATAAGGATTCGTGCTATGTATCAGGATGGGTCAGATTGGCCTGAGGGGAGGAGGCCGGAAGAACGCCATCGATGTGGGCGGAAGAGCCCCTCAAGGAGTTCAGCTCCGGCCTCCCTCCAACCCCGATGAGTTGCTTGGGCCCGAGAGCCCCTATGAACCGGGAGGTTGGGGGTGGGAGGCCCACCCTCCTTCCGCACCTCCTCCCCCCAGGCCCCATCCCCTTCTCCGGTAGGAGGTGACCTATGCCACGCCAGGGCTTTATCGGACTGGATGTGGCCAAAGACACCTTCACGGCCGCTTTCCTCATCGTCGATGCCCTTTCGGGTCAGATCCTCCACGAACAGATCGCGACCTTCTCCTATGACCACCCGGGCTGGCAGCGCTTCCTGGCCACCTGGGAACCCCTGCACGCCGACTTCTGGTGGATCGGCCTGGAAGCCTCCGGCCCTTATTCCGCCCTTCTCGAAGCCCACCTCTTACGCCTGCACCGGCCCAACATCTCCCTCCACCGCCTCTCCCCCCTCCAGGTCCGGGACTTCGCCCGCGCCCGCTCCCGCCGCCGCACCAAAACCGACCGCCTCGATGCCTGCACCATCGCCCTCTTCCTCCGCCAGCCGCTCACCGTCCAGGCCCTCCCCGCCCCCCTCCAGGATCACACCCCCCTCCGCGCCCTGGCCCATCTCGACCAGCATCTGGCTCAGGAGCTGACCCGCACCCAGAACCAGGTCCGCCAGCTCCTCCACTTCCTCTTCCCCGAGCTGGAGCGCGCCTACGCCCGCTTCCCCAAAGCCCTGCGCATCCTGCTCCGCCACTTCCCCTCCGCCCCCGCCATCGCCCAGGCCCCTCTCCAGGATCTTCACGCCCTCCTCCCACCCCGCCACCGCCTGGACCTGGAGGCCCTCCAGGCGCTGGCCCGGGCTTCCTTCGGCCTCCACGACCCCATCCGGGCCCAAACCCTCCAGCTCCTCCTGGATCGCTGGGCTTTCCTGGAGACCCTGCGCGCCCGCTGCTTCGCCGCCTTGCAACAGGCCGTCCGCCAGCATCACCCCCAGGCCTGGCGCCTCCTCCGGACCATCCCGGGCATCGGACCCCGCCTGGCCGCCCTCTTCCTCGCCCTCACCGGCCCCCTCGACCGCTTCCCCGACCGCAAAGCCCTCATCGCCTATGCCGGCCTCGACGTCACCCTCCACCAATCCGGCCGCTTCGCCGGCCGCTGTCGCCTCTCCAAACGGGGCGACCCCCTGCTCCGCCACGTCCTCTACCTCATCGCCGCCGCCCTCAAACGCTATACCCGTCGCTTCGCTCAGGCTTTCGCCTACTACCGCCATCAGGGGCGAGCCGTCCGCGAAACCCTGGTCATCCTGAGCCGTAAAGCCTTGGGGATGCTCTATCACCTCCTCCGCCATCAGGTCCCCTTCCAGGACCTGCCACAACCCGCACCCGTCTAAGCCTTATAGTTGACTCCTTGGACGCGCGGGGAGACGGATCCGAAGGGCAACCTCATAATGTAGGGCAACTGCGAGCAGTTGCCCTACATGCGGAAAAACCGGAACGCCCCGCAACGGCCCGCCTCTCCGTTGCAGGAGGCGCCTTCGCCATGATATCATCTCGGAAAACGAGCGGGGTGATGCGCCCCGATGGCCCTGTCTCGGGGTGTGTCCCAATTTTGTCGGGCTGGCCGCTTTGCAGGACAGCTGCAAGCAGTTGTCCTACGATTTTGGGACGCACCCCCCGATGGAAATGGGGCGCATCGCCTCGGGCCGGTCGATTCCACTCTGAAGGAGGATTCCCCATGTCCACCGAACCGATGTCCGGCGCGCCCTCCCCGGCTCCCCTCTCCCAGCGGGATCAGCTGCTGGCCATCCTGCCCTGGTGGATCTGGTTCGTGGGGCTGGCGGCCTTCTTCGTCCAGGACCTCCATCCCCTGGCCAAACGGCATGCCCTCTGGGGGATGGGCTACAACCTGGCCCTCAGTATCCTGTTCGGATGCTGTCCCCTGCTGTTCATGATCATCTCCGGGGCCTCCGGAAGCGACGCGCTTCGATCCCTCTCCACCCTGGGGGGCCTGGCCGCTTCGTGTCTGGCGTTCCTGCTCTGGGCCGGCGTTGCTCTCCTGAACACCTACGCCGTGCTCCAGAACAAAGGGCCCTGGCTGCAGGGGTAGAGAACCCGACGCGCGGTCGCGGAAAAAACAACGGGGAGGCCGCGCAGGCCTCCCCGTTGGGCCATCCCCAGCGGGATCCGCTCAACGCGCGGGGGAGGGGCCCGAGGGCGCCGGCTCGCTGAGGTTGAGGACGCTGATGCGGGCGGCGATCTGGCGGGCGATGTCCCGCATGGCCTGGGCCGCCGGGCTGTCGGGGTGGGCGATCACGAGGGGCCGCCCCGCATCCCCGCCCTCCCGCACCCGCGGGTCCAGCGGGATGCGCCCCAGGAAAGGCACCCCCATCCGCTCCGCCAGTTGACGGCCGCCGTCCTCCCCGAAGATGGCGGTCTCCCGGCCGCAGTGGGGGCAGACGAATCCGCTCATGTTCTCCACCACCCCCAGCACGGGCACCTCCAGCCGCCGGAACATCTCCACCGCCCGTCCCACATCGCTCAGCGAGACGGCCTGGGGCGTGGTCACCACCACCGCTCCGGTCAGGGGCACCAGCTGGGCCAGAGAGATGGCCACATCCCCGGTCCCCGGCGGCAGATCCACCACCAGGTAATCCAGCATCCCCCAGTCCACGTCGGTCAAAAACTGCCGCACCGCGCTGTGGAGCATCGGGCCGCGCCAGATCACCGGCTGATCCGGAGGGAGCAAGAAGCCCATGGACATCACCCGCACCCCATAGGCTACGGCGGGGATGATCTTGTTGTCCCGCGGGGCGGGGATGCGCCGCACGCCCATCATCTCCGGGATGTTGGGGCCATACACATCGGCGTCCATCAGCCCGACCACCGCCCCCATCCCGGCCAGGGCCACCGCCAGGTTGACCGCCACCGTGCTCTTGCCCACCCCGCCCTTGCCGCTGCCCACCGCCAGGATGTTCTTGAAGGCCAGGCCTTCGATCCCCTGCAGCCGGGCGTGGGCCGGCACCTGGGCCGACATCCGCAGGTCCACCTCCCGCACCCCGGGAAGGGCCTGGAGGGCGGCGCGCACCTCCGCCTCAATGCGCTCCGTCAGGGGACAGGCCGGGGTGGTGAGCACCACCGTGAGCGAGACCCGATCGCCCTCCACCCGAACGTCCCGCACCATCCCCAGGGAGACGATATCCCGCCCCAGCTCCGGGTCGATCACCCGGCGCAACGCCTGCATCACCTGTTCCGTCGTCGCCATCCATGCCTCCTGTTTCCCACCGGTAGACGGTGGAGATCCCCGGCCTCTCACCGGGGGAGCAAACGCTCGATGAAGCGCTGGACTTCTTCCTTCCACAAGCGGAAAGCCTCCGCGGCCTGCTCCTTCGGATATTCCCCTTCATACCAGAATCGGATATGAAGGTGATGGATCAGGCGGCGAAACAGCTCCGCCAGCTCCGGGGGAAGCGCACGCGAAAGACGCCCCCAGCGCTCCTCGTCGGTGCCTAAGTAGATCATCACGGCCAGGCGGGCGGCCTCGAAGAGGGTGTTGAAAGCCGTTCGATAGTGGCGATCTCGTCGCAGAGGAGAGGTTGCCTCCTGGGCCAGGCGGGCATAATCCTCTGCGGCTGCCAGAGTCTGCCAGACCTCCTCCGGGGATGGGACCGGCATGCCGGATAACGCCTCCTCGAGGATCCGCGGGTCCCCCCAGATCAGACGGCCCGCGCGGATGGCCGGAGCCAGCCCGCCCAGGGGCTCCCCAACCCGTCGGATCACCAGATCCACCGGGAGCGGGAGATCGGTTAGGAGATCGTGAAGGATGGATTCCTCCGGCTGCCCCTCTGTGAGGATCAACAGATCCAGATCGCGGGCCATCTCCTCGGCCCAGGCCGCCGACCCGAACAGGATCACCGCCCGCAGCCCCGGGTCTGCCCGCCGCAGCCGGGCCACTGCCTCTTCCAGCACCGCCGCCGTTTCGATGGCTTCCGTTCGCGTGCGCACCGCGGATCCTTTCCGTTATCGCGCTCAGGAGGAGGCATGGGCTGCCGCCTTCTCCCCCTTCTTCGCTTTCTCCGCCTCCTTCTCCGCCATCTCCCGCGCCCAGTCCGAGGGATGGATCCGGGCATGATAGGTGTCGGGCTTCAGCAGGCGCGGCAGATCGAAGAGCAACGATTCGTAGCGCTCGTAAGCGGAGAGCTCATAATCGTGGTCCATCTTGATCGCATCGAAGGGGCAAAACTCGGCGCAGAAGCCGCAGGACATGCAGATGGTGGCGTCGATGTAGAAGGCCTCCGGCTCCGGCTTCGGGCGACCGGTCTGGGGGTCCGTGCCCCGCACGATCCAGATGCACTGGGGCGGGCAAACCTTGGCGCAGATCCCGCAGGAGGTGCACTTGATCTTGTTCTCCTGGGTGTCGTAGACCAGGAAGGGGATGTAGCGGAAGTTCTCGGGCAGCGGCAGCTTTTCCTTCGGATACTGAACGGTGAACACGCCACGGGCCCGCGGGCCCTGGCGGGCCGGGAGATGGCGCGGCTGATAACGCCCGCCCTCGAAGAGATAGCGGACGTCCTCGAGATAGGAGTAGATAAAATGCTTCAGCGTGACGCCGAGGCCCTTGAGGATGCCGAGACCGTAGATCATCGCGCGTCGCCTCCCGCTTGCAGGCTAACGGTCGACCTCTCCCAGCACGATGTCGATGCTGCCCAGGATGACCACCACGTCGGCCACTTTGTGGCCCTTGCACATCTCGTTCAGAGCGGTGAGGTTGATGAAGGACGGCGCCCGGATGTGATAGCGGTAGGGGTTGGGGCTGCCGTCGCTGACGAGGTAGAAGCCCAGCTCCCCCTTCGGGTTCTCCACCCGCCCGTAGGCCTGCCCGGCGGGCACGCGGATCATATACTGCTTCTTGCCCGCCTGGATCTCCCCCTTGGGGATCTGATCCAGGGCCTGGCGGAGGATGCGCAGGGACTGCCACATCTCGTCGATGCGGATCAGGTAGCGATCGTAAACGTCCCCGTTATAGCGGACCGCCACATCGAAGTCGAAGCGATCGTAGATGCTGTAAGGCTCCGCCCGGCGCACGTCGTAAGGGATCCCCGAGGCGCGCAGCACCGGCCCCGCCGTGCTGTAGGCCACCGCCAGGTCCGGCGGGAGCACCCCTACCCCCTGGCAGCGGGCTTTGATCAGCTCGTTATGCGTGAGGTAGCGGTCCAGCTCCTCGATGGCCCGGGGGAGACGGTTATAGACCAGCTCCCTGGCCCGGGCGATCCAGTCGTCGGAGACATCATGGGCCACGCCGCCGAAGCGCATATAGTTGCACATCATCCGGGAGCCCGAGGCCTCTTCGAAGAGGTCCAGGATCAGCTCCCGCTCTTCAATGGCGTAGAGGGCGGGGGTGAAGAAAGCCCCCAGGTCGTTCAGAAGGAAGCCGATGGCCCAGAGGTGGTTGACGATCCGGGTGAACTCCGCCATAATCACCCGCAGATACTCCGCCCGCTCCGGGGGCTTGATCCCCAGCAGCTTCTCCACGGCGATGGCGTATCCCAGGTTGTTGCTCATCGAACAGATGTAGTCGAGCCGGTCCGTGTAGGGCATGTTCTGGAGATACATATTGCGCTCGCCGATCTTCTCATGGTTGCGGTGGAGGTAGCCCATGACCGGCTCCAGGCGCACGATGGTCTCCCCGTCCAGGGTGACCACCATGCGGAAGACCCCGTGGGTGCTGGGATGCTGGGGACCCATGTTGACCACCAGCCGCTCCGTGCGCAGGGTCTTCGGCTCCACCACCTCCCCCGTGTCCGCCCGGGCGAACTGCCCCATGCCGATGTAGAGCAGCTCGTCGGAGGTGTCCTCGACCTGGTCGGGATCCCAGTCCAGCGGATACTGGACGTTGTCGCGCCAGAGGACCCGATCCTCCGCCCGCACGTGATGGCCGGAAGGCCATCGGCTGCTGAAGGGCTTGTGCTCCTCCTCGTAGTAAGGCTCCTTCCAGTCCTTGCGCAGGGGATGTCCGTGGAATCCCTCCCACAGCAGGATCCGCTTCAGGTTCGGGTGGCCGACGAAACGGATTCCCATCAGATCCCAGGCCTCCCGCTCCTGGAAATCCGCTCCCGGCCACACTGAGACCAGGGAGGGCACGGCGGCCACATCCCGGGGGGTCCGGGCTTTGAACACCAGGGGGCCGCCGCCCTCGAGGCGGTAGGCGTGGTAGACCACCTCGAAATAGCCATGCTCGATATAGTCGACCGCGGTCACGCTGGAGAGATACCTGTAGCCCAGCTCATCCCGGATGAAGCGGGCTGCCTCCACCAGAACGTCGTTGGCGATCACCACGCCCTCGTATTCCGCGGGCTGGACGGCGTCGCCGAAGCGCTCCTTCAGGGTTGCCAGATCGCCTTTCAGCTCCGCCAGCGGAGCCGCCTTCGTCTTCGTCGGCGCACTCATCCCCACCTCCCCTGGAGGGCATGATCAGGCGAAAGGGATCCCATGGACATTGCGCACGCGCAACGTTTCCCGAGGCTCATCACGCGCCCTTCTCGGATCCCGCGGAAGCCTCCGGGGATCCTCCCTGCTGCGCGCGCAGCTCGGCCAGCCGGGCGCGGATCTCCGGCAGACGTCGGGGGTCGATGAGATCCGGCCCCAGGATCGGCACCGGGATGGCTTCGGATTCCCCTTTCTGATACCAGGGAACCTCCCGCACGGACTGGCGCTCGATCTTGGCGTAGAGTTTGAGGAGCCCGTGCAACAGGGCCTCCGGCCGCGGCGGACAACCCGGCACATACACGTCCACCGGGATGAACTTGTCAATGCCGGAGACCACGTTGTAGCCCTCTTTGAAGGGGCCGCCGCCCGTGGCGCAGGCGCCCATGGAGATCACGTATTTGGGCTCCGGCATCTGGTTGTAGAGGCGAACGATCTGGGGAACCATCTTCTTGGTCACGGTGCCGGAAACGATCATGAGGTCCGCCTGCCGGGGGCTGGGGCGCATCAGCTCGGAGCCGAAGCGGGCGATGTCGAAGCGACTGGCCGCAGCGCAGATCATCTCGATGGCGCAGCAGGCGAGGCCGAACATCATCGGCCAGACCGATCGCTTGCGCCCCCAGTTGTAGATGTAGCTCACGAATCGGTCAATGGTGGTGACGAACACATTGTTGCGGAGCTCGGAGGGGACCGGCATGGTGTTCAGATCACGCAGCTCATCCATGGGCGAGCACCTCCTCCAGCCATTCCCGCTGGATCTCCTCCAGCCGCACCGGATCCTTCAGGCGCGGATCATCCGCGAAACCCGGCAGGGCGACCACCCACCGATGCAGCGTGTCCCAGTCCACCGAAAGGGGATCCACGCCCGGATGGGCCGCCCGCAACGCCTGCGCAATCGGATACGCATCATCCCAATAGAAACGCATCATGTGAATCTTAGCACAATTTTGCTAAACCGTGCGAACTTTACCAGCAAGACCGGGGAGCTCCCGCATCGGAGAGCGGGGCGGGCCGGGCGTCCGGCCCGCCCCGCGCCCAGACGGGAGCCCGGATGGATGTCACTGGATGGGCACCTGCCCGAAGGCGGTGGTGTCGATCTGGGCCCGCTGGAGCCGGCCGCTGTAGTCGACGTAAACCGCCTTCCACTCCGTGAAGAACTCGATGGCCGTCAGCCCGGCCTCCCGATGCCCGTTGCCCGTCCCGCGGGTGCCGCCGAAGGGGAACTGGATCTCCGCCCCTGTGGTTCCGTGGTTGATGTAAACGATGCCTGTGGTGATGTCCCGGATGGCCTGGAAAGCCTTGTTGACATCCTGAGTGAAGAGGCTGCTGGAGAGGCCGTAGTTGACCGAGTTGTTGATACGGATGGCCTCTTCCAGGTTTTCCGCCTCGATGATGGAGAGCACGGGGCCGAAGATCTCCTCCTGGGCGATCCGCATGTCCGGCCGCACCTGATCGAAGATCGTGGGCTCGTAGAAGAAACCCTTGCCGTTGACCTTGACCGGGTTGCCGCCGCACAGCAGCCGGGCCCCCTCCGCCTTCCCGATCTCCACATAGGAGTGGACCTTCCGCACCGCCGCCTCGTTGATCAGCGGCCCCACATCGGTGGTCGGCTCCAGGCCGTTCCCCAGTCGCAGCTGCTTCGCCCGCTCCACCAGCATCTCCGTGAACCTCTCCTGGATGGGCTTGTGGAGGATCAGCCGGGAGCACGCCGTGCAGCGCTGCCCGGTGGTCCCGAAGGCCGCCCACAGGGTGGCCTCCAGGGCCAGCTCCAGGTTGGCGTCCTCCATCACAATGATGGCGTTCTTGCCGCCCATCTCCAGGGAGACCCGCTTGAGGTGCCGGGCGGCCCGGGCGTAGAGATCGCGCCCGACCTCCGTGGAGCCGGTGAAGGAGATGGCCTTCACGGTGGGATGCTCGACCAGGGCGTTGCCGACCGTGGGGCCAGGGCCGATGACGAGGTTGAGGACGCCCGGCGGAAGCCCTGCCTCCTCGAAGATCCGCACGAACTCGGCGGCGGTGGCCGGGGTGTCGGTGGCGGGCTTGAAGATCACGGTGTTGCCGGCGACCAGGGCGGGGAAGATCTTCCAGGAGGGGATGGCGATGGGGAAGTTCCAGGGGGTGATGCAGGCGACGACCCCGATGGGGTCGCGGATGGCCATCCCGAACTTGTTGGGCAGCTCCACCGGGGCGGTGTAGCCCAGGAGCCGGCGGCCCTCCCCGCCGATGTAGAAGGCCATGTCGATGGCCTCCTGCACATCTCCGCGGGCCTCGGGGAGGATCTTCCCCATCTCCTGGGTGAGCAGGCGGGCCAGCTGCTCCTTGCGCTCCACCAGCAGCTGCCCGGCCCGATACAGGATCTCCGCCCGTTTGGGCGCCGGGACCTTCCGCCACTTCTCGAAAGCCGCCTCGGCGGCCTCCACCGCAGCGGCCACGTCCCGCTCATCGGATTTCACCACCTCGGCCACGGGCTCCTCCGTGGCCGGGTTGAGGTCCACATACCACTCCCCGGAGCGCGCCTCCACCCATTTGCCGTTGATGTAATTCCGGACCTGCATGGGGAGCCCCCCGTGCACAGGGTTGCGTGGGGATTATAGGCCCGGCCGGGATCCCATGTCAACCGTCCCTCACGCCTTCCGGCGGATTCCCCTCTTCCTGCCCCTCCGGTATAATCACCCGTGAAAAGATTCACACGAGGGTTTCGCCATGTTCACCCACGTGCGCGTACCGGAGGACGGCAAGAAGATCGAGGTGCGGAACGGGCGGCTGGTGGTCCCGGACCATCCGATCATCGGCTATATCGTGGGCGATGGAACGGGACGGGACATCATGCCGGCGGCGATGAAGGTGTGGAACGCGGCCGTGCAGAAGGTTTACGGCGGCCAGCGGAAGATCGCATGGGTCCGCCTTTACGCCGGCGAGGACGCGGAGGAACTCTACGGCGAGCGCCTCCCGGAGGAAACGCTGCGCGCCATCCGTGAGTTCGTGGTGGCCATCAAAGGCCCCCTCACCACCCCGGTGGGCTACGGCTGGCGCAGCATCAACGTGCAGCTCCGGCAGAAACTGGACCTCTACGCCTGCATCCGGCCGGTCAAATGGTATCCGGGGGTCCCATCCCCCCTCAAAGAACCCCATAAGGTCAACATGGTGGTGTTCCGGGAGAACACGGAGGATGTCTACGCCGGGATCGAGTGGGAAGCAGGCTCGCCGGAGGCCAAGCGGGTGGCGGCCTATCTGAAGCGGACCTTCAAGATCACCCTGCCGCCCAACACCGGCATCGGGGTTAAACCCATCAGCGAGGGGGCCACCAAGCGGCTGGTGCGCAAGGCCATCCGCTACGCCCTGGAGAACGGCCGGCGCAGCGTCACCCTGGTCGGCAAGGGCAACATCATGAAATACACGGAGGGCGCCTTCATCCGCTGGGGCTATGAGGTAGCCAGGGAAGAGTTCGGCGATGTGACCATCACCGAAGCGGAGGTGGCCGAGGGCAAACCTGCGGATGGAAAGATCATCATCAAGGATCGCATCGCCGACGCGATGTTCCAGCAGGTCCTGCTCCGCCCCGAGGAATACGACGTGATCGCCACCCCCAACCTCAACGGCGATTACCTCTCCGAGGCCCTGGCGGCTATGGTGGGCGGGGTGGGCATCGCCCCCGGCGCCAACATCGGGGACACGCTGGCCGTCTTCGAGGCCACCCACGGCTCAGCCCCCAAATACGCCGGGCTGGACAAGGTAAACCCGGGCTCGCTGCTGCTCTCCGGGGTGATGATGTTCCGCTACATCGGGTGGAATGAGGTTGCCGACGCCATCGAGGCCGCCTTCACCCGCACCATCCAGCAGAAGATCGTGACCTACGACCTGGCGCGCCTGATGGAAGGCGCCCGGGAGGTCCGCACCAGCGAGTTCGCTGAGGCCATCGTGGCCAACCTCTGATCCCTCGTCCGCAGGGGGCTGGAGGGCCGCCGGGTCCTCCAGCCCTCATCTCGGGGAACCTTCGAGCCGCGCGCCTGGAGATCTGCGCCAAGGAGCAAGCTCCATGGACCAACCCGTGGTGGTGGCGCTGTTCCGATGCCCGGGCCATCGAATGCCCATGGAGGCGGTCCCGGCCCTCCGGGTGGAGGCCGGCTACGGCATTGTGGGCGACTCCCACGCTCGGGCAGGATCCTCCCGTCAGGTCCTGCTCATGGATCTCGAGACCCTGGAAGCCCTGGATCTCCGGCCAGGGGCTGTGCGGGAGAACATCACCGTGCGAGGGCTCTCCCTTCACGCCCTTCAGCCCGGTGACCGCCTGCGGATCGGCGAGGCCCTGCTGGAGATCACCAAGCCCTGCACCCCTTGCGGGCGCATGGATGAGATCCGCCCCGGACTTCAGGAAGCGCTGCGGGGCCGCCGCGGCATGCTCGCCCGGGTGCTGGAAAGCGGATGGATCCTTCCCGGCGCTCCGATCCGGGTGGAGACCCCCCCGACGGTCCGCTCCCCCTCTCCGGAGATGCTCTAAATTCCCCTTTTCACAAATTTGTGATATATAGGAATCGGCGATTTCAACGCATTTCGGAGACGGAGGGTGAGCATGGCGGCCGTGCAAAAAGTGCCGGACATTGTGGTGGGGCGGTTGCCGGTGTATCTGCGGGCGCTCCAGGTGATGGCCGCCGAAGGTCGGGAGATCACTTCCTCTCAAGAGCTGGGGGAGCGCCTGGGGATCAGCTCCGCCCAGATCCGGAAGGATCTCTCTTACTTCGGAACCTTCGGCAAGCAGGGGACCGGGTATCGCATCCCGGATCTGATCGAGCATTTGAAGCGCATCCTGAAGGTGGATCGGACGTGGGACATGATTCTGATCGGGGCCGGCAACCTGGGACACGCCCTGGCTCAGTATCAGGGCTTCACCCCGCGGGGCTTCCGGCTGGTCGCGATCTTCGATAACGACCCGGAGAAAATCGGCCGGCCCATCGGGCCTCATGTGATCCGGGACGTCCAGGAGGTCCCGGAGTTCGTCCGGGCCCACCGGGTCCAGATCGCCATGATCGCCGTGCCGGCCTCCGCCGCCCAGCAGGTGGCGGACCTCTGCGTCGAAGCCGGCATCCGCGCCATCCTGAACTACGCTCCCATTCATCTCAAGGTCCCCAAGGGGATCCTGGTGCAGTATATCGACCCGGCGATCCACCTTCAGCAGATGACGTATTACCTGGGGAACGAGGGATAAGGCAGGACTGCGAATGGCGCATCCTCCGCACGTTTCCCAGGAAGAGATCCAGCGAGCGCTGTGGGCTCTCGCCCGGGCCTATGCGGAGGCGCTGCGGCAAAGCCTGGGGGAGCGGCTGGTTGCCGTCGCCCTGTTCGGGTCGGTGGCGCGGGGAGAAGCGGGCCCCTCCTCGGATGTGGACCTCCTGGTGATCGCCGAGGGCCTGCCGGCCCGCCGGCTGGAGCGCTACGGTTGGCTGGAAGAGGCAGATCGGGCGGTGGAGCCCCAGCTGAAGGCCCTGTGGGGGCGCGGGATCACGGCGGAGGTCTCCGTGATCCTGAAGACGCCGGAAGAAGCGATGCGGATCACCCCGCTGTATCTGGATCTGACGGAGGACGCTTACATCCTTTATGAGCGGGAGCCGTTCCTTTCATCGATCCTGGAGCGCTTGCGGGAGCGGCTGAAGGCCCTGGGAGCCCAACGGAAGCGTCAGGGCGCTGTCCGCTACTGGGACCTGAAGCCGGACTTCCGGCCGGGGGAGGTGATCGAGCTGTGACCAACGAGGAAATGGCTCGCGCCTATCTTTCCCAGGCGGAGGAGATCCTCCGCGAAGTCGAACGCCTCTACCAGCGTCGGGCCTGGAACCTGGTCGTTCGCTGATCTCAGGAAGTCGCCGAATCCATAAGGCGGCGCGGGGCTGATCCCTTGGGTAGAACAGAAAAGCCTGACAGTCCGCCCCGCGCTCTCAGGACGGATTTAAAAAGAGGACCAGATTGTCGTGAGCGTGCGCTGGAAGAGATGGATGTTCTCCAGAGCCTTGCCGGCCCCGATGGCGACGCAGGCCATGGGGGCGTCCGCGACGTAAGCCGGGACGCCGGTTTGCTGGGTCAGGAACTCGTCGATCCGCCGCAGCAGCGCCCCGCCCCCCACCAGGGCCATCCCGCGATCGATGATGTCCGCAGCCAGCTCGGGGGGCGTGCGCTCCAGAACCGCCCGGACCACTCCCACTACCGCCTGAAGGGGCTCCTGGATGGCTTCCAGCACCTCATCGGAGCTCAGGGTGATCGTGCGCGGCAACCCGGTGACCAGATCGCGGCCCTGCACCTCCATGGTCAGGGGCGGATCCAGGGGCAGGGCCGTCCCGATCTGGATCTTCACCTGTTCTGCCGTCGGCTCCCCGATGGCCAGGTTGTATTTCCGACGCACATAGCCGATGATGGCCTCATCCATCCGGATGCCGCCCACCCGCACAGAGTGGGCGGTCACGATCCCCAGCATGGAGATCACCGCCGCTTCGGTGGTGCCACCCCCCAGGTCCACGACCATGTTCCCGGTGGGGGTGTCCACCGGCAGGCCTGCCCCCAGGGCCGCGGCCAGCGGCTCAGGGATCAGATAGACGTGTCCGGGGTGAGCGCCGGCCGCCACCGCGGCCTCATGCACCGCCCGGCTCTCCACGCTGGTCACCCCATAGGGGACCGAGATCATCACGTGAGGCCGAAAGAGGCGAAGGGGGCCACAGACCTTGTTGATGAAATACCGGAGCATCCGCTCGGTGACGTAGTAATCGGCGATCACGCCGTCCCGGAGGGGTCGGATGACCTCGATGATCTCCGGGGTGCGGCCATACATCGCTCGCGCTTCCTCTCCCACCGCCAGGATCTCATCCCCATCCACAGGCATGGCCACCACGGAGGGCTCTTGAAGGACGATGCCGCGCCCCACCTCGTAAACCAGCACGTTGGCGGTCCCCAGATCAATGCCCAAACGTTTGGTGAGCATCCCCGATGCGCTCCTCCATTGCATATTCCGTGGTCGGGCCCATCATGGCTCATCCCGTCCGGATCCGGCGCTTCTTTGGGATCCTGGCGGCTGAAAGAGGTTTTATGGTCCGGACGAGCTCTCCCGACGGATCCGGCGACGGCGGGCGACCTCCAGGCGGACCCGCGAGCGGCGCAGGGCGGCCAGGGCGGCGTTGAGATCCACGCCGGCCGGCCGCTCTTTGAGGAGCTGCTCCGCGCGCTGACGGGCCTCCTCGGCCCGGGCGATGTCGATCTCCTCCGCCCGCTCGGCGACGTCCGCCAGCACGATCACCTTCTCCGGGGTGACCTCCATAAAGCCCCCGTGGATGGCAAACCAGAGCTCCTCGCTCCCCCGGCGGGCCAGCAGCGGCCCGATCCCCAGGGCGGTGAGCAACGGTGCATGTCCGGGGAGGATTCCCAGCTCCCCTTCCACGCCGGGGGCCACGACCATATCCACATCCCCGCTGAACAGAGCGCGTTCCTGGGTGACGATCTCCAGGCGCAGAGGGCTCATCCGTCGATCTCCTCCTTCAGACGGCTCCAGCGGACCGGCAGCTCCGGAAGCTCAGCCTCCTGGGCCAGGTCGTGCACCGCCGCCTCGATGTAGGTCCAATCCAAAGAACCTCGCTGGCTTTCCAGAACCGCCCGCACATCTTGCTCGTCGATAGGCTCCCAACGAGCCAGTTTGTAGACGATCAGATCCTCCGGGGTGGCCAAGCGCAACGTCAACCCGAACAACTCCACCTCCCGGGCGCGCCGGATCGCCTCTCGATCCAACCGAAAGGAGGCTTGACGCAAGTCTACCGAGAAACGGCGGGTGAAGAAGATCTTGACCGGTCGCCCTTCCCGGAGGCGCAAGAAGGCCTCCGCGCTTGCCCGGAAGCCCGCCTCCCGCAAACGGTCTAAAAGGAAAGATGTCTGATCCGACGATAGGACCAGCACCACGTCCACATCCACAGTGGTCCGGGCGATCCCCCACAAGGCGGCGGCCAGCCCTCCGATGATCACGTAGGGGATGCGGTTTGCCTCCAGGATGTGATGAAGACGCCGGATCATCTCCCGAAAGGGCGACGCCGCGGAGGAGCCCGCCATCCGCTCCACCTCTTCCATGAAGTCCTGGAGGGCCTCCACGATCTCGATGCGTTCCGGCAAGGTGGCGCCCGCCAGATCCCGCCGTTCCGCCTCGCGGAGGGCCCGGCAGTCTGCGACCATGCGCTGCCAGCGTCCCCGCAGATCCTGCCCCTCGAGGCTCATCGCAGCTCGCCCCGGCGCAGGCGCTCGGCTTTCTCGACCGCCTCATCGATGGTGCCGACCATGTAGAAGGCGGCTTCGGGAAGATCATCGTGCTTGCCTTCCAGGATCTCCCTGAATCCACGCACCGTCTCCTTCAACGGGACGTAACGGCCAGGCAAGCCGGTGAACTGCTCGGCCACGAACATCGGCTGGCTGAAGAAGCGCTCGATCTTGCGGGCCCGGGCCACGATCAGCTTGTCTTCCTCAGAGAGCTCGTCGATCCCCAGGATGGCGATGATATCCTGGAGATCCTTATAGCGCTGCAGCACCCGCTGCACCTCCCGGGCCACCGTGTAGTGCTCCTCCCCTACGATCCGCGGATCCAGGATCCGGCTGGTGGACGCCAGGGGATCCACTGCCGGGTAGATGCCTTTCTCGGCGATGCTCCGCTCCAGAGCGATGGTGGCATCCAGATGAGCGAAGGTGGCTACCGGCGCCGGATCGGAATAGTCGTCGGCAGGCACGTAGACCGCCTGCATAGAGGTGATGGCCCCGCGGCGGGTAGAGGTGATGCGCTCCTGGAGCTGACCCATCTCGAAAGCCAGGGTGGGCTGATACCCGACCGCCGAGGGCATGCGGCCGAGCAGCGCCGAGACCTCAGAGCCGGACATCACGAAGCGGAAGATGTTGTCGATGAAGATCAGGACGTCCCGCCCCTGATCCCGGAAATACTCGGCCATGGTGAGGGCGGTCAGGCCCACCCGCAGGCGCACCCCCGGGGGCTCGTTCATCTGGCCGAAGACCATCACAGTCTTGTCAATCACCCCGGCCTCGATCATCTCCCGGTAGAGCTGGGTGCCCTCGCGGGTGCGCTCCCCGATGCCGGCGAAGACCGAGATGCCCTTGTGGACGGTGGCGATGTTGCGGATGAGTTCCATGATGATCACCGTCTTGCCCACCCCAGCGCCCCCGAACACCGCCACCTTCCCGCCCCGCATGAAGGGGGCGATCAGATCGATGACCTTGAGGCCGGTCTCGAAGACCTCGATCTGTGTGGATTGCTCCTCCAGGGAAGGCGGGGGCTGGTGGATGGGCCGGTATTCCGTGGCGTGGACAGGGCCCTTGTCGTCGATGGGCTCCCCGAGCACGTTGAACACCCGGCCCAGGGTGGCCTCCCCGACCGGGACCGTGATGGGGGCTCCGGTATCATAGGCCACCATGCCCCGGCGCAGACCATCCGTGGTGTCCATGGCGATACAGCGCACCACACCGCCGCTCAGGTGCTGCTGCACCTCCAGCACCAGCCGGTGCCCGTCCCGGGGGATCTCGATCGCGTTATAGATATCGGGGAGCTCCTCGGGCGGGAACTCCACATCCACCACGTTCCCCATGATCTGCACGATCCGACCCACAGAGCCCTTGGCCATCCGTGTCCACCTCCTGAATTCAGATTCTGAGGCTCAGAGCAGGATGTTGAAACGTCCTTTCCGAGACGTTTTCCACGCGCCGAATCTGCGGAACAGGCCGCTTCAGCGGCCTGCGGGGGTGCGGACCCGCGCCTGGATCTGGGCGCGGGCGGCCTGGCGCATCGCCTCCGCGCCTCCCGCGATGTCCAGCATCTCGCTGGTGATGGACTGCTGGCGAGCTTTGTTGTAGCTTAAGGTCAGGGTGTAAATCAGGTTCTCCGCGTTCTCAGTCGCGTTGCGCATGGCTACCATGCGCGCGGAATGCTCGCTGGCCAAGCTTTCCAGAACCGCTTGATAGAGCTGGAGCTCCACAAAACGAGGCAGGATCACCTCTAACAACTGAGCCGGGTCCGGTTCGTAGATAAACGTCTTGTTGGCCACCGCCCGGGTGTCCAGCCGCTCCACGGCCTCCGGGACCGCCGGTTCGTAGGCACCGGTGAGGCGGAGGGGAAGCAGCCGGCGGACACGGGGGCGCTGGACCATGGTGTTGATGAAATCCGTATAGGCGACATAGACCTCATCGACGCTCCCCTTTAGGAACTCTTCCATCGCCAGGCGGGCGATGGGCCGCACGTCCGCAAAACGCGGCCAACGGGGCATAGGGGAGAAATCCGCAATCAAGGCTCCCCGCACCCGCGCCACGGCGTCCCGCCCCTTGCGGCCCACCGTCAGGAAGGCCACGGGGGCGCGGCTCACTGCGGCGAACCGGAAAGCCAGACGGATGATGTTGTCGTTGTAAGCGCCGCACAGCCCGCGATCCGCGGTGATCAGAACCAGCAGCACCCGATGGACCGGCCGGACCTCCAGCAGGGGATGCAGAAGGGCGCTGGCCTCCGCCTGATGGGCGAGATGGACCAGGACCTCCCAGGCCTTCTGGGAATAGGGGCGAGAGGCCAGCGTCATCTCCTGGGCCCGCCGCATCTTGGAGGCCGATACCGCCTCCATCGCCCGGGTGATCTGGGAGATGCTCCGCACGGTTCGAATGCGACGCCGCAATTCCCGAAGGGTAGGCACGACCGCATCCTCCTGTTCAGCCTGCGGATGAAATCGCCTGCCAGCATTCGAGGACGGAGGGGAGGGGTTCCTGCCACAGCCACTCCGCCCGGATCCGGAACCCCGGCACCGCCTCCGAAACCACCCAGCCCTCATGGATCTCCTCCGGCTCATATCCCCTCCCCCGCCGCTCCACGACCACCACCTGCCCCTCCACATCCACCAGCCACAGCTCCCCCACCCCCACCTCCCGATACAGCCGCCGCTTCTCCCCCAAATCATAGTCCCGCGTCGACTCCGAAAGCACCTCCACCACGAGGAGCGGGATCCCCTCCGCCCGCTGGCGGACGATCGGCACATGCGGAGGCAGGACCATCACATCCGGCGCGAACTGCCGGCGGCCGGCTCGGAAGAGGGCGTTCCCTCCGACCACGCGCCCGATCCCATGGACCTCCGCGTAGAGACGGAGCAAGGAGAGCAGGAAAGCCTGGCGATCCTCATGGGAGAAACCCGCCGGCGAGTGCACGATCATCACCCCGTCGAGGTATTCCGCCTTGAGATCCTCGTCGGCCAGGGACTCGAACTCCGCCTCGCTCACCCCATACAGGCGAAGCAGGTAGGGATGGAAGGGCTTGATGTCTACCTGGATGCGGGCGCGGGTGGCGACGGCCATCGTCCAGGCCTCCTCTCATCCCGCCAGCCAGCCGCGGTTGAACTCCTCGATGGCACGGCGCAGCTTCTCCTCGGTCTCCTTGGTGATCTCCTTGCGTTCCGCGATATCGCGGCCGACCTCGGGATAATTTGTGGCCATGAAACGCAGGAACTCCTTCTCCCACTGGCGCACCTTCTCCACCGGGATGGCGTCCAGGTAGCCGTTGGTTCCAGCGAAGATGACCATCACCTGCTCCTCCAGGGGCATCGGCTCATACTGGGGTTGCTTGAGGATCTCCGTCAGCCGCTTGCCCCGCTCGATGATGGCCAGGGTGGTCTTATCGAGATCCGATCCGAACTGAACGAAGGCAGCCAGCTCCCGGAACTGGGCCATCTCCAGGCGCAGGCGCCCGGCCACCTGCTTCATGGCCTTCGTCTGGGCTGCGCCCCCTACCCGAGAGACCGAGATCCCCACGTTGATGGCCGGACGGATGCCGGCGTTGAAGAGGTCGGTCTCCAGATAGATCTGGCCATCGGTGATGGAGATCACGTTGGTGGGGATGTAGGCCGAGACGTCTCCCAGTTGAGTCTCCACGATGGGCAGCGCCGTGAGGCTCCCACCGGAGCCCTTCACTTTGAGGATTTTGAGGTTCTCCTTATCGGGACGGGCCTCCAGGGCCTTCAGGGCCTCCTTATAGCCCAGAGGGCCGGTGTAGACTTTCCCGTCGACGCCCTCCTGGGCATCCTCGGGAGCGTCCTTCGGCACGATGATGTATTTGTTGGCCAGCCGAGCGGCGCGCTCGAGAAGCCGGGAGTGGAGGTAGAAAATGTCGCCCGGGTAGGCCTCTCGGCCGGGCGGACGCCGGAGCAGCAGGGAGACCTGGCGGTAGGCCCAGGCGTGCTTGGTGAGATCGTCGTAGACGATGAGGGCGTCGTTGACCAGCTGGCCGTCGACGATCACCCCGTTCTCCATCACCTCCTCCCCCATGGCGCAGCCCGCGTAGGGGGCGATGTATTGCAGGGCGGCGGGGTCGGAGGCGGTGGCCGCCACCACGATGGTGTAATCCATCGCGCCGTAGCGCTCGAGGATATCGACCAGACGGGCCACCTGGGCGCGCTTCTGACCGATGGCCACGTAGATGCAGACCATCCCCTTGCCCTTCTGGTTGATGATGGTGTCCACAGCGATGGCGGTCTTCCCCGTCTGGCGGTCGCCGATGATCAGCTCCCGCTGGCCGCGCCCGATGGGGATCATCGCGTCGATGGCCTTGATGCCCGTCTGCACCGGGGTGTCCACGTCCTGGCGCTTGGTCACACCGGGGGCGATGCGCTCGATGGGGCGGTAGCGATCCGTGACGATAGGCCCTTTCCCGTCCAGGGGTCGGCCCAGGGGGTCCACCACGCGACCCAGGAGGGCCTGGCCGACCGGCACCGAGGCGATGCGGCCGGTGCCCCGGACCTTCATCCCCTGGCGGATGCCGCTGAAATCTCCCAGGATGATGACGCCGACGTTATCGCGCTCCAGGTTGAAGGCGATGCCCATCACGCCGTTCTCGAACTCCACCAGCTCGCTGGCCATCACGTTGCGGAGGCCCGAGCACCGGGCGATGCCATCCCCGGCCTCGAGGACCTCGCCGATCTCGGCGACCTCCACTTCAGGGGTATATGCCTCAATGCGCTGCTGTAAAGAGGCAATCAGCTCCTGCCAGGCGTCCGTCCGATCCGCCATCGTCCACCTCACGTCCAGTGGGATATGGGAACCCCGCTTCGACCCCGTTGTGAAAGGCGTCACGGGGATAATTATAACTCAGACAGCTTCCCTTCATGACCTCAGATGGGCCACCGTCTCCGTGTCCAGGCGTTGCACCAGGGCTGTGACCAGCGCGATGGCTCGTTCGACATCGTCACGATGGACAATGCCCCCATGACTATGGATATGTCGAGCGGGGACGCCGAGGACCAGCGTGGGCACCCCTCCTTTATGCAGATGAATGACGCCGCCGTCCGTGGCGCCTCCCTCGATCACAGAGAACTGAATGGGAATCCCCAGGGCGCAGGCGGTTTCCACCGCCAGATCCCGTAGGCGGAGGTTCGGGATCATGCGAGCATCGTAGACGACGATGGTGGGACCACCGCCCAACTTCACCGTAGACTCCTCGGGCTTGATGCCCGGAACATCCCCAGCGATGTCCGATTCCAGGATCAAGGCCACCTCGGGGTTCACCTTCTCCACACTGGTGGCCGCCCCCCGCAGGCCCACCTCCTCCTGGACCGTCGCCACAGCGTAGACGGTGTTGGGGTGCCCCTCTCGGGCCAGGCGGCGCATGACCTCCACCAGCACCGCGCAGCCCACCCGGTCATCGAAAGCCTTAGCGAGATACGCCTTGCCACTGGCCAGCACCTGGAACGGCGCCAGGGGCACGATGGGGTCGCCGATACGCACCCCGGCCTCCTCCACCTCCTTCGCCGAGGTGGCACCGATGTCGATATACATATCCTTTTTCTCGACCACCTTCTTGCGCTCATCCGGTGGAAGCAGATGAGGTGGCTTAGCGCCGATCACGCCGATCACATCTCCTTTATGTGTCTTGATGACAACACGCTGACCCAGGAGCACCTGATCGAACCATCCACCCAGGGGGGTGAAGCGAATGAAGCCTTCGGGAGTGATGTGCTTGACCATGAAGCCGATCTCGTCCATGTGGGCTGCCAGCATCACTCGAGGCCCGCCTTCGCCGCGCCGGCAGATCAGGCTGCCGATGTTGTCCTGCTCGATCTCCCCCAGGCCCTCCAAGAGACGACGCATCACTTCGCGGACCTCCGTTTCATAACCCGGGACGCCGTGGGCCTCGGTCAAGACCTTCAGCAACCCCTCCAGATCATCGCTCATCGTCTGCCTCCTGATTCATCGTAACGTAAGGAACAAGCGCTTACAGGACGGAAAGGCTCTGTGGGACCGAGAGCCGCTCGTGATCCCAGCGGCCACCCATGGTCATCAGGCCATAGCGCTCCGGATGCCGGCCGCGCACCACCCGGAAGACATAAGCCCGATCGTGATAATCGAAGATCTCGCTGTCCCGCTCATCTGTGGCAGCCACCGAGATCAAATAGGTGCCCTCCAGGAGCGGAAGAGTGGGGATCGTATAGATGATCTCCCCCTCTCCCTCCACCCAAGGGATCTCGAAACCGGAGAAGGCTGTGTTGGGGCCGCAGATGTGAACCCCATCCTGTCGATGGATGGCCAGGCCGAAGATCGGTCGCTCGATTCGCTCCCGCGCACGATAGCGCATATGGATCCGGATGGTCTCCCCGGTCTCGAAATGATAGCGCTCTTGACCATCGCCGTCGGTCAGGTAGACCCGCTCGATCCGCACGCGCCCGCTCCCCCGGCGCGCGGGCACTTCCTGCCGATTGTGATCCCGAAGAGCCTGGTCCTCCCGCTCGCGGACCTGATCCAGATAGGCCTGGACCACACTGGATGGCATCCCCTCCATCCGGATCCGACCGTGATCGAACCAGAAGGCGCGGTGGCAGAGCCGCTGCACCGCTTCCAGGTCGTGGGAGACCAGCAGGATGGTCACTCCGGCCTGCTGGAGGGCCATCAGATGATCCACACATTTGCGCTGGAAAGCCGCGTCGCCCACCGCCAGCACCTCGTCCACCAGCAAGATCTCGGGATCCAGGTAGACGGAGACGGCGAAAGCCAGACGGACATACATCCCGGAGGAGTAGTGCTTGACGGGGACATCGATGTAGTCCTCCAGCTCGGCGAAGGCGACGATGGCCTCCAGGCGGCGGGCCATCTCCCGGCGGGAGATGCCCATGAAGGCGCCGTTCAGGAAGACATTCTCCCGGCCTGTCAGCTCCGGGTGGAAACCCACCCCCAGTTCCAACAGGGCGGCTACCCGTCCCCGCACCTCCACCCGGCCGGACGTGGGCTCCAGGACCCGGGCGGCGAGCTTGAGCACAGTGCTCTTGCCCGCGCCGTTGGGCCCGATCAGACCCACGGTCTCACCGGGCTTTACCTCGAAGGAGACATCCCGCAGCGCCCAGAAAACCTCCGCCGGAGGTCGCCGCCAGAGCCGCCACCCTTCGACGAACAACTCATGAAAGGAGCGAGGGCGCTGGCGATGGGCATGGAACCGTTTGGAGACCCGGTCGAAACGGATCATCGCGCCATCCATACGTTTCACGCGCGGACACCGAGCCGGCTGGCCACGATCTCCGCGATCTCCTCCGGATGGCGGGCGACAGGGATGCCCACGCTTTCCAGCTTGGCGATCTTCTCCGCAGCGGAGCCGGTCCCTCCCTCGATGATCGCCCCCGCATGCCCCATGCGCTTGCCCGGAGGCGCCGTGCGCCCGGCGATGAAGGCCGTCACCGGCTTGCTCATCTTCGTGGCGATGAAATCCGCCGCCCGCTCCTCCTCCGTGCCGCCGATCTCGCCGATCAGCACAATATGCTCCGTTTGTGGATCTTCCTCAAACATCGCCAGGACCTCTACGAAATTGGTTCCAGGGATGGGATCGCCGCCGATCCCCACACAGGTGCTCTGGCCGATGCCCCGCTGACTCAGGGCCGCGATCACCTCATAGGTCAGGGTCCCCGAGCGCGAGACGATGCCCACCGGGCCCGGGCGGGTGATGTGGCCGGGGATGATCCCCACCTTGCATTCCCCCGGGGTGATCAGGCCGGGTCCGTTGGGCCCGATCAGCCGCACACCCTTACGATCCAGGTAAGCCCGGACCCGAATCATGTCCTGAACGGGGATCCCCTCCGTGATGCAGACGATCAGGGGGACTCCCGCGTCGGCCGCTTCCAGGATGGCGTCGGGGGCGAAGCGGGCAGGGACGAAGATCACCGAGCAGTTGGCCCCGGTCGCCTCCACGGCTTCCTTCACAGTGTCGAACACCGGGATCCCCAGGATCCACTGCCCGCCCTTGCCCGGGGTGACCCCGGCCACCACCTGCGTGCCGTATTCCAGCATCTGCTGGGTGTGGAACTGGCCTTCGCGGCCCGTGATCCCCTGCACCACCACGCGCGTGTTGCGATGGACCAGGATGCTCATCGCCGATCTCCTCCTCGAAAGGATAACCTCCGCCCGCTCTTATCCGCCGGGTCCCGCGTCCTCCTCCCGCCGCCAGAGACACCGACCCTCCCGGAAGGCGATCCAGACCAAAGAGCCGGGCTGCCCGGATAGGGCACGCGCCTCCTCCTCTGTGTAGACGAATATCTCAAGAGGCAAATCCGAGCGCAGAGGAATATACCGCAGCGCACGATCCTCGAAACGCCCCTCCGCTTCGCGCACGATCAACAGCAGATCCACATCGCTTCCCGGCCACTCTTCCCCTCGCGCGTAGGATCCGAACAGCCAGACCTCTCGAACCTCCTGCGCCGGCTCGATGACCTCCTTCAACCAGCGCTCCAGGCCGCTCTGGATCCTCTGACGGTCAGCTTTCCAAATCCGCACGGACATAGCTCAGGATCTCCTCAGCGAGCCGGATGGCCTCCAGCGCTTCATGGCGGGTATATAGTTCAAAGGGTGCCCCGGCCGGATGGGCATTCGGATACCGTGGGCCGATGTAATATTTATCCAGAATGCGCGCCGCCTCGAGCAGGCTTTCAGGGATCTCCTCGCCGAGCTGCTCCAGCAACAACCGCACGGAATGCCCCCAGGCGATCTGGTTTCGCCTCATATAGAGGGCTTTCAAGGCTTTCTCCGCAGCCTGTTGAGCTGCGAAGCAGGCCCAAGCGTAATCCTCCAGCCGCACGCTCTCTCGAGCATGCCGCAGATCCGCCTGAGCCTGTCGCCACCAGTCCCGCCATCGGTTCATCGCCGCTGCTCCGGCCCGGACGGGGAGGATCCGTGCCCATCCCCGGCCAGGCGCACGACCTGCTGGGCGGCCTCCACGAGGGTGGTGGCTGTATACAGGGTGACCCCCTGGGCCTGTTGCAGGATCGCCCGACCTTCGGCCTCGTTGGTCCCTACCAGCCGGACGACCACAGGCACACGCGGGCGGACCATCTCGAAGGCGGCCAGCATCCCTCGGGCGACCTCATCGCAGCGGGTGATGCCACCGAAGATGTTGATCAGGACCGCTTTCACGTTGGGGTCCGAGAGGATCAAGCGCATGGCCGCTGCCACGCGCTCCGCGCTCGCGCCGCCCCCGATGTCCAGGAAGTTCGCCGGGCGTCCTCCATAGAGCTGGATGATGTCCATGGTCGCCATCGCCAGGCCGGCTCCGTTGACCATGCACCCGATGTTGCCATCCAGCTGCACATAGCTGATCCCATACTTGCGGGCCTCCCGCTCCGTCGGCGTCTCTTCGTCCTCATCGCGCATGGCCGCCAGATCCGGATGACGGAACAGGGCGTTGTCGTCGATGATCACCTTTCCATCCAGGGCCAACAGCGCCGGGCCGGGCACCACGGCCAGGGGGTTGATCTCCGCCAGGGTCGCATCGTTCTCCTCGAAGCAGCGATACAGGCCGAGAGCGATCTGGGTGAAGGAAGCCCAGAGGGAACGATCCAGCCCGATCCCTGCCGCCAGGGTCCGGGCCTGATATTCCCGCAGGCCGAGCTCCGGCTCAATGATCACCCGAACAATCTTCTCCGGCGTGGTCCGGGCGACCTCCTCGATGTCCACACCGCCTGCCGAGGAGGCCATGGCCACGACCCGCCGGCGCGCCCGGTCGATGGTGAGCCCCAGGTAGAGCTCCGCCTGGATCTCCGCCGCCTCATCCACGAGGACCCGGCGCACAGGCAGGCCTTTGAGGGTCATGCTGAGGATCTGCTCGGCGACCTGTTCCGCTTCCTCGGGGGTGCGGGCCAGGCGGATCCCCCCTGCCTTGCCGCGCCCGCCCACCAGGACCTGGGCCTTGACAACCACCGGCTTCCCCAGCTCCTTGGCGATGGCCCGGGCTTCCTCCGGGCTGGTCGCCACCTTCCCCCGGGGGATCGGGATCCCATACCGCGCGAAGAGCTGTTTGGACTGGAACTCATGCAGCTTCATTGTTCCTCCCCCTGCGTTGAACTGGAGATCTCTGGATGCAGACGCTCCAGGAACTCCCGAAACGCCTGAAGGTCATGGGAGACATCTTCAAAGCACTTCGGGAGGCCGCGCGCCAGCTCCCTCAGGCGGGCTCGATCGAACACAAAGGCATAGACGTTTCGAACCACATGGCGGAACCGACGGTATTCATCGAGACAATCCCGCGTGCTACGCCGGAGCACTGCCGGTCGGAGGGAGGGGATCTCCAGGCTTGCCTGAGGCAAGAGCTCCTCATGCCAGTGGGGACCCTCCGGCACTGCCTGATCCACCACGAAGCGGGTCGCGCGTTCCACCACCCGCCGCAGATCCTCCAGATCCCCCTCGATTCGACCGATCCGCAACCGCACCTCAGGCCTCACAGATCCACCCCCTCTTCTTCAATGCGGCGAAGCAGCCGGGGCGCATCCCGAAGCGCTTCCAGAGGAACGAGATCCACGCGGAAATCCGGGGCCAACTCCGCCAGGGCAGCCTCCGCTTCGCCCAGACGCTCGGGGGGAACACCCTCCACCGCCAGATCGATATCGGAGCGCTCCCGGAACCATGGGGTGGGGAGCGAGCCGAAGGCCCGCACCCGACGGGCGCCGAAGCGTTCCTTTAATAATCGGGCGGCGGCACGGGCCACCGCCCAGGCCCGCTCCTGACGCCGGGCCCGCCGGGCTTCCTCCTCCGCCCAGCGCCGTCGCCAGGCCTCACGATACGCCTCCAGTTCCTCCGGGGTGAGATCCGCCGCCGTCTTCGGCATCCCCCACGCTCTGGAAAAGAGATCCGAACCCGATTATAGCACGTGCCCTCCTTCACGAACGATATCGGCGCACCTTTACGGGACCTGGAAGGCCATCACCCGGTGGCCTCCGGAGTCCACCACCCACACCCGCCCGTCGGGCCCGACGGCGATCCCCTGAGGGAGAAGGAACGAAGCGGCGTCGTCCCCATACTGGCCGAAGGCGAGAAGGGGCTGCCCCCGGGCATCGAAGACCAGAACCCGGAAGCCGGTGGGGTCGGTGACGAAGATCCGACCGCGGGCGTCCACCGCGACATCGGGCTTGGTAGTGGGGGACTGATCCAGCCATCCCGCGATCTCCCATGACCGGACGGGCTTCCCTTCCGGCGTCAGGATCTGGATCCTCCGGTTCCACGTGTCGGCGATCACCAGATTGCCGTCCGGCAGGACGGCGATGCCCACCGGCTCGTCCAGCCGCCCGGGCTCGACGCCGGGCCCACCCCAGGCCGTTAGGAAGCGCCCCTCACGGTCGAAAACCTGGACGCGCTTGTTGCCGGTGTCCGTGACATAGACGCGATCGCCATGGACCTGAAGGCCCCGGGGCCCGAAGAAGGTGCCGGGCTGGTCCTGCGGATCCTCCACCCGAGCGAAGCCGCCCCATGCGCGGAGGAAGCGGCCGTCGGCGGTGAACTGCTGGACCCGATGGTTCCACAGGTCCGCCACATAGACCGTGTCATCGGGCCCCACGGCGATCCCCCAGGGCTCGTTGAACTGCCCGGCGCCCAGCGGCATCGGCCCTGGACCGTCGGGATCGATACACCCCGGGGCCCCACTCTCATAAAGGGCGCAGAAGGATCCCCATGTCCGCAGGAGCCGGCCGTCCGGGGAGAAGACCTGCACCCGGTGGTTGCGTCCATCGGTCACATAAAGGGTCCCGTCCGGCCCAACGGCGATGCCGTGGGGCTCCTGAAAGCGCCCGGGTTCACTTCCGGGGCCTCCAAGGATCTGAACGGCGGTCAGGCTCCGGCTCACAGGGGCGTAAGGATCCGGCGGCGGCGTGGGCGCGGCGAGCGCCTGCTGGGGGCGCAGGGGCCAGGCCTTCGCCGCCACATCCTTCCGGATGAAGAGTTTGAAATCATGGGCCAGCGGCCAGGCCTCGAGGGTGTGGGTTTTCCCGGTGATCTGATCGTAGCGGGTGTAGTCCCGGCTCCAGAAGATGTCCCAGAGAGCCGCCCGCCGCGCCGGATCCAAAAGCCAGCGCTGGAGGCGCTCCCAGGTCAGCTCCCGGTAATCCTCCATCGGCCACCAGATCAGATGGTATAGATAAGATTCATGGGTGTTGCGGAGGGCGTTCTCCACCTTATACCAGTTGGCGCTGCCCACCAGGATCACCGGGGCCTCCAGGTCCTCGCGCCGCGGGTTCTCTCCGAAATAGCGCTGCTTCCAGTCCCGCAGATACCAGGTGAAGGGCCAGGAGCTGTCGTTGTCGTAAGCCACCGTCACCGCGTCCCGCCCGAGGGCGCGGGCGATCTCCTCGATACGGCGCATGGCGATCTTCACACCGGGGGCGCCGTGGGCGTAGACCCCGTGCTCCAGGGCCAGGTCGTAGTTGATGAAGTTGAAGCGCCAGGCCACGTGAAGGGTGGCGAAGAGGAGAACGGCCAGGACGGCGAGGGCGAAGGACTGAAAGAGCCCGGCAAGGCCGAGACGCGGGCCCAGGTAGACCCAGACCCCTACAACGGCTCCTATGCTGATCAGAGCTGCGATGACCTGGTTGGCTGCCCGGAGAGATTCCAGGGTCGGGGCCTGCATGGCCAGGCGGGCCTGAGGCCAGGCCGTCAGAAGACCCAGGAGGGCAGCCCCAAAGGGGAGGATCAGCAACGCGGCGACGGCTCCGCCGCCCCGCCACCACCGGCCCCAATCCAGAGCCCCCAGGGTGTCGTTCAGGAAGGTCGCGGAAAGCAGGATCATGGGGACCGTAAGATGGACCGTGAGCCATGGCATCTTCTCCCCGGCCAGCGTGTAAGCGACCCACGAGAGGATCACCCAGAACCCCAGGAACCCCCGAAAGGCAGCGTCCAGAGGGGTGGGGAATGATGCCCCTGCAAGCCATCGCCCGGCGTAATAACCAAGGGCCGGCAGGGAGAGCAGGATCGGCATGAACTCATACATCGGGGCGATGACGAAGTAATAAAAGAGCGGCTGGCTTCCCCGCTGGACGCACTGCTGCGCCATCCAGTAGCCCAGGGAGCCGATGTAGCCGGTGGCGATCCCTGCGCCGTTGGTAAAGAAAGTCGTGAACAGCGGGAGAGTGATCCCGAAGAAGATCCCCATGAGGATCGGCCAGCGCCCCGGATCCCAGGCCATCCCGAGGGCGGTGCTCAGGGCCCCGAAGAGCAGGAAGAGGACAAGGACCCGAATCATCTCCCCGGTGATCCCGCTGAAAGAGCCGCTTTCGAAGATCGACACGGGGACGAAGACGCGCCCGAAGAGGAGCTGCGAAACGGGATTCAGCCAGATCAGGGCGGCAGGGGAGAGCATCCACAGGCTCAGACCCCCGATGACGATCATCAGGTTGAAGGTCGGCTGCTCCTGCAAGCGGGCCCGCCCCCATTCCGCCAGCCGCCACACCAGGATCCCGACCCCGGCCAGAGCGATCAACCCGCCAGCCAGAGCCCACCGCTGGCCCCATTCGGAGATGGACTCCGGCTGACAGAGGAAGGCCATGGGGATCTTCGTCGCGTTTTGCTCCAGCCCCCACAGCGCCAGCCCACCCCCGAGGAGAAGCAGCGCAGTCCCCCCTCCCAGTATCAGGCGGTCCTCCCCGGACCAGCGGGGATCCCGGAGGACAGCCGTGGTCCAGGCGAGGAAGAGCAGCAGGCCGAAGATGGCCAGGTAAATGAAGGCCGCCTCCATGGTGGTGTAGAAGAGGGCGACGATCGCCGCCAGGCCGTAGAGCCAGCGGTCCTGTCGGGTTTCCATATAAGCGAAGATCATCCAGACGGTGAGGACCGCCCACAGAGCCATCAGGCCCTCGTCGCGGATGTAGCGGCTGTGATACATCACCATCGGGGAGATCAAGAAAAAGAGAGAAGCGGCAAAGCTGCCCCAGCGACCCAACCAGCGGCGCATGAAGAGGGGCAGCATCACCAGGGCGATCCCGGCCAGGGCCACGGGAAGGCGTCCGGTGAAATCGTCCGCCCCGAACAGAAGATAAGCGAGGGCGTCGAGATGGAACTTGAGGGGACCGTGCATAAGGGGAGTATGTTGAAAACCTTTGCCTTTAAAGAGCTCATAGGCGTAGTAGACGTGGAGGCTTTCGTCGTGGCTCATCACCCGCTCCCCCAGGCGCCAGAGGCGGGTGAAGACGGCGGCGGCCAGCAACATCGCCCAGGCGAGGCGCTCCGCCGGCGTCAGATCCTCCCAGAGGGCCCGCCATCGGGATCGTGCAGGAACCCGGATCGTTGCCTCCATCGCTCCGCTCCTGCGAAGATGCCGGAGGCGGATTATAGCACACGCGAGGGCTTCTCGTGCCAGGCGCTGCTTCGAACGACGATTGAAAATCGGTCGCTATAAGCCGAAGTCGAGAGGCCATCACCACAGAAGCAGCAGAAGCGGCTTCAGCCGCGACTTCTACTGCGCCCGCGCCCAGAGGATCCAATACCGTGTGATCAGGCCTTCCGCTCCGCGGAGATCCATCATCGCCGGGAAGACGCGCCCCACCCAGCGCACCGGATCCAGACCCGGAGCCATCCCCTCCGGAGCGATCCAGAAATCCGCTTCGTCAGGATCCCGAAGGATCTTCACCCGATGCAGGCGGAACTCCCGCAACGTCCACTCCCAGAAAGGCGCTTCCTCATCCGGGGCCACGATCCCTACCCGCAGCGCACCGTGCCCCCCGGGGCGCCATCGGGCCTCCTCCCGCAGTGTCTCCACCAAATCCCGCAAGGCCGGGGCAGCCATCTCCGCTTCGGACAGACCGGGTATCGGATCAACGCGACGGATCAGCGCAGCGCTCGTCGCCAGCTGGGCCAGGCCCGCTGTGAGAAGAACCGCTCCCAGGATCCCAACCCAGGCCGGGCTCCACAACCGAGCCCTCCCCCGCGGGCTTTCTTCCTCGGGATGCATCAGGCCCTCGACCAGGAAGAGGGCGAGGATCAGGACCCCGATGACACCTCCTATGCTGAGCCAACGCATCCATGGATCCGGGGCCTCGACGTGCAGCACCATCCAAACCGTTCCGATGGCGATCCCCCCGATCCCGAAGCCGACGCCGGACGCATCCGCCCGCAGGGCCGGCGCGAGGACCTCCCATCCCCGCTGAACCGCCAGCCCGGCCAGCAACGTCCATGGCAGGAGCACCACGGCGTGCTCCGTGAAAGGAGCGCTGAACCGAGCAAGGCGCACCACCGTCACCAGCGCCGCGCTGACCCCCACCGCGATCCCCCGCCGATCCCCCATCCGTATGCTGAAAAAGGCGCCCGCCAGCCCAAGGAGCAGGAGGGGCGCTTCCAGGCGGACCAGGGCGGCCAGGGAGGCCCACCAGAGGGCGAGGCCCTCCGGGGAGAAGCCCCTCCACCAGGCGGGGAGCATCTCGATGGCCTCTCGGACGCCGCTCCCCCGAATCCCTCCCCAAGTCCCAACAAAAAGAACGGTGGCGCCCAAAAGCCCCAAGGCCTTCCAGCGGGGAAAAGCGGGATCCGGAGGTTCCAGGGCGAGCGCGGGGAGAAGGGCCAGCACGCCGGTCCAGAAGGCCGGCCCGGCTGTCACCCCGATTCCCAGAGCCACGGCCGGACCGATCCAGCGGGCTGAATGGGAGAACCCCCCGAAGGCCAGGGCGGCGGCCAGCGTCGCAGCGGCGATGGCGTTGCCATCCGGGAAGCGAGCGGCCATCACGGCGGTGGGGGAAACGGCCCAAAGGATCGCTCCCCCGATCGCGGCTGCGCGTCCGGCAGGGTGTAGAAAGTTCCACAGGGCCAGGACCGTGAGGGCGCCGGCCAGGGCGCTTCCGGCGCGCATCCAGCCTTCATCGGGTCCAAAGAGGGCGAAGACCATCGTGCTCCATCCGGCGAGCAACGGACTGCCTCCAGAGGGCAACTCCCCGCCTCGCCAGGCCGCCCACGCTTGCGCTGCTTCCCCGGGCGACGCCGGCCGCGCCCCCAGGTCCCAGGCCCGCAGGGCCAGGGCCAGCCCGAAAAGCCCGAGGAGGATCCACCGGTCCTCGCTACGGCGCGACGGGTCCTTCATTCCCGCCTCCGGTAGATCACCGTCTCCCCATGGCGGAAAACCGGGTCCATCAGCAACTCGAACTTCCGCAAGACAGAAGGCGAAAACAGCCTGCGCTCCGTCTGGCCGACGATCACGTAGACGACGCGATATTTCTCCAGGAGCGCTCGGGTCTCTTCGAGGTCCGGGGATTGCCAGAGGATCCGGAGATCGGGCTCGCGGCGGGCGATCTCGGCGTAGGATCCTCGCCACTGATGCTCGTGGCCGCCCCAGCCCAGCACGGTGGGCAACCCGGTGTGCGCGGCGAAGCGCCCGATCTCCGGTTGGAACGAGATCCCTTCCCAGCCCGGCGCCTCCAGGATCACCGGCGTGCCCGGCACGTGGGCGTTCAGCCACTCGATCGCCGCCAGGTCATCCGGGGCCGACTGCGCGAGGTGAGCATAGCCGTCCAGCGTCGGCGGTCGGGAGAAGAACTCCGCCTTGACCGGGATCATCAGGATCGGATAGAGGGCGGCCAGGGCGATCATGCCGGCGAACCCGATCGCGAGGGCCGGGCGTGCGCGACCCCCTCGCTCCCAGAGCGCTCCCATCGCCCAGGCCAGGGCCAGGCTCCACAGAACCCACACCTGATAGTAGAGCTTGAACACCGTGTTCATCCGGGTTCCGAAGAAATCCCGGATGTAAACGAACTCCACCGCCCAGGCCAGGGCGGCCCCGAAGACGATCAGCAGGGGGATGAAATCCTCGCCCTCCCGGTTCGCCCGCCGCCAGAGTTGCGCCGCCCCGATCGCCATCCCGGCTAAGAGCATCGGGACCCATGGCCCGCTTCCCGGCAACGCCCGGCCGCCCACCATCACCGTTCCATCCCACAGGCGCCCCCAGACCCACGGCTCCAGAGCGCTCAGGTCCACAGGAAGCGGAAGGTTCTGACGGGCCACGATCTCGCGCAACCCGAAATACAGGCCGACCCACAGCGCCACCGGGATCCCCCCGAGGCCCAGCGCGCCGCTCAGCACGCCGGCGGCCCAGCGCCGAAGGCTTCCCTGCCCTTCCCGGGCTGCGCGCCATGCCTGCGCGAGCAGCCCGGCCGCGATCCCAACGACCTGGAAGCCGAACATGACCATAAACTGAGGCAGCCGCGTGCCGTTATGGAAATTGGGAAGCAAACCGCCCGCCTGGGATCGAAAGCCGAGGTAGAAGGGGAAATATAAAGCCCATCCCAGCACGAGGATCCCGATCCCCAGGCCCGCGATCTCCCGAAGCCAAGCAGAGGGGGAGCGCCCGGCGCGCCATGCCCCGAGCCCCCAGGCCGCAAGCCCCAGCCCGGTGTAGATCGGGAAATCCCAGGTGTTCAGGAAGGCCAGCCCGCCGAACGCCACCGGCAGGATCCAGAAAGGCGGCCCATGGGCCTCCAGAAAGCCAAGCAAGGGCTTGACCGACCGGTCCGACTGGAAGCCGGGGAACCTTTCCCCAGCCCGGAAAAGGGCCAGGGCAAGGGCGATGGCCATGAGGTTGAAGGGCAACGCCAGCACATGGGGATGGAGATCCCCGAGCAGGAAGCTGAACTGAGGGAATTCGTCGATGACCTCCTGGTGCTCGCCCTCCGGCGTGTAATCCCGCACCACCCGGGAGGCCCGCCACCAGACCCAGGGCCGCTCCAGCGGGGGCCAGCATGCCGGCCATGGACGAGCAGGAGGCGACGCGTTCAGCTCCGGGATGTCCAGCCAGGCCCAGAACCCGGGGTCCCGGATCCAGCCGCACGAATGGGCCAGATCCAGGATCGCCTCCCCGTTCCCCGCCAGGCCCACCCAGAAGGCCGCGAGGAGGGCAACCGCCCCCGCCATCCGCGGTCGGCCCGGCCGATCGAGCGCCCACAAATTCCACCCCACGCCGGCGGCCGCCAGCAGCGTCAGGGCGAACCAGGAGGAGACCCCGAGGTTGAACGTGATGCGGGCCGGCAGGCCGGAGAGCTCGGTGAGAAGCCCCAGGAGGATGTAGCCGAAGTAGTAATAGCTGATGGCGAAGCCTGAGAGCCAGGGATCATGAGGAGGGAAACGCTCTGCCCGCACCACGGCGCTGAGGAAGGCCAGCTCCATCGGCTTCTCGGTGTAGGTGATCTCCGGATTGTAAGCCCGGAAGAGGGTCCAGCCGGCGAAGGCGAGGGCGAAAAGGAGTTCATAGAAGAGAACCTGACCCAGGCGCGCGCGAAGCCATCCCCACGGGGATTCCCCGGCCCGCCCGGCCAGCCAGAGGCCCAGGGCGAGGGTGAGCCCTCCGGCGGTCAGGGCGCCCCCGGCGGAGGATGGCAGCAGCCCCAGGTTGCCACCCCACCACCAGAGGAAGCCCATCAGCAGCAACCCCAGAGGCCGCGCGAAAGCCAGCCCGCGGTCCGGCAAGGGACGGAAGACAAGGAACGTGAGCGGCCAGGCCGCGAGGGCGATCAGGGTGAGCAGGAACCACCAGAGGAGCGCGGAGAGCATAGCACGCGCCGGATCGGGCCTCGCCCGCACTCAACCCCCAGCGGGAGGCTCCGGGGGGACGTCTTCCGGATAAGTGTAGATCTCCATCCCCATCTGCCGGGCCAGATCGCGGGCCCGCGGATCCACCATGGGGGAAATGAGGATGCGCCGGGCGACCGGCAGGCCGGTGCGGCGGGTGTAGAACTCGGCTTTCCGCTGGAAGGCTGCCACATCGCCCCGGCTAACTGAGGAGCGGATCTCAATCAGGATGGCCTTCCCATTCCGGATCACCGCATCGATCTCCACCTGGTCGGGGCGCCCGAAGACGTAGCCCTCCGGGTCCATCGCGAGGAAGCGGTCCACCTGCCAGCCCGCCTCCTGCAACAGCGCGGCCATCCCATCCCGGAAGGCGGCCTCGCTGTGTAGACCCCAACGAGCCCCGATAGCCCCAATGGTCGCTCCCAGGCGGCGGATCTCCTGGGAATGCTGATCCACAGCCGCCAGAAGCCGTTCGATCACCTGGGCATGACGCTCCACCTTTTCCATTAGCTGTCGGATGACCTCCGAATGCTCCCCCAAACGCCGAGAATGCTCCTCCACCCGCTCCATCAGACTCCGAATAACCTCCGAATGCTCCCCCAAACGCCGAGAATGCTCCTCTAAGCGAGCCGTCATCACCCGGATCGCGTCTGAGTTCGCCTGGCTGGTCTCGATCAACTGCTGGACCGCTTGTGTCAGCCCGGTCAGCATCTGTCGATCGGACTCCCGTTGTTTTTCCATCTCCCGGCGGAAGTCCCGGAGCTCCGACAACACCTCCTCCCACGGTCGCAGCGCCTCGATGAGGGCCTCCCGGAGGACCTGGCGGATCGCCGGGTCCTCCCGAAGCCACTGCGGCAAAGCCTGTCGCACCGCCTCCTTGAGGTGCTCCACGGCCATGGGTCCTCCCTTTAGACGGAAAACTCCCCGTTTATTCTACATCCGAGTTCAAAGAGATGGGCAGAGCGAAAAGACAACGGAGCCGGGGCCACGCGTGGTCCCGGCTCCATCCGGATCGCGCGAAGCGGGTCCTCAGCCGATGAGCGCCGCCCGCAGCCCTTCCATTCGGGCTCGCACGCTGCCGTCCACCACCCGATCGCCCACCCGAAGGATCAAGCCCCCCAGGATGGTGGGATCCACGCGGAAGACGATCTCTCCGAGGGAATCCAGGCGGGCGGCGAGCTCCTGACGGATACGCGCCTTCTCTTCCTCCTGGAGGGGGAGAGCGCTGATCACCTCCACGCGCTCCCCCTTCAGACCCCGGAGCTCGTCTAAGGCTTTAGGGGGGATCGCGGCAAAGAACTCCTGGATCAGGCGTCGGTGTCGGGATTCATCCAAAGCGTCCCCCACCACGCGATGGGCCGCCGCCAGGGCCAGGGCGGCGATCTGGTTACGCAGCTCCCCCAGAACGCGCTCCCGCTCCCGTTCGGCCTCCTCCCGGGCCACCTCAAGGATGCGCTGAGCTTCCGCCCGCGCTTCGGAGAGGATCTGGGCGCGCTGCTGCTCCGCCTGGCGCACGGCCTCGGCGACGATCCGCTGGCGCTCGGCCATGGCCTCCTCCAGGATGCGCTGGCGCTCGGCCTGCATGCTCGCCCGCAGCTGCTCCGCCGCCTTCGCATCCTCCAATCCCTTCTCGATCAGCGCCCGTCGCTCCTCCAGGGCCTTGAGCACCCGGGGGAAGACAAAACGGGACAGCAGAAACCAGATCACCAGGAAGTTGAGGATCTGGGCGATCAGATAGATCGGGTTGATCCCAAGGGCCTCCAACGCCGTCCTCCCGGATCAGGGGATGGGGAAGCTCAGACGACGAACTTGAGCAGCAAGGCCATCACCAGAGCATAGATGGCCACGGCCTCGGCGAACGCGATGGCCAGGATCATGTTCAGCTGGATCTGAGGGGTCGCCTCCGGGTTGCGCCCGATGGCCTGCAGCGCCCCGCTGGCCAGAATGCCGATCCCGATCCCCGGGCCGATGGCCCCCAATCCGATCGCCAGACCCGCACCCAAAACGCTAAGCGTCTGCGGCGAAAGGATCTCCTGCGCCAGAATCAACCCCAACATCTTAGATCCTCCTTATGAGAGATTTTTTGGTTTGCGACAATCCGGCACGCGCCGGCACCGAACAGGCCGGCTCCGGATCCTTCGCTTCGCTCAGTGATGACTCTCCGAATGCTCCTCCCCATGCCCGGCTGTCGCCAGGGCGATGAAAACCAGGGTGAGCATCATAAAGATGAAGGCCTGGATCAGCCCCACGAAGATCTCCAGGCCGTAGAAGACCGCCGGGATCAGAAGGGGGAGCAGGAAGATCATGATCCCCAGCAACACGTGGCCGGCGAAGATGTTCCCAAACAATCGGAAGGAGAAGGAGACGATCTTGGCCACCTCGCTGATCAGCTCCAGGAGGCTCACGAAGAACTCAATGATCCCCATGAAGCCGCGGCGGAGCGCCTTCACGTTGAAGAACTTCCAGAAATAGCCCGGTCCCAGGGCCCGCACTCCCCACACCTGCACCATGAAGACCGCCACAAGGGCAAGCCCGATGGTGAAGTTCAGATCGGTGCTCAGGGCGCGGAGATAGGGAACCAAGACGAAGCCGGTCCCATGGGCTTCCCCGGCTTTCGCGCTTCCCTCCGCGTGCCCTTCACCCTCTCCATGCGCGCCCGCCTTCGAACCGGAGGCCTCCGCAGGAGCCGCCGCCGGCTCCGCTGTCAGCAAAGTGATCGGACCCCAATGAAGGACCGCATAGCCCGGCTCAGGGCCGTGGGCAGGCTCCACCTTCCCGATGGAATCGAAGCCGGGGATCAAGCCCAGCCAGTTCGCCGTGAGCACCATCAGGAAGATCGAAGCCACCAGCGGGAAGACATGGCGAGCTCGGGGGCCCAGGACCACCTTGGCCAGGTTCTCATACAGCGCCTCCACGAGGAACTCGAAGAGGTTGACCAGGATCCCCAGGCCGCGCACCGGAGGCGGGAGCGGGCCTGCCCGTCGGGCTGCCAGGAAGCCCAGCCCCAGGACCACCAGGTCCACCAGAACCATGGCCACCATGGTGTTGGTGAGCGGGGCGCCGAAGAACAGAGGGCCGGTCAGCGGCTCCGGCTTCACCAGGATCACCGGCAGCACGGCCTTGATCGGCTTGCCCGCCACGGAGAGCCCCTGCCCCAGGGTGCCGAAAAACAACGAGGTCCCCAGCACGAAGCCCAGGATCAGGGGGACCACCACCAGCCTCTGGAAATAACGGATCACCCGGGTATCCCGCAGCCCCCACAGCACCAGGGCGATCACAAGAGCATCCACCACCAGAAACCCGATCAGCCCGCCCGCCGAGGGGAAGGAGATCACGCCCAGCCCGCCGATGAGCGCCCGCAGGCTCCCCAGCAACCAGAACGAAGCCTGTCCTCCCACCCCGCACGAGAGCAGGGCGATCAGCCCCAACAACGCATAAGGACCCATCCGTCGGATCAACTTCCCCATTGCGGCGTCTCACCCTCCCGGATTGGTTGATCGATTCATCCGCCCGGAGCATCGCCGGGCTTTATCCAGCCGCCTCTCCAGGATCATCCGGCTCGTCTTCCTGCCGGAGCCTGGCGGGGCCGGGGCCTCGCCTCCCGGGTTGCGTTCCCTCTATCCGGAATCGGGAGGCTGCGGTCATCGCCGTGCGGACCATCACCACCAGGCCCAGAGTCGCGCCGGCGATCATGCAAGCCGCCGTCAGCACCGGCCGGGTCCCCAGCCGCAGATCCAGCCACAGCCCGCACAGCATCGCCCCCACCACAAACACCACCGGGATGAACCCGATCTGGGAGAGCGCCCCCGCCAGCGCTAAGTTCCAGGCCCGGATCCACCATCGTCCAGGGGATTTCATCGAAACCGCTTGCCTGAAGGTTTCTCAGCTCCGGCTTCGCGCCTGCTGAGCCACACGACCATAATGATACCGGCCTGCCCGTCTGTCGACAAGACCCCTCCCCGAAAATTCACACCCGTCAGCCGGTTTTGATCCGGCTCAGAAGGCCTGGGCGGCCATCTGCGCCAGCTGGTAAAGCGGATAGACCAGCACTGTGAGCAACAACACTCCCGCCACGGTGAACCACAAGGTGAAACGGGCCGGGCGGGAGATCCACACGGGCTTCCCTTCCTCGGGCGATCGGTCCACATACATCGCCCGGGCCACCATGATGTAGTAATAAAACGCCACCATGGCGTTCAGCACCCCGGCGATGGCCAGCCAGAGCAATCCGCTCTCGATGGCCGCGGCGAACACGAACAGCTTGGCGAAGAAGCCGACCAGCGGAGGGATTCCCCCCAGGGAGAGGAGGGCAGCCAGCATCGCCAGGGCCAGGCCGGGGGAACGTCGGGACAGCCCCGCCAGGTCCCGGATCTCCTCGCTTCCCGTTACGTTGGTCATGATCACCGCAACGGCGAAGGCAGCGATGTTGGTCAAGGTGTAGATCCCCAGGTAGAAGATCGAGGCGGCGATCCCCAGGGGGCTGGCCGCTGCCACCCCGATCAGGATGTAACCGGCCTGAGCGATGCTCGAGTAGGCCAGCAACCGCTTGAGGTTGCGCTGGGGGATCGCCAGGAGGTTCCCCACGGTCATGGTGACGAAGGCCAGGGCCGAGATCAGGGCGACCCAATTCCCCTGCACCGTGGGGAAGGCCTCGATCATCGCCCGGATGAGCACGGCGAACCCGGCCGCCTTGGAAGCCACCGAGATGAAGGCGGTGATCGGCGTCGGCGCCCCCTCATAGACATCCGGGGTCCAGAAATGGAAGGGCACGGCGGAGACCTTGAAGCCGAACCCTACCAGCACCAGCAGGAGGGCCGCCATCACCGCCGGAGAAGGCAGCGCTCCCAGGGCCTGGGCGATGCGGGCGTAGGCGATCTCCCCGGTGAAGCCATACAGAAGGGCCAGGCCATACAGCATGATCGTGGAGCTGAAGACCCCGAACAGGAAATACTTCAGCCCCGCCTCCGCGGAACGCGGGGTGTCCCGCAGATATCCCGCCAGCAGATACAGGGCGATCCCCACCGTCTCCAGGGCCAGATACAACGTCACCAGGTTGACCGCCGCCCCCATCAGGCCCATCCCCAGGATCGAGAGGAGCAGGAGGGTGTAATACTCGCCGCTCTGGCGCAGGGGGCGGAAATCCATCGAGATCGCCACCGTGAGGATCCCTGCGAGCAGGAAGATCAGGCGGAACAGCATCGCCGCAAGATCCGCTCGCACGGATCCACCGAACGCTTCATAGGGGGCCGCCATCCCTCCGGCCAGCTGTGCCGCCTGGACCGCTGTCACCCCCAGGGCCACGGCCAGCCCCCCGATGGCCCAGTAGCCCAGCTCCCGCTTGCGTCCCTCCGGCAGCCAGGCGTCCGCGGCCATCGTCACGACCGCCGCGACCACCAGCACGATCTCCGGCAGGACCGACCAGAGATGCGCCCACCAGGACAGCTCGCTCATCCATGCCTCCTCTGGATCAGCGGATCTCAACGGAGGGAGGCCAGCATCGCCCCGTGCAGCAGCGCCGCGATCGGCTCCACTCCCGTCTGGATCAGGTCGGTCATCACCCGCGGGAACACTCCGATCAGGACGAACCAGACCGCCAGCGTGACGATGGCCACCTTATCCAGGACGGTCACGTCCCCCACATGGGGGTAGCGCTCCCGGTTCAGCTCCCCAAAGAACGTGGCCTGGAGCGCCCGCAGGATGTAGGCGGCGGAGAGGGCGATGCTGGGCGCGGCGAGGATCGCCACCCAAGGATACCACCAGGCGGTGTCCCGGGCCGCCCAGATCCCTGCGAAGACCTGAAACTCCGCGATGAACCCGGAAAAGCCCGGCATCCCCATCGCCACCAGGCCGCCCAGGACGAAGCCCAGGGTGGCCATCGGCATCGCCCGGGCGAACCCGCCCAGGTGGGCCAGATAACGCGTGTGCGCCCGGTCGTAAACCATCCCCACCACGGCGAAGAGGATGGCGGCCATCACCCCGTGGGAGAACATCTGCAGCACAGCCCCTGTCAGCCCGGTGACGTTCATCGCCGCAAACCCGATGGTTACGAAAGCCATATGCCCAATGCTGGAGAAAGCGATCACATACTTGAGATCCTCTTGCACCAGGGAGATGGCCGCCGAATAGAGGGCCGCGACCACCGCCAGGAAGACCACGACCGGCAGCCAGTAGACCGCCCCGCCGGGCATCAGCTCGATCCCCACCCGCAGGGCGCTGTAGGCCCCCACCTTCATCACCACCCCGGCCAGGAACATCGAGCCCGCCGTGGGAGCCGCCGAGTGTCCATCCGGCACCCAGTTATGGAACGGCCACAAACCGGCGGTGACCGCGAACCCCAAGAAGACGGGAAGAAACCACAGGTGATCAAAGCGCACTGTCTGGCCGAACACCTCCACCGGCCGGGCGAAGGCCCCTCGAGCCGCCAGCTCGCGCAACACATCCATATCGAACGTGCGCACCGGGGACACAAAATACAGGGCCAGGGCGCCCACCAGGGCGATAATGGACCCCACCAGCGTGTAAAGCACCAGCTTCATCGCCGCGTATTCCTTGCGGGTGGAGCCCCAGATGGCGATCAGGAAGTATTTGGGGAAGATCGCGATTTCGTAGAAGAAGAACAGCAACACCAGGTTGCGGGCCACGAAGACCCCCATGATGCCGCTGGCCAGAAGCAACATAAAAGCGAACAGCTCGTGGGGGCGGTCCTCGATGTTCCACGAGACCAGCACGCCGGTGAAGAGGACCAGGGCGGAGAGCAGCACCAGGGGCAGGCTGACGCCGTCCACCCCCACATAGTAGTGGATGCCCAGCTGGGGCAGCCAGGAGATCCGCTCCACGAACTGATAGCCGCCGGCCGAGCGGTCGTAGGCGAGGAAGGCCCACAGGGCCAGCAGCAACGTGAAGCCGGAGACCGTGGCCGCAAAGACCCGCGCCGCCTCCTTCTGATGGCGCGGGATGAGCAACAAGAGGAGCGCCCCCACCAGGGGCGTGAAGACAATGAAGCTGAGAATAGGAAGCGTCACCGCCGGGATCGTCATCCTTCACGCTCCAAAGATGAGGGTAGATCGTTCAACAACATGCACCGACATTCAGGAAGTCCTCCAACGCTCGGATCTCGGCCAAGGCTTCCGTGCGATCTGCAGGTCCCAAGCGCAAGGGCACGCCGTAGCGCTCCAGGATTTCCTTCATGCTCTCAACGCTGACCCTGGCGATAGCAGCCGCTTGAGCCAGGGTCAGCTCGGGATCCGTTCGATAGCGATGCACCGCCAAGGCCACCCGCAAGTGTGGGCGATCCTGAAGCAAAAGGCGCAACGCCTCCTCCATTACCTCCTCTTCGCTCTTATATAGGCCTGCTTCTACCAAGTCACGGATCCGGATCTCCATAAAGCGCCTCCTTCATCCGAACAGCCCGCGCAAGGCCGCGTCCAGGGTGGGCACGATCCAGGCCGGCCACAGGCCGGTGAGCAACATGAAAGCCATCAGCGGCGCCACGGCGATCAGCTCCCGCCAGCCCATGTCCGGCAATCGAGCCCACTGAGGATTCAGCGGCCCATGCAACACCTTCTGGATGGCCTTCATAATGAACGCGCCCGTGATGAGCAGCCCGAGCATGGAGAGGGCTGTGAGGGCGGTGAACACCGGCCAGGCCCCCTGCACCACCATATACTCCGCCACGAAGCCCGCCAGGCCCGGCAGCCCCACCGAGGCCATCGCGCAGTAGATCAGCACCCCACCGTAGCGGGGCATCCGCGTCCACAGCCCCCCATAGGCCTCCAGATCCCGGGTGTGCGTGCGATCGTAAACCACCCCCACCAGGGCGAACATCGCCGCCGAGGAGAGGCCGTGGGCAAACAGCTGCAGCGCCGCCCCGTTCACCGCCATCAACGCATGATCCCGCACCGCCGGGTTGCCCAGGGCGTAGCCGGCCACGGCGATCCCCAGCACCACAAAGCCCATGTGGTTCACCGAAGAATACGCCACCAGCCGCTTGAAATCCCGCTGGCCCAGCGCCGCGTAAGAGCCCAGGACGATGGCCGCGGTGGCCAGGAGGGCCAGGGCAACGGCGAACCGGGCGGATTCCGCCGGAAACAGCGGGAAGACGATGCGCAGGAAGCCATAGGCCCCCAGCTTCAGAAGGATCCCCGCCAGGATCATCGAGCCCGCAGTGGGCGCCTCGGTATGGGCGTCCGGCAACCAGGTATGGAAGGGCCAGACCGGCACCTTAATGGCGAAAGCGATCACGAAGGCCCAGAAGACGATGGCCTTCACCACGTCCATCGGAACCCCCGCCAGGGTGCCCTGAAGGGTCGGCCAGCGCCGGCTGATCTCCAGCAAATCGAAGGTCCCACCCTGCGTTCCCCCCAGGGCCGCCCAGATCAGCTGGATCCCCAGCAGAAGCCCCAGAGACCCCGCCATCGTGTAGAGGATGAACTTCAAGGCCGCGTAATGCCGCCGCTCCGGTGCCCCCCAGTTGTTGATCAGGAAATACATGGGCACCAGGCCCAGCTCCCAGAACAGGAAGAAGAGCACAAGGTCCAGGCTGACGAACACCCCCAGGATCCCTGTCTCCAGGGCCAGGAAGAGGGCGAAATACGTCCGGGGATCCTGCGTGATGTTAAAGGAGACCAGGACCCCCAGGGGCGTGAGCAGCGCCGTCAGGAAGATCAGCATCACGCTCAGGCCGTCCACCCCGAGGAAGTAGCTGGCGTTCACCTGGGGAAACCAGACCGCCCGCTCCACGAACTGGAAGCCCGGGCGGCTCCGGTCGAAGTTCAACCACAGCCAGATGGAGAGGGCCAGCGGGATCAGGCTGAAGGCCAGCGCCAGGCCGCGCTGCAGCCGGACGCTGTCCCGCGGCGTCAGAGCGATGAGTCCCGCCCCCAGCAACGGGATGAACGTGATCAAAGTGAGGATCGGGATCGGCTGCCCGAAGAGCGTCATCGCCGGCTTCCCCCTTCCGCCTTCAGGATCACAGGCATGACTTCAGAACCCCCGCAACATGGGCGCCACCGTGTAAAGCACGATGAAGCCCAGAACCCCCAGCACCACCACCAGCAGATAGTTCTGAACCAGGCCGGTCTGCAGGGCCCGCAGCTCCCGGCCCGCGGCCTTCACCGCCTCCCCGATCCCATCGCCGATGCCGTTGACCACGACCCGATCGAAGAGGCGCAGGGCGCCTCCCATCGACCAGACCGCATCGGCGACGCCGTGGAGGAACCCATCGATCACCACCCGATCCATAAAGAACGCCACGGCCCGCTCGGCCAGCCACAGGGTCGGCTGGACAAAGACACGATGGTAGAGGTCGTCGATATACCAGCGGTTCCGAAGGAAGGTGTAGATAGGGCCCAGGCGAACCAGAGGATCCGGCTCGCCTGCCGCCAAAGGACGGCGGGCGTAGACCAGCCCGCCCAGGGCCAACCCGGTCAGCGCAATGAGGGAAGAAAGCACGACCGGGACGGCGTTGAAGGGCAGGGCCTCGGGATGCTCGAGGAGGGTCCCGCCCACGAATTCATGGAACCAGTTCTGCCCGAACAGCGCGCCCAGAACCGGGAACCCCTCCGGCACCCCCACGTAGCCTCCCAAGACCGCGAAGAGAGCGAGGATGATCAACGGCATGGTCATGGAAGCCGGGCTCTCTGCCGCATGAGCGGCGGCTGGGGACCGAGGCTCCCCAAGGAAGGTCAGGGCGATCTGGCGCATCGTGTAAAAGCCGGTGAGGACGGCGGCCGTTGCCAGCAACAGGAAAACCAGCAGCGGCAGGAGCTCCCCTTTCTCGAAAGCCCCGTGGAAGGCCTCCCCCAGGATCTCATCCTTGCTCCAGAAACCGGCCGTGATCAGCGGGAAGCCCGCCAGGGCCAGCCCGCCGGCCAGGAAGGTCCAGAAGGTTATCGGCATCCGCCGGGCCAGCCCACCCATCTGCAGCATATCGTTGGGATCGAAGGGCTCCTCATGGCTATGGCCGTGGCCGGCGTGATGGTGCCCGTGCTCCATCGCATGGATGACCGAGCCGGAGCCCAGGAAGAGCAGCGCCTTGAAGAAGGCGTGGGTGATCAGATGGAAGGCCGCGGCCACGTAGGCCCCGATCCCCACCGCAGCCAGCATGTAGCCCAGCTGGGAGATGGTCGAATAAGCCAGCACCCGCTTGATGTCGTTCTGCGCCACGCCCATCGTGGCCGCCATGAAGGCCGTGAAGGCGCCGATCAGGGCCACAACCCAGAAGGCGGTCTCCCCGCCCAGGCCGTGCTGACCCGCCTGAAGCAACGGGAACATCCGGATGGTGGTGTAGACGCCGGCCGAGACCATGGTCGCGGCGTGGATCATCGCGCTGACCGGGGTGGGACCCTCCATCGCGTCGGGCAACCACACGTGCAGCGGGAACTGGGCGCTCTTGCCCACCGTGCCGGCGAACAGCAGCAGCGAGGCCAGGGCCGCCACCGAGAGGCCGGCCACATAAGAGGGCGTCTCCGCCAGAACCTTCAGAGTCTCCGGGTTCCGCAGAATGTCGTGAAAGTTCAGGGTGCCGGTCTGAGCGTAGAGGTAGGCGATGCCCAGGAGCATCAACACATCGCCCACCCGGGTGGTCATGAAGGCCTTCACGGCGGCGCGGTAGGCCGAGGGCTTGCGATACCAGAAACCGATGAGGGCGTAGGAGCAGAAGCCCATCACCTCCCAGCCGATGAACAGCATCAAGAGGTTGTCCGCCACCACCAGCAGCAACATCGCCGCCTCGAACAAAGAGAGCAACGCGAAGAATCGGCTGTAGTGGGGATCCCCTGCCATGTACCCCACGCTGTAGATGAAGATCATCAACGAGACCAGGGGGACCATGAAAAGCATCACCGCCCCCAGGGGATCCACCAGCACCCCGAACTCCAGGGGTCGCGCCCCCACCGGCAGCCAGGGGATGCGGGCGGCGATGGGATGCTCCCCCAGGTGCTCGATTCGGAGGGCGCTCCAGAACACCACCTGGGAGAGGACGAAGGAGATCGCCACCGAGCCGATGGCGAGGGTGTGGCTGAGGCGCTTCCATCGGTTCGCGAAGAGCGAGATCATCCCGAAGGCGATGAACGGCGGCCACGGGATGAGGGCCGTCAACAACGCCAGGATCGTCCCCTGGTTCTCCATTCCCATCCACCTCGAGAGATTAACCCCTGAGGAGGTCGATGTTCTCCACGTCGACCGTCTCGCGGTTCCGGTAGATGCTGATGATCAGCGCCAGGCCGGCGGCCGCCTCCGCCGCCGCCACCACCAGCACGAAGAGGGCGAAGGCCTGCCCCACCGTTCGCTCCGGGTGCAGGTAGCGCCAGAAGGCGACCAGGCTGAGGTTCACCGCGTTGAGCATGAGCTCGATGGCCATCAGGATCGCGATGGCGTTGCGCCGCGCCAGGACCCCATACACGCCGATACAGAACAGCGCCGCTGCCACCAGCAGATACCAGGTCAAGGGGATCATCGGGAAGCCCTCCACCGCGCGAAGATCAGGCCCGGCTCCGGGATCTCAACGCTTCTCCCGGGCGATGAAGATCGCCCCGATCAGCGCCGCCAGGATCATCACCGAGGCCAGCTCAAAGGGCAGGGCGAACTGGTTCGGGTCCACCAGGGAGCGTCCCAGGGCCTCGATGGCGTCCGCCGGCACCCCGGAGGCGGCCGTCGGCCATGGGAACCCGGCCAGCACCGGGGCCAGCAGGATGAAAAAGAGCCCGGCGATCACCGCGGCGGCCAGGCTCTGGTTGTTCAAAGGCGGGCCCGGGTTCCGGGCCATCCCCCGGGTGAGCATGACGGCGAAGATGATCAGAATGGAGATGGCCCCGATGTAGATCAAGACCTGCACCCCGGCCAGGAACTCTGCCTCCAGCAGGATGAAGAGGCCCGCCACCCCCACCAGCGAGAGGATCAGATAGAGCACGGCGTGAAACAGATGCCGGCTGAGGACAGTCATCAGGCCCGCCCCCAGGGTCAGGGCCGCGAACAGGATGAAAACCGCCTGGATCAGCGTCATCGCCCACCACGCTCCCGGAAGGTCTCCTCGGGCGAGGAATGAAAGAGATCCCTGCATCTCCCTTGCCGTTCAATGCGCCGCCACAGGGGCCTCAACGGCTTCCGCTTCCGCCTCCCCTGCCAGCGCCGCCATCCGGGCCCGGCGCCCCAGATACCCCGGCAGGGCCAGCGCCCCGATCAGCATCGCCATATTGAACAGGAAGAGACCGGCCGCCCACATCCCGCCGCTCACCCCCGCCGCCCGCAGGCCCTTATCCACCAGCGCCACCCCGATCAGATTCAGGATCATGAGGGGCGTCAGGAACTTCCAGTTCAGGTTCAACATCTGATCGATCCGAATCCGAGGAAGCGTAGCCCGCAACCAGAAGAAAAGGAAGATCCCTACGCTCATCTTGATGAGCATCCACAGATAAGGTGGGAGCCACGGCCCCCGCCAGCCGCCCAGGAAGAGGACGGCGAAGAGGGCGGAGACCACCAGGGCGTGGACGAACTCGCCCAGGAAGACTAAGGCGAACTTCATGCCGCTGTATTCGATGTGGAAGCCGGCCACGATCTCCGACTCGGCCTCCAGCAGATCGAAAGGCGTGCGGCCCACCTCCGCCACGCCGGAGAGGAGGAACACCAGCGCCGCCACGGGGAGCACGAAGAGATACGGCACATCCTGGGCCTGCACGATCCCCACGGTGGACATGGTCCCCGCGATCATGACCACGATGACCACGCTGAGCACCGAGGGGATCTCATAGCTGATCAGCTGGGCCACCGCCCGGAAGGCGCCCAACAGGGCGTATTTGTTGTTGCTGCCCCAACCGGCCATCAGCACCCCCACCAGGGCCCCCGCCCCCACCGCCAGAGCGTAAAGGACGCCGATGTGGAGGTCGGCCCCGATGGCCCCCGGGCCGAAGGGGATCACCACCAGCGGCGCCAGAGCGCATGTGGCGATGATCAGCGGCGCCAGGTTGTAAACCCAGCGATCCGCCCCCGCCGGCATGGTGTCCTCTTTCGTCAGCAGCTTGATCCCATCGGCCACCGGCTGCAGGATCCCATACGGGCCCGCCACGTTCGGCCCCAGCCGGTCCTGGAAGCGGGCGACGATCTTGCGCTCCACGTAGGTGAGGATGGCAAACCCGATGAGGCCGAAGTTGGCCAGCAGGAACGCCTTGATCAGGCCCACCACCAGAAACACGGCCTCCTCCGAGAGGCCCAGGCTCCGCAGGAACCCATGCAGCCACATCCCCAGATAGGGCAGCAGGTTATAGATGAAATCGTAGATCTGTCCCATGCGGACCTCGCGCGGGAAAGTTCAGGCATACGATGGAAGATCAACCCTCACACCCACTCCAGCGCGCCCTTCCGCCAGGCATACAGCAAGCCGCTTAGAAGCAGCAGCAGGAAGAGGGCCATCTCGATCACGGCATACAGACCCAGCTGGTTGTAAGCCACAGCCCACGGGAAGAGGAACACCGCCTCCACATCGAAGAGGACGAAGATGAGGGCGAAGATGTAATACTGGGCGCGGAACTGCACCCAGGTATCCCCGACCGTCTGTACGCCGCATTCATAGGCCTCAAGCTTGAGGGGGTTTGGCTTCTTGGGCCGTAGCGCCCACCAGAGGAGCAAGGTGGCTCCCAGAAGGGCCAGGGAGAGCAAGAGATACAACGCGACGACCGCATAGGCCGACAGCACGTCCCCTCCCCCTTGTTGCAGATATCACAAAAAACGCAAGCCTATTATAGCACCAGGGGGAAGCGCCGACAAGGCCGAGCGCACTTCCCCGGAACAACCGAGCCTGTCGGCGGCAAGACCTGTCCCGCTATCGCCGCCGCAAGCCGAAGACGTTCTGAGCAAAGAACGCCCGCATGAGTTTTTGGGAATGGAACCCAAAGCCCACACGCACTCCGCCGCGAACCGAACCCAGCTCCCCCCAGGCCCGTCGCAAACCGGACGAGGTAAGCCCCTGACTCCGCCCCCCTCTTGACAAACCACGATTCCGGACTATAATTTGTTAGCAAAGGATACTTACAAAATGGTCAAACCCGGAGCAGATACCCCATGGCTCGGATCATCACCAAAGCGACTCATGAGCAGATCAAAAATCACAATAAATCGATTGTTTTACGCACAATATATGAATCAAATTACATAAGTCGAGCCGATATATCTCGAAAAACAGGATTAACTCGGGCAGCAGTTTCCGAGATTGTGGGGGAGTTGATTGAGGAAGGGTTAGTGGAGGAACGTGGGGTTGTATCGGGAGGGGTGGGCAAACCTCCGACGCTGCTGGGCCTGCGAGAGGACGCACGGGTCTTCCTCTGTGTGGATTTCAGCGACGAGGTTTATCACGGGGCCCTGGTGAATCTGCGCGGGCAGATCCGTCATTGGGTGGACTGGCCGCTAGCCTCCTCCCAGGGGGAAGAGGCCCTGCGCCACGGGCTCGATCTCATCGAAGCGTTACGATCCGCGGCTCCCGCTCCTCTCGCCGGGATCGGCGTGGGGACGCCTGGCGTGGTGGACATCGAACGGGGAGTGATCCGGGAGGCAGTGAACCGAGGCTGGCGGGATCTGCCCCTGGCGGAGCTGCTGATCCGGCGTTACGGCCTCCCCGTGTTCATCGCCAATGACAGCCACATGACCGCTCTGGCGGAATACCGGTTCGGCATCGGCGTCGGCTCCCGCAGCCTCATCGCGATCAAGATCAGCCAGGGAATCGGCTCCGGCGTGATCTTGGAGGGGCGCCTGCTCGGCGGGGACAGCCACGCGGCAGGAGAAATCGGTCATATGGTCATCCGCGAGGATGGAGCGCCCTGCACCTGCGGCAACCAGGGCTGCCTGGAGACAGTGGCGAGCCTGCGCGCCCTCGTGCAGCGGGCCCAGGAGGAAGCCGCACGACATCCAGACTCCCGCTTGGCCGCCCTCCAGGCTGAGCGGGGATCCATCGGCCTCCGGGAGCTCCAGACGGCGTTGCAGGAAGGGGATCCCCTGACTCGCGCCCTGGTCGTGGAAGCCGGACGCGCCCTCGGGATGGCCATTGCGGCCATGGTCAGCGTGCTCGATGTGGAGCGGGTTGTGCTCTGTGGTGAGGGAGCCGCCCTGGGTCCGGTGCTCCTCGAAGCGGTGCGGGCCGAGGTGCGATGGCGCATCCTGCCGCGGATTGCGGAGCGAGTGGAGATCCATCTCTCCCAACTGGGGAAGGAGGCAGTGATCTTCGGGGCCTCTGCCATGATGATCGCCCAATTTTTTCAGCTCGATTAAGGAGGTAAACGCAGTGAGCATCGAAACGCCGATCTGGGTGGGCATCGATGTCGGGGGAACCAAGATCGAGGCTATGGCGGTCGGCCTCTCTCCTAACCCTATGGGATCCGTCCTGGGATCCGTCCGCCTCCCCACCCCGGATTCCGGGCCCGAAGATCTGATCGAGGCCATCGAGGTAGCAGCACGGCGCGCAGCGGAGGCGAGCGGCAGATCCGTGGAGGAAATCCGCACCGTCGGGATTGGGATGCCCGGCCAGATCCAAGACGGGGTGGTGCGGATCGCTGTCAATCTGAACCTTCACGACTATCCCCTCGCCGAGATCCTGGAAAAACGCTTCGGGCGACCTGTCCGGGTGGAGAACGACGTGCGCACCGCGGCGCTGGGGGCCTACCACTGGATTCATTCCCGACAGCCGATCCACCGGCTGGTCTACCTCTCAATCGGGACAGGAGTGGCCGCCGCGATGGTGCTCGATGGGATCCCCTACACCGGGGCAGACCACCTGGCCGGCGAGATCGGCCACGCGGTGGTAGATCCGGAGGGTCCTCCCTGTGCATGCGGCGGTCGAGGATGCCTGGAGGTTTGGGTCTCCGGGCCCGCTCTGGTCCGACAGGCTCAGGAAGAGCTGGAACGTGGAGAGCCTTCCCGGCTCGCTCGGCTCCAACCCCTGGAGGCCCCGGCGATCTACGAGGCAGCCCGGCAGGGCGATCCGGTGGCCCAGGCGATCCTAGCGCGCAGTGGCCGATTCCTCGCCATGGCTCTCCAGTGGCTGGCGCTGACCTGGGATCCAGAGCTCATAGTGATCGGAGGAGGTATCGCCCAGGAAGGAGAAGCGTTCCTCAATCCGGTGTGGGAAGCCCTGGAGGCACTGCGAGGGACCTCCAGGGTCGGGCGGGAACTGTTCCAGAGGGAGCGCCTTCTGCTTGTACCGAAAGACGTGCCTGTAGCGTTGTGGGGAGCGATCCGGCTGGCCCAGGCTGCGGATCCCGCTGCACCGGACTCGCTCTGAGCATCCACCGGAAGGAGGAGATCGGGCCGCCGTCCGCGGTCCGTTCCAAATCCCTATCAACAGGAGGCCGCCATGCGTGGGAAAGCTTGGATCGGATGGCTGATCATCGGGATCATGGTGCTGGGGGCTTGCCAGCAACCCGCTGCCCCCCCCACTCCAACGGCGCCGCCGGCCGCCACCACTGCCCCCATGCCACCGAGCCCTACTGCGCCCGCCCAACCCGTCACCCTGAAGGTCATGATCGTGGACTACATCAAGGACAAGACTGACAAGTGGCTGGAGAACGAGGTTGTGCCTGCCTTTAAGCAGAAATACCCCAATGTCAACGTGGAGTTCATCTACGTCAACTGGGGCACCCTGGACGAGACGATCCAGGGCTACTTCGCCGCCGGCGAGGGTGCCGACATCCTGAACCTGGGCTCCGAATACATCGCCGAATACGGTGACCGCTTGGCGCCGCTGAACCGCTACCTCGGCCCCGACGCTTGGCCGGAGATCCGCCAGTTCATCCCTGCCACCCTGGAGACCGTCACCTGGAAGGGGGAGATCCGTGGCCTGCCCTGGCTGGTAGCCCCGCGGGCCTACATGTGCCGAACTGACCTCCTTAAGGAGGCGGGGATCGAGCGCGCCCCGCGCACGTTCAAGGAAGCCATCGAGCAGGCCCGCAAGACCACGATCATCAAGGACAATGCCCTCCAGCGGGCTGGGATCGTCACCACCGGTAAGCTGGATGACTGGCAGGAATATATCGCCCTGATCTGGGCCCTGGGTGGCGAGCTCTACAAGCCCAACGGCGAGCCGGCCTTCGACTCGCCGCAGGCCAAGGCCGCCCTCAAGTTCATGTATGACCGCCGCCGGGCTGTGTATCCCGACGAGACCGTCGCCGACCTGCCCCCGGCCACCGGCTCCCGCCTGGCCGACGGCACTGCCGTCTGCATCTGGGGCAACCTGTGGGGAGCCCCAGATGTCAAGGACCCCATCTGGGAAAAGATCGAGTTCGTCCCTGGCCTCACGGACCCGGAGAACTTCCCCAACAGCAAGCCCGTCGTTCAGGTGTTCACCGACTGGCTGGCCGTGGCCGGCTACTCCAAGAACGTGGAGATCGCTGCGGAGTTCCTGAAGTTCCTGGGCTCGGCGGAGAACCTCAACCGCTACAACCGGGACTTCGGCTCCTTCCCGCCGCGGCAGGATGCTCAGACCGGCTACGTGCAGGAGGCGAAGCCGATGGTCATTATGGCTCAGCTTATGGCTCAATATGGTCGTGGCTTCGCCGACGTCCGGGAGACAGCTAAGTTCCGGGAGATCCTGCAGAAGCAAATGTCGGCCTACTTCACTGATCAGCAGGACCTGGATACCACGCTGAAGAACATCCAGGAGCAATACACCCAGGTTCTGCGGGAGGCCGGGCGGCTGCCGTAGTTGGACGAGGATCCGGTCAGGGGGAGGGGGCGTTGCCTGCCCTCTCCCCCTGACGGAGAGGAGGACGCAATGGAGCCTTATCGATACACCTTGCTCTGGGCGGCAGGGACGGTGCTGTTCATCTTCGTCTCCAGCGTGGCCCTGGGAGCCATCGCACGCTGGATCGCCCAACGGCGGGGATATTCCCGGAACCGCTTGGAGGACGTCTTCGCCGGCTACGCCTTCGCCGCTCCCTGGATCGTCGGGTTTGTGCTGTTCGTGGTGGCTCCGGTCCTCACTTCGCTCTACTGGAGCCTCACGATCTACCGCCTGCCGAACCCGCCGGTGTTCGTCGGCCTAGCCAACTACGCTAAGCTTCTGTTCCGGGACCCTGACTTCCGAGCTGCGCTGCTGAACACGCTCTACATCGCCGTGTTCGGGGTGCCCGCCCAACTGGTCGTCGCCTTGGCCCTCGCCCTTCTGCTGAACCGGCGGGTCCGTGGGGAGGGTCTCTACCGCACCGCCTTCTACCTGCCGGTCTTCCTGGGGACCAACTCAGCGGTGTTGCTCTCCTGGGTCTTCATGTTTAACGCCAACACGGGGTTCCTGAACCAGATCCTACGGCTCCTTGCCCGTGCCTTCCCGCCGTTTCAGGAAGCATTGCGTCTTTTCATTTTTATCGTGGAGAGCACCAACGCCGCCTTTCTTGGGATTCAGACTGGCAACTTCACTCTGCTCCAGCGAGTGTGGCAGGCCGGGCTTCCTTCCCCGGAGCGAGTGCCTTTGTGGCTGGAGAACCCGCTGTGGCTGAAGGCCGCTATCATCCTGCTGCTGGTGTGGAGCTGCGGAAACATGATGCTGATCTACCTGGCCGCTCTCAACAGCGTCCCCCGCGAGTTCTACGAAGCCGCACAAGTGGACGGGGCAGGGCCGTGGCAACGCTTTCGTCACATCACCCTCCCCCTGATCTCCCCCGCCACCTTCTACAATTTAGTGGTCGGTCTCATCGCCGTCCTGCAGCTGTTCGAGCAGCCTTACGTTCTGCTACGCGATCGGCCAACCCTCGCGCAATCCGGCTATACCGTCGTCTACTACCTGTGGCGGGCCACTTTCCGCTTCAACGAGATCGGCTACGGGGCGGCCATCTCCTGGATCCTCACCCTTCTTATCTTAGTGGTCACCCTGATCCAGTTCCGCCTGGAGCGCCGATGGGTGCATTACGACCTCTAAGGAAAGGAGCACGGTGATGGAGATCGCAGTCCGACGATGGACAATCCTCCCTGCCCTCACATCCCGCAAATGGATCAAGCGCCTGGCCAGCGGGGCAGTGTATGGAGTCCTCACGGCCGGCGGTCTGGTGACAGCCTTCCCTCTCATCTGGATGATCCTCACCTCCTTTAAGACCTTTGAGGAGGCCAACGCACCCCGCATCGTGTGGTTCCCCTCGGCCCTGCGCTGGGAGAACTACTATGTCATCCTCTCCAGGCCGGAGTTCCTGCGGGCCTTCGCCAACTCCATCTTTGTCACTACCTTGGCTGTGGGGGGCACCCTAGCCTCCATCACTGTAGTGGCCTACGCCTTCAGCCGGGTGGAGTGGCCCGGGCGAGACTTGGTCTTTATACTCATGCTCTCAACGATGATGATCCCACCTCAGGCATTGATCGTTCCCCAGTATGTGTTCTTCCACAGGTTGGGCTGGATCGGGACCTACAACCCGATCACCATACCCGGCTTCTTCGCCGGCGGGGCGGCTTTGGTGTTCTTGTTGCGACAGTTTATGCGCCAGATCCCCCGTGACCTCGACGAGGCAGCCCGGCTGGATGGGGCTTCCCACTGGCAGATCTTCTGGCATATTATCCTGCCCCTGTGCCGACCGGCTTTGGCCACGGCAGCTGTCTTCCTGTTCGCCGCCCACTGGAACAGCTTGCTGCAGCCCCTCATCTACCTGCAGACCACCCGCCTGTATACCCTGCCCATCTACGTGACCTCCCTGGTCAACCCGCAGCAGGTGGTCCAACCCTGGCCCACGATCATGGCCGCCTCGTTCCTCACCACCCTACCTCTTATCGCAACTTTCTTACTCCTCCAGCGCCAGTTGATCGGCGGGATCGTGCTCAGCGGCATGAAATAAGGGGGAAGCCATGGAGATCGAAGAGGCCATCGCCCAGAAATTCATGCTCTCCTTCATCGGCCTGCGGCCTTCCCTGGCGATCCTCAAGGCGATCCGGGAGCGGCGGCTGGCCGGGGTCACCCTCTTCCGAGAGGCCAACGTCCAGAACCCTGCACAGGTGCGGAGCCTGACGGAACAGTTGCAGGAGGTGGCCCGCGCCCACGGGCTGCCGCCGCTGCTCATCGCCGCTGACCAGGAGGGCGGGCAGCTGATGGCCATCGACGAGGGGGCCACACCCATCCCAGGGAACATGGCCCTGGGCGCAGTGGGATCAGCCGAGTTGGCAGAGCAAGCCGGAGAGGTCATCGGCCGGGAGCTGGCGGCCATGGGCGTGAACGTGAACTACGCCCCTGTCTGCGACGTCAACACCAACCCGCTGAACCCGGTGATCGGGATCCGATCCTTTGGGGAGGACCCTGAGCAGGTGGCCGAGCTGGCCGCGGCCATGATCCGAGGGATCCAATCCCAAGGGGTGGCGGCCACTGCCAAGCACTTCCCTGGCCACGGAGACACCACCGAGGACTCCCACTTTACCCTCCCCGTGGTGGAGCATCCTCTTGATCGCATGCAGGCGGTGGAGTTCGTCCCCTTCCGGGCCGCCATCGCCGCTGGCGTCCGTCTGATCATGACCGCCCACGTGGCCGTCCCCGCCCTCACCGGACGGCAAGATCTTCCCGCCACCCTCTCCGGCGAGGTCCTAAGGGGTGTGCTGCGGGGCCAGCTGGGGTTCGAAGGCGTCATCATCACGGACGCCCTGACCATGAAGGCGATCCGCCAGGCCTACACAGCCATCGACCGTGGGCTTGACGCCATCGCCGCCGTCCAAGCGGGGGCAGATCTCTTGCTCTTCGGCCCCGAGCCCTTCGACGTCGAAGCGGTGTTCCAGGCCCTGCGCCGCGCTGCCGAGCGCGGGCTGCTGGATATCGCTGATCTCCAACGCTCCGCCCAGCGGGTGTGGGCCCTCCGCACCACCTTGGCCGCTGCTCCCCCCCCTCCGGATTTCAGCGTGATCGGCTGCGCCGCCCACCGGGCGGTCGCCGACGAGATCGCTCGTCGCTCCATCACCCTGGTCCGCAACCGGGCCCGCCACGTCCCCCTGGCCCTGGATCCCGACGCACCCATCGCAGTGGTGATGCCCCAGCCGGTGGACCTCACCCCGGCGGACACTTCTTCTACGGTGAGGCCCCGGCTGGCAGAGGCGCTGCGGGCTTATCACTCTCGGGTGGAGGAAATCCTCATCCCGATTGACCCCCGAGAGACGGAGATCGCGGACCTGCAAAGCCGGTTAAATGAATTCGCGTGTATCATCCTCGGGACCATCAACGCCTTCCAGCATCCGGGCCAAACTCGCCTCATTCGCGCCCTGCTGCAGGGGTCCATCCCGGTGATCTGGATCGCCCTACGGCTGCCCTATGACCTCCAGGTGGCCCCGGACGCTCCTACTTTCCTGTGCACCTACAGCATCCTGGAGCCCTCCATGCGCGCCCTGGCCGCCGTCCTCATGGGCCAGATTCCTCCCCAGGGACGCCTGCCCGTGTCCATCCCCGGCCTCGCCCCCCGCGGGCACGGCCTGACCCTAGAGGATCCCGATTGAACGCTTGCACATATCCCCTCGCGCCGGCAACTATGATTATAAAATACTCACAAATTTCAAAATATGAGCAACCATTTGAAAATATAACAGGAATTAGTGTTCAAAAATTTCAAGAATTAAGGAGGGGGCCATGCGACGGTGTTTTGTTCGCTGGGCATTGGTTTTAGCAGTCTTACTAGGCAGCGCATGGGGCCTTGGGGTGTTTCACTCAGCCCATGCGCAGACACCACCGCCGTGGCAGCCGTGGACCGCCTATCGCGTCGGTGACCTCGTCACCTACAACGGCGTGGTCTATCAATGCATCCAGGCCCACACCTCACAGCCGGGCTGGGAGCCCCCCAACACCCCCGCCCTTTGGCAGCCTGTCTCCACCGGGGCCACGGCGACCCCGACCCGCACATCTACGCCGGGGGCCACGGCAACTCCCACCCGCACGCCCACGCCCGGAGCCACGACCACCCCAACTCCCACCCCCAGCGCCAGCTGCTGGCCCGCCTGGAACCCCACCACCGCCTACACCGCCGGCGCCCAGGTCAGCTACAACGGCATCAATTACCAAGCCGCCTACCGGACCCAGGGCCAGCGCCCCGACCTCTACAGCGGCCCGCCCGGCAGCGGCCAGCCCTGGATCCCAATGGGCCCATGCGGCGCCACCCCTACGCCAGGGGCCACCGCCACCCCCACCCGTACCCCCACGCCGGGGGTCACGGCTACTCCCACACCCACCCGCACGCCCACACTGGGGGCCACCGCTACCCCTACGCCGGCGTCCACCTCCACCCCTGCGTCCGGAGCCACGCCCACCCCTGTCAGATCCGGCACGCTGCCGCGTCGCCTGATCGTCGGCTACTGGCACAACTTTGACAACGGCTCGACCGTGCTCAAGCTGCGCCAGGTCCATCTGGGCTATGATGTCATCGTGGTGGCCTTCGCGGAACCCGAGTCCCACGGCAGCGCTCGCATGCGGTTCGCTCCCTATAACGCCACTATGGAAGAATTCCGCAACGACATTCAGTATCTCAAGGGATTGGGGAAGAAAGTCCTCATCTCCGTCGGCGGCGCCAACGCCCATCTCGATCTCTCCACCGACGCTGCACGTCAGGACTTCACGAGCTCGATGATCCAGATCATTCAGACCTACGAGTTCGACGGAATGGACATCGACTTGGAAGGTGGATCCGTGGCCCTGGACCCGGGGGATACCGATTTCCGCAACCCCCGCACGCCACGGATCCGAAACTTGATCCAGGCATGCCGTGACATCGCCAGCGCCTTCGGATCGGGTTTTCTCCTCACAATGGCCCCCGAGACGGCCTACGTGCAGGGAGGACTCAGCCAGTATGGGGGGATCTGGGGCGCTTACCTCCCGGTGATCTACGGCCTCCGGGACCTTCTCGCTTACCTTCACATCCAGCACTACAACTCCGGGCCGATGGAAGCCCTGGACGGGCGGATCTACAGCCAGGGAACCGTAGATTTCCATGCGGCGATGGCAGAGATGCTGCTGGTGGGCTTCCCCATCGCCCACGATCCCTCTCGGACCTTCCCCGCCCTACCGCCGGAGAAGGTGCTCATCGGCCTGCCCGCCTCGCCCGCTGCAGCCAGCGGCGGCTACACCCCGCCCGCGGAGGTCCAGCGCGCTCTGGACGCGCTGATTCGCGGACGCCCCAACAGCGGCACCTACACCTTGTGCAACCCTGTGGGATACCCGGGCTTCCGCGGGCTGATGACATGGTCCATTAACTGGGACGCCGCCAACGGCTACCTTTTTGTGAACAGCCACCGTCCCTATCTGGACCGCCTGCCATAACACGAAAGCGTTCTTTGGACGGAGAGCGAGGGCGGGATTAGGATGGTTGAAGCCTGCATCTATCTGAGAAAGTTATGGAGATCTGGATCCTGGATCCTTGCGGGACGGGGGAGCGGCGGGCCTGGGCGGACGGATGGGCCCGGCATAGCCGGCACCGGATCCGTCGGCTGGCCCTCCCCCCGGATCCGCACCCACCGGACCCCGCTCGCGGGCAGGCCCGGGCCCTCGCCCTCGCCCGTCGCGTCCGCCGCGCCCTCACCGGGTCCGCCGCCCCGGATCCCACCCGCCAGCCCGCCGGCCGGCCCCATCTCCTCCTGATCCTAGACGGCATGGACGTCGTCGCCTTCCAGGAGGCGACGGCCGATCTTCTGGGAGAGGTCCCCCTCTGGATCTACTGGCACGACAGCCAGCTTGGGCGGCATCGATCCGACCCCGATCGCGCAGCCCTGGAGGCAGCGGCCGCCCGCGTCGCGGACCGCCTGCTCTTCAACGCAGAGGGACACCGTCGACGATTCCTGGGCGCCCTGCGGGCCCTTGACCCGGCTGTTGCGTCCGTCGCGGCGATCCGTTCCACCACGCTCCCGCCTGGCTTCGCTCTCCCTCCCTCGCCTCCCTGGCTGGCCCCTCCCGAGGCCACGGGATGGTTCCTCTGGATCTTTCGGGGCGACATCGAGGCCCTTGACCGCCTGGCTGAGGCCCTGGAGCCAGCAACGGCGAAAGGGATCGACTTCCGCCTGATCGCGTTGAGCGAAGACCCGCCCCAAGCGGCCCGCGCCCTCGAGCGACTCCCCCGCGCCCTTCGGGCTCGCCTGCTCGGGATCCTTCACCCGGAGGACCCTGAGGTCGACCGCTGGGCCGCTCG
>Ga0079992_149902_pt1 | contig 59276 bp, 51 predicted proteins | sample FaiFalFF_MnMetaG_3_FD_69197 | JGI IMG/M metagenome (GOLD analysis project Ga0079992, IMG submission 69197) | Freshwater microbial communities from Yellowstone National Park, Wyoming, USA - Fairy Falls B (FF_Mn_B) MetaG (SPADES assembly) (version 2) | ecosystem: Environmental > Aquatic >...
CTGCGTGCAGGGGGAACCTTAAGGAGGGGGTCTTCAGCTGCCCTTGCTATCGTAAACTTTGCGCACGCGATTGGTATCAGACCCCACACGGGCATCGGTGGCGGGCTAATCGGCAGGAACCCCCTGCACGCCCGCGAACCCATGCCCTTCTATGCCAACACAGGGCAGTTTCCCGTGGGTGGCGCGCCTGAGCCAGCCGCTGCAGGGCGCGCCCGACTTCAGTTTCCTGATTGACCACAAGCCCGCAGGCGCGAAAGGCTGGGTGCGCGTCGGCGCGGACGGACACTACGACCTCGGCAACCGACGCATCCGCTTCTGGGGGGTCAACATTACGGCGGGCGCGTGCTTCCCCGAACCCGACGCCGCCGTGCGCATGGCAACCCAAATCGCCCAAGCAGGCTGCAACATCGTGCGCTTCCACCACATGGACGCCTTCTGGGCAAGCCCATCCCTGATTGACTACGCGCGGGGCAACTCACGGCAGTTCAACACGCAGGCACTGGCGCGGTTCGACGAGCTGTTCGCCCAACTGCGCGCGGGGGGCGTCTACGCCAACCTCAACCTGCTGGTGAACCGACGCTTCTCCGCCGCCGACGGACTGCCGCCAGAGATTGAGCAGGTCGGCGATGTCAAGGCGCAGCACGCCATCGGCTGCTACTACCGCCCGCTGATTGACCTACAGAAGGAGTACGCGCGGCAACTGCTGACGCATCGCAACCCCAAAACGGGGCGCACCTACGCCGAAGACCCCGCCGTCGCGATGGTCGAAATCAACAACGAGAACGGGCTGATTCAGGGCTGGCTAATGGGCTACATCGACGGCGCGCCGAAGGTGTTTCAGGACGACCTGCAGCGCCAGTGGAACGCGTGGCTGCAGCGCAAGTACGCCGACACGGACGCCGTGCGCCGCGCGTGGGACATTATCCTGCACAGCCAGCGCAGCGCGACGCCGACGCCCCTCCTGCGCGACTGGCTACAGTTCCTGTGGGACACCGAGCGCGCCTACTGGCTGGAAATGGCAAACTACATCAAGCGCGACTTGGGCTACAAGGGCATCGTGTTCGGCACGATTGTCGGCTGTAGCACGCTGCACCTGATGGCGCAACTGGACACAGTGGACGGGCATGCCTACTGGATGCACCCTGAGTTTCCCGGCGCGGCGTGGGACTTCAACAACTGGTTCGTGCGCAACGCGCCGATGGTCAACAGCGACGATACGACCCTGCGACGGCTGGCGCAGCATCGCGTGTGGGGCAAGCCGTACACCGTGACGGAGTACGACCATCCCGCGCCGAACCAGTACGCGGCGGAGGGGCTGCCGCTGCTGGCGGCGCACGGCGCGCTACAGGACTGGGACGGGCTGTTCGCGTTCGACTACGGCGGTTCCGACGGCGAGGGGCGCATCGGGGCATTTTTCGAGCAGCGCACGCACCCTGCGAAGTGGGCGTTGATGCGGGCGTGCGCCGCGCTGTTTCTGCGGGCGGATGTGCGCCCCGCGCAGCGACTGGTGTGCGCCCCGTTCCCGCGCGAGGCGGAGATGGATGCCCTGCGCCAAGTGTGGGCGTGGGGACTGCCCGACGGCAGGTTCGCGGGGCTGGACGGCAAGGCGGCGACGATGCATCGGCTGGCGACCGCGCTGGAGCCTGCGCAGGTTCCGCGCGATGCGCTGCGCCCCGACGCCATCACAATCCCCGACCGACGGCGCGTTTCCGACACGGGCGAGCTGATTTGGGATCGCACGCAGGCGGGGCGCGGCTATTTCGTGGTGCGGGCGAAGCGTTCCAAGATGGCGGTCGGCTTCATCGGCGGGCGCACGCTGGACTTGGGCGACAAGTTCCGCCTGCAGGTGCAGGACGCGCCGCTTGGGGGCTTCGGTGTGGTGGCAATCACGGTGCTGCAGGAGAAGCCCGTCTGGCGCGCGCTGATCACGACGGTCAGCACCGCCGAGAACACGGGCTGGAACCTGCGCGACTTGGGCGAGGGGCGCATCACGCTGGGCAACCAGTGGGGCGACGCACCGACGCGGGTCGCTGTGCCGACGGCGACGCTGACGCTGCCCTACCCTGCGACGCGCGTGCGCGTGTGGGCGCTGGGCGAGGACGGCAAACGCGCCCGCGCCCTCAAGCCGACCCACGTCGGCAACGACCGCGCCGCTATTGAACTCTCGCCCCAGCATCGCACCCTGTGGTACGAGGTGGAGGCGCGGGGGTAGGTTTTCTCAGCACCCATTCCCAAATGCCAACAGGACGCCCAGTAAGTCTGCTTCGTCGACGACTCTGTCGCAGTTGACATCTGCCGAGAGATTGCTGCCTGTCTGCCCGAACGCGAATAGCACCGCCAATAGGTCGGCATCGTCCACGCAGTCGTCGCCGTTCACATCAGGCTCGATCGTCCGACGCGCCACCAACCGCACGCGGTCGGGCAGATACTGCACCTCGAACCCAAAGCATGGCAGCGTGTCGGGGTCTACTTCCACTGTGTGGAACGCGCCCGTGCGGTTCCAACTGGAGCCAGAACGCACTAAGATATCGAAGGTATCTCCTGTCGCAGGCGTGTACCCGTCGCGAGCCTTCACACGCAGCACACCGTTTAGCTGAACCGTTCGCGTGAGGCTGCCCGTCTCCAGCACCACTTGGTCATACTGCGGATTGGCGGGGTCAGAGTTGTCCGTGCCCGCCAGTTCCACTTCGAAGACGGCGTCGTTGCCCATGGTCAGGTTGCCGTTGACGATTGTCAGGATACCCAGCGGGTTCAGAGTGGGCTGGTCGGGGTCTTCAATGCCCGGCGCGAGTACGCCCGCGCTATTGTTGAGCGCGCCTTGCAACCGTCCTGCGCCCGTGAGTCTGCCACCTTGCAGCACGAGCGGACCGCTCGCATTCAGGGTCGCGCCACGATGGATGCGCGTCTCGCCCGCTGTCTGGGTTAGGTTGGAGATGTCCAGCGTGCCGTTCTCTACTTCGAAAAGCCCGCTGTTCGTCGTGTTCACGAAAATGAAGGAGAATATAGGTCTGTTCGGGTTAGGCGAGCGTACACGCAGCGTGCCCGTATTGACGAGTCTACTGTTGCTACTGTCGTACCATCCAGAACCGCGCATCTCAACGAGACCGTTGTTTTGTAAACGCGCGCTGCGGAATCCAACGAGTCCCCCGTCGTGCAATAGTGTCCCGTTGTTAATCAGCACCCCCGAAAGAGTACGCGAAGCATTTTCAACTATCCGCAGTATCCCATTGTTCACTAAGCCTGCCGAGCCGCCGTCCAGTGTGCCCGCTTCCCACTGGTAGCCCGTGCCCGTGAAGTTGAAGGTTGCGCCGTCGCCACCCGCTTGAATCGTGGCGCCTCTCTGCGCCAATCTGCCTGCAATTGTGGCTCCGTGTGTCCCTACAAAAGTGTGCGTGCCCGCCCAAAACTCTATTGACGCCCCGTTCGCCACGCTCCAGCGCACATTCTCATGCAGGTTGTTGCTCCCAGAGAGGTACAGCGTGCCCGCTTCCACTTGCACTGTCGCACGCCGCTGCTCTATCGGCACGGCAAGGGAGAAATTCTGTGCGGTGGTCTTGCGTAGCGTGCCTGTGTTATGTATAATGTTGCTGGTATTTTGTTCAATATTCCAACTACCACTGCGCAGTTCTGCTGTGGCGCGGATGTGCAGGCTCGTGTTGTCGAAGGTAGTCGTTCCCACCTCGTGAATCAGCGTGCCATCATTGACCAGAACGCCTGAGAGGCGACGGAGGTAGTTGCCTACCATCCGCAATACGCCCGTGTTGGTGATGCCTGCCCCACTGCCGTTTAGCCAGCCTGCTTGCCACTGGAACCCCGCGCCCGTGAAGGCGAAGGTGACGCCAGTGCTGCCTGCCTGCAGCGTGGTTCCGCTGTCCGGTAATACGAACGCGCCGTCTATTTGCCCGTCGTGAAGACCGCTGAAAGTATGCGTGCCATATTGAATCACCAGCGATGCCCCACTCGCAATATTCCAACGCACATTTTCGTGTTCGTGCGTGTGGGTGTTCATCTGGATAACCAATCTGCCTGCTTCCACATTCACAGCGGCGTTGCGCTGGCGCGTCGGCACAGCGATAATGAATTCGCCTGGGGTGGTCTTGCGCAGCACGCCTGTGTTGACAAAGAGGTTCTCCCCAGAAAAATTCGCCCACTGACCGTTGCTCACCTCTGCGACGGCGCGATTGTGCAGGTTTGCGGCGGCGAAGCTGAGCGTCCCGTTGGCGTGGATAAGCACGCCGTCGTTGATGAGCGCACCTGAAAGGCGGCGACTCTGACTCCCGACAAGTTGTAGAATGCCTGCGTTAGTCAAGCCCGCTGCACCGCCATTTATAACGCCAGAGTGCCACTGGTACCCTGTGCCTGTGAAAGCGAAAACCGCGCCTGCGTCATCCACGCCCACCGTACTCTCTGCTTGGAAAAGCGTTCCCTCTATCTGACCGTCGTGGACGCCGCTGAAGGTATGGGCAGCGGCAAGCGTCGAGAACGCAAGCGTCGCTCCACTCGCTACGCTCCAGCGAACATTCCGATGGGTGTTGGCAAAGCCACTGAAAGATAACCTACCCGCTTGCACTTCTACCCGCGCATCCCGCTGCTGGGTGGGCACGGCGATGGAAAAGTCGTTGGGAGTGGTCTTGAGCAAGATACCTGTGTTGATGAACTCGCCAGAGGTGTTAGAGACCCTCGCCCATAGCCCACTTTGCACCTCTGCAGTGGCGTGGTTGCGCAGGCTCGCGTTCCTGAATTCAGCGGTTCCCCTTTCGTGAATTAGCGTGCCTTCGTTGACCAATGTGCCAGAAAAGGTGTTCCTAGCGCCTTCTAAAATTCGCAGCGTGCCCTGATTGGTGAGCAAGCCAGGGCTTCCATCACTCGGTTGGCGTAGGTCGAGCCAACCGTTGCGCCAACTGAATGTTGCGCCCCGCTCGACCCGAATACTCTGCACCGTCGCATAGCTGGCAAGGAGGGCGTTCGCGCCCTCTGGGAAAATCACGATGGAACCAGAGGTAGGCCAGCCAGGAATAGAGTTGCAACGCTCAAGTCCCCAATTGTTGAAGTAGCGTCTATTGTTCCCGCCGCACGACTCGTCAGTGACAAAGCAGCTTGCCCACCATTCGTTGCTTTCGCACTGCTGGCTCCAGACCCATCTCTCCTGTGACTCCAGTGCGCATGCAAGCATCACCCCGACGGTCGCGCTGACCAAGCGAAAAATGCTGCTAATGCTCGCCATGCTATACCTCCGTTAAACGGCTCCACCCGCATATTTCCACTTTTACAGATTCACCCCAAGTCAGGGATTTTCCTGCTCCCGACAGGAGTTCGTCACGAAATTCCGTCTAAATTGCAGCGACAGCGGCTGACACGGCGTTCAACTTCCTGTTCAGGCGCGTTGGGACGCCTCGCGGGTGCAGCGGTTGCTTGCCCTCTGCCGCGAGACGCTTGCCGCCCTGCTGGAGCAGCCCTCACGCCGCGAACGCTGGTGGTAGGCGCATACCGTCGGCTCGGAGGGGACGCCTCCGAGCCGACGCGCCCCCTCAAGCAGGTACACTTGTGCCGATGGCGCAGTGGACGCTGGCGTGTCATCGGCTGGGCAAGCGGTTCGGCGAGCGGTGGGTCTTCCGCGGGCTGGAGTTGGAACTGGGCGTGGGCGCTCGGCTGATTGTGCGCGGGGCGAACGGCTCAGGCAAAAGCACGCTGCTACGGCTCATCGCGGGGCTGCTCGCGCCGACCGAAGGGCGCGTCGAACTCCGTGCCGACGGACGCCCCGTGCCTGACCGCACGCGCCTGATTGGCTGGTGCGCCGCCGACGCCGCGCTCTATCGCGAACTCACAGGCTACGAACACCTGCACTGGTGGGCGCAGACGCGCGGGCTGCCCAGCGACCGCCCGACGCTGATGGCGCACTTGGAACGCTTCGAACTGGCACACCGCGCTCACGAGTGGGTACGCGCCTACTCGACGGGCATGCGCCAACGGCTGCGCCTCGCGCTGGCGACCTACGGCAACCCGCCGCTGCTGCTGCTTGACGAACCCGACGCGGGCTTAGACCCGCCGGGGCTGAAACTGCTTCAACAGGTGCTGGATGAGCAAACCCGTTGTGGAATCGCGCTCTTCGCGACCAATCGCGCCGAGTGCGCCGCGTGGGGCGACCTTGCGCTCGAACTGGGTGCGTGAGGCGCTGGCGATTTGGCGCAAAGACCTGCGGCAGGAGTGGCGTCTGCGGCAGGGGATAGTCGCCTCGCTGCTGATGGGCGTGGCGACGGTGGTCGGGGTCGGCTTCGCCGCGCTGGGTCAGACGCTCTCGGTGGGGCTGCAGGCGGGGCTGTTCTGGGTCGCCGTGCTGTTCGGGATGTTCCCCGCGCTCGCACGCGGCTTCATCGTGGAGGAGGAGACGGGCACGGCGGACTTGCTGCGTCTGGCGGCGCGTCCCGTCAGCATCTTCTGGGGCAAGTGGCTGTTCCACGCGACGCTGTACGGGCTGCTCAGTGTGGTGCTGGTTCCGCTGTACGCGCTGCTGGTCGCGCCGTTGGGTGGGGCGTGGGTCGCGTGGCTGCTGTTATGGCTGGGCGGGGGCTTCTGCCTGACGACGGTGCTGACGCTGTGCGGCGCGCTGGTGGCGCAGACTGCTGTGCGCGGCGCGCTGCTGGCGGGGCTAACCTTCCCGCTACTGCTGCCCTTGCTACTCATCTTAATTGCGGGCACGCGCCAAGCGTTGGAGGGCGCGTTCCCCGCTGAGCCGCTGCAGGGCATCTTTGGCTACGCGCTCGCCTTGAGCGCAGGCAGCGCGTGGGTGTTCGAAAAAGTATGGCGGGAGTAGCACGAAGCCCTGCACCAGTCCGAACAAGCGGGTACAATTCCACCTGCGATGAGCGTAATCATCTCGGACGAGTGGCTGCACGCGGCACAGATGAGCGAGGCAGAGCTTCGGCTGGAGCTGGCGATTTGGCTGTATCAGCGGGGGCGACTGACACTTGCGCTGGCGAGCCGTCTTGCAGGGCTGACGCGCCTACAGTTCCAACGCGCCCTAAGCGAACGCGGTATTCCCCTCCACTACACAGCAGAGGAGTTAGCGGAAGACCTGACGAACCTGCAAGAGGTTGACCTCAAGTGACTGTAGTGAGCAATACCTCGCCAATCACCAATCTGGCAGCGATTGGTCAAGTCTCCATACTACGCCAGATGTATCGCACGCTCTACATCCCTGAAGCTGTCTATCGGGAGCTTCGCGAGGGAGAACATCGCGGCGACCATCCACCTTTTTTGGAAACGGCAGACTGGATACAGGTTCGCTCTGTTCCATCGGAAGCGCTCCAGTCGTTGGCTCCCTACCGATTGGATAGGGGAGAAGCCGAAGCGATTGCTTTGGCGCACCATATACAAGCGGATTTGCTGCTGATGGACGAGCGGATTGGTCGGCGTTGTGCGCGCGAGAGGAATCTGCGCGTGGTCGGCGTGCTGGGCACGCTCGTGGCGGCGAAACAGCGCGGGATAATTGCCGCCGTGCGTACCTTGCTGGAGCAGCTTCAGCATCAGGCGGGGTTCTATGTAAGCGAGCAGCTACTGGCGGAGGTGCTGCAGCGTGCAGGCGAGTAGTCCGTCCTACGCGCTCGCGCTCAGCGCAGGCGGCGCATGGGTGTTCGAAAAAGTGTGGCGGAATTAGCTCCCGAAGGTTTGCCTTCTACGGGACATGCCCAATCTCGAAGGGCTGGGCATCTTCCAATAACCATGGGAGATCTTCATAAAAGTATCGCATATCAGGCATGTAGTAAACACGGTAGCCCTGCTGCAACAGCTCTTGGAGAAATCGTTCGCCTGCTTTGGGGTCAGTGCCGCCGACGCCCTTCCAGTACGGTCGCGGAAAGCCGATTAGCCAAGTGTCCGATTCCTGCAGGTGTATGTGCGTCATATAGACGCGCGCAGGCGGACGCTTACGCTCGTATTGAGATAAGTAGAGCTTGTAATGGACAAATAGCCTGCTTCCCATCAGCACCATACTTCGTTCTGGTGGCGTTGTAAGCAGCACATCTGCCATCCGCCACTCACGCTGCCGTTGAGACAGCTCCTGAGCAATTTTGCCAGCCCCCACCCAGCGAACAACAACTCCCCCTTTGCTATACTCGACATACGGTATTGCTACCAACAAGAACGAAAGGGTTCCTACAACCACCCACGGGAAGGGTATCCACGAACGAAAAGAAGCTAACAGTGGATAGAGGAAAGGAACCATAATCAAGGCATAACCAGGCTTATTCGGTTGCATGACGATTATTGCAAAGGCGAGCAGACTCATCCAAAATGGGATGGACAGAGGGTTCGCTCGCAGGTATCGTATCAGGTTCGGCAGACCTGTTATTAGATACAACGCACACAGAGCCATCGCCAACAGACCGAACGCTCGGTAGAGGTCGTAACCGATGGCTAATATCCGCCAAAGGAGAGAGCCTTGCCATACGCCACCCGACAGAAAATTCCAACTACCTGTAAACAAGCGCATCGGTATAAGCCAGAGTGCACACGCAACAAACGCAGCAATCACACAGAAGGCAATCCCTGCTTGCCAGCGCTTTGTGCGCGTCCAAAGCGTTAGCGCGAAAATCGGCAAGGCAATCGGCGTCTGGCTAATTCGCGCCGCTATCGCACAGCCAACCCACACGCCACTTGCTACAGGCTTCCCACGCATAACCGCGTACCAACCCAACACCAACAGGCTGTTCGAAAGAGTGTATTCTGTGATGCTCGCGTTCTCCACCACCATCAGCGGGAAGAACGAGTAAGCAACGAGCACCCAGAAGGCATGTGGAACGCCTATTAGCAGGAGCAGGCGTGCGTAGATACAGCAGGAAAGCCCGTATATGAAACTCCAAAACAAGTTCGCGGCCCACCAGCCAACGGGATAGAACAGCGCATTTACCATTTCGCTTACAAAGTAGCCTGGGTTCCGTGAGGGCGTGTAGATTCCTTCGTGCCACCATCGTAGTGCAGTAATAGCAACGCCTTGAGCATCTGCGTCTGTGGAAATCCCGTAGTTATCGGGGAAGATGCCGCCTACCAGCGGGAGACGGCTCGCGACCACGAGAAGCGTCCACAGCAGCGCTCCCCGAAGTGAATAAGCGACTGCTTGCACTACTCGGTTTTCCATCGGCTTCGCGTTCGCCATGAGATGCATCGTCTGTTGCTTAGCGGTGAAGAGCTTGCCCCGTGTCGGGGTCAAACAGGTGCAGGTACTCCAAGTGCAGGCGGATGGGCAGCGGCTCACCCTCGTTGACTTTCACGCGCGCGCTCAGTTGGGCAATCGCCGTCGCGCCGTCGATCAGTAGATGCACATCGTTGCGGTCGCCGTGCGGCTCCACGACATCCACGACGGCGTGAATCGGCTCCGACAGAATCGCGTCGGGCGGCGCGGTGCGGTCGGTGTAAATATCCTGCGGGCGGATGCCCATCAGTACGGACTTGCCCACCCACGGGGTAAGCGCACGCGCCTGCGCCTCCAGCACGGCAATCGTGTTCCCGCCAAGGCGCAGGGCAGGCTTGCCGTTGTGTTCAATCACCTGCGCCTGCAGCAGGTTCATCGGCGGCGTGCCGATAAAGGTCGCCACGAAGGTGTTCGCGGGGCGGAAGTAGACCTCTTCGGGCGTCCCCACCTGCTGTAGCACCCCGTCTTTCATCACTGCGATGCGCGTGCCCAGCGTCATCGCCTCTTTCTGGTCGTGCGTCACATAAATCGTCGTCACGCCCAGTCGCTCTTGGAGTTTCTTGAGTTCGGCGCGGGTCTGGTCGCGTAGCTTGGCGTCCAAGTTCGACAGCGGCTCGTCCATCAGGAACACTTTGGGCTGGCGCACGATGGCTCGCGCCAGTGCAACACGCTGTCGCTGCCCGCCCGAAAGCTCTTTGGGTAGGCGGTGCAGCAGGTTCTCGATTTCCAGCATCTGGGCGACTTGGCGCACGCGGGCGTCGATACGCTGTTTGATGGCGCGTGCCTCGCTGAGGTGCGTCAGCTGCCACAGCGCGCCCTTCAGCTCGCGCAGGCGCAGCCCGAAGGCGATGTTGTCGTACACGCGCATGTGCGGGTACAGCGCGTAGTTCTGGAACACCATCGCGATATCGCGGTCGCGCGGCGAGACATCGTTCACGCACCGCTCGCCGATGTAAATCCTACCTTCGGTGGGGTCTTCCAGCCCCGCCAGCATGCGCAGCACGGTCGTCTTGCCACAACCCGACGGTCCCACCAGCACCATAAACTCGCCTGGCTGGATGTGCAGCGTCAGGTTATCCACCGCCGTCACTGCGCCGAAGCGCTTGGTCACCTGCTCGAAGCGTACACTCTCCGCGGTCATTGCAGTCCCAGTTTTTTGCGCCAGTAGCGGGCGTAGCCCAGCGCGATGAGTTCGTAGCCTGCGCCGAGATCGTATCGGCTGGGGTCTGCCCCTTGCGCTTGCATCTCAGCGTTGCCGTACTCGCGAAGTTGCTGAATCAACTCTGCGTCCGAGACACCCCGTTCGACGAGGGCGCGGGTGAATCCTGCCCAGTCGAGCAGGCGCGCCTCCAGCTCGTCCAAGTGGCGGGCAACATCGTCGTACAGCCCGAAGTGGGTCAGCGCGAGTTGGCGAATTGGCAGCGCACGCAGTTTCGCGAGGCTCGCCTGCCACGCTTCGATGTCCAGCTCAGGCGGCGGGGTCGGCGGGCGCACATAGGTCGTGCCTGGCATGCGCACGCCCGCGATATCGCCTGCGAATAGCACGCCCGTCGCCTCGTCGAGGTAGGCGTGGTGGTGGCGGGCGTGTCCGGGCGTGTCGATCGCCAGCAGGGTGCGCCCTGCGGCTTCGATGCGCTCGCCGTCGCGCACGACGCGCAGTCGCGCTTCAGGCACGGGCACAACCTCGCCCCACAGCCGCTCCATCATCTCGCCGTACAGGCGCGACGCGCTGGCAAGCAGGCGGCTGGGGTCTACCATGTGCGGCGCGCCGACGGGATGCACATACGCAACGGCGTTCGGCAGCCGCTGCAGCAGCCAGCCCAGCGCGCCCGCATGGTCTAAGTGGATGTGCGTCACGATAAGGTGTCGGATGCGCTCCAGCGGCACGCCACGCGCCTGCACCTCGCGAAGCAGCGTCTCCGCCGTGCTGGTCGGACCGACCTCCACCAGCGCGGCGTCCGCGCCGTCATCCAGCAGGTACGCCGCAATCGCCAGCGGGTAGCCCAAAAACTGCAGGTCTATTAGCTCCACAGAAGGGTGTGCCATCACCGTTTGGATTCTGAACATCGGCTGAATTTCCTGCCGAAACTAGGTACACTACGGGCAGGTTGTGGAACACAGATGTTCCTGTTGCAGTCTGATACAGTGCTTGTGGATTCGCCCCCACAGGTGGAACAATCGAGAGGAGGAGTTTGATGCAAATGACGATTCGGGTAGGAGTGATGACCTTGCTTGGTTTGTTGGCAGGTACGGCAATCGCCGTGGAGTCGATTGCCGTTGTACCGCGCAACAGTTATCTGGTTCGCCCTGTTGCGAGTGCGCGGGAGTTAGCCAACCAAATCCGCACGGAGCCTGTGGTGGCGCAGCGTTATGCCCGCCACTTCAAACGGAGCGCGTGGGAGTTCGCGGATTATGTAGAGAAAAACTTGCGGCTTACGCGCCTTGATCGGGCACAGACCTTCAATGTCTACTACGCGCCGCCTGATGGCCGCCTGCTGGTGGTGCGCCGCACGCTGCCGAAGGGCACGCCCGTGTTTGTAGAGAAGCGTTCGGGCAAGCCGATTTTGAAGGCGAACTGCGGGAACCCACTGACGCCCGCCGCGTCCATCCCGCCGCCGCAAGCGACGCGCCCCATAGAAATCGCCAGCGTTGCGACACCGACCCCCGTGTTTGCGGAAGTCATCGACACCCCGCAAACGCCCACCATCGAGATCGTGGAAATCGCTGACGCGCCGATTGAGGAAGTGGTCGCTGCCGATGTGCTACCGACGGAGACCCTGGTCGAGACGCTGCCCGAATCCGCACCCGAACCCGAAGTGCCGCCGACTTTGGCACCTGTAATGACTTCTCCGACAACGCAACTACCGCCTGCAATTCGCGGTGGACCGAACTGGCTACCGTTTCTGCCCCTAATCACGCTGCTTGCACCGCGCAGTGGCGACGACTTCGCCCCTATTCCCGAGCCGACCAGCGCGCTGATTTTGGGCGCAGGGCTGGGCTTGCTCTACCCGCTCTCGCGCAGGGCGCTGAGGCGCTCCCAAAACTCTAGCCAACGCAGGGGCGACTCCAGCGCGTCTTCGGCATAGCGTAGCCCCGCGCGCAGCAGCATCTGCGCCTCGTCAGGGCGAGCTTCCAGCGGCTCGCCCCGCAAGCATTCCTGCAAGCGTTCCACTACCCTACTGCTGAGCGGTACGCCGTTGCCGCGCGGAGCGCACCGCGCACACCACAGCTGCCCGCCCACAATCACGCACCCATCGCCGCCCGCTGTGCCGCACCGTGCGCACTGACCCACTTCAGGCGCGTAGCCCAGCACCGCCAACCACCGCCAGATGGCTTGCGCCGCTACGCCCGCAGGCAACGCCCCACCCTCCAGCGACCCCAGCGCATCTACCAGCACCGCATAGACCTCTGGCTCGGGATGCTCTTCGGGGAGCCACCGATCGAGCGTCTCACCGAGCGCCAGCGCAATCGTGAGCCGCTCCAAATCCAAACGGACATTCACATAGCTGCGCACCAGTTGCGGTTGCACGAGTAGTCGTTGCTCGCGCCCCTCAATCACCCGCGCTTTGATGTGGCTCAGCGGTTCGGTCAGCATGCCCATCTTGCTCGCGGGCTTCCGCGCACCGCGCACCCGCAGCCGAAGCTTGCCGTAATCTGGGGTCAGTAGGCTCACCCACTTGTCGTATTCGCCCGCGTACCAGCGACGCAACACGACACCCTCCACTTGAGCCTCGCGCGCCATCACGGGCAATTGTACCGCCTACGCAGGATGTGCTATAATAGGTAGGAGGCAACGATGGTATCGAAATGGAGACGCGCAGGTATGGTGGGTCTTTATGTGACGCCGCTAATGACGCTAATGGCGCTGGGCGGTGGCGACTTCCACCTGCCCGGTTCACAGCCGAACTCAGATGGTTACGACTTTCAATCTACCGAACTATGCTCGTACTGTCATGGCAACAGCCAGTATGCTTACGACCCGGATACCTTCGAGGGACCCGACCCGAATTTCACCAGCGAGCATGAGCCGCACTTCCAGTGGATGGGCGGGATGATGGCGCAGTCGGCGCGCGACCCCGTGTTCCGCGCTGCGCTGACTATCGCTGAACAAGATGCCCCAGGCGTCGGGCAGTTCTGCTGGCGCTGCCACTCGCCTGGCGCATGGTTGGAAGGGCGCTCCATCCCCTACGACGGCTCCAACTTCGAACACGACGACCTTCAGGGTATTCAGTGCGATCACTGCCACCGCATGGTAGACCCGCTGAGCGCGGAAGGGCGCGAGAACTCCGATATGCCCGTGCCTGGTATCGGCAACGGCATGTATGTCATCAGCCCCGAAACCGCCAAGCGCGGTCCCCGCGACGACTCGCAGGCGAACCACGAGTGGATTTACTCGCCCTTCCACAAAAGCAGCAGCTTCTGCGGCGTGTGCCACGATGTGAGCAACCCGCTGCTGGCGCAAGACCCGCGCACCCAAGCGCCGCACGAATACTTCCCCATCGACCGCATCTACAGCGAGTGGAAACTCAGCGACTTCGCACGACGCGGTATCGAGTGCCAAACCTGCCACATGCCCCGCACACCAGGCAAAGCGGCGAACTTCGAATATCTCCCCACGCGCCCCGACCTCGCGCAGCACGCCTTCTTGGGCGGCAACTATTGGGTGCCCCAAATCCTGCCGATGTTCTGGAACTACGACCAGCGCGAACTGGACGCGCTCGTTGCGGGGCGCAACCGCACGATAGACTTCCTGCGCTCCTCCGCGAAGCTGAATATCGTGCAACTGCCCAAAGCAGGCAGCCCCATCGTGTTCCGCGTCTACAACCGCACGGGGCATAAGTTCCCCAGCGGCGACCCCGAATCGCGCCGCGCATGGCTGCATGTGGAGTTCCTTGACAGCAAAGGGCGCGTGATTGGCGAGTCGGGACGCTACGACTTCGACACAGCGACTCTGATTAGAGACCCGCAGGCAAAGGTGTACGAAGTCAAGCTGGCGCAGGGCAGTACGCCCACCTTCCACATGATGCTGGCGAACAATGTGCTGAAGGATAACCGTATCCCGCCACAGGGCTTCCGCCGCCGCGCGTTCCAGCAGTTCAATATTGCGCCCGTCGGCGCGAACTACCGCGACGGGCAGTTCTGGGACGACACCGCCTACACCCTGCCGCCAGGCACTGCCAAAGTGCGCGCCACGCTCTACTTCCAAGTGATGACACGCGAGTATGTGGAGTTCCTGCGCGACGCGAACACCACCGACAACTGGGGGCAGCAGCTGTATCAGGCGTGGCTCGCCAGCGACAAGGCGCCGCCAATCGCCATCGCGACCGCTGTCTACCCGCCCGACAAAAACGCGCCGACGCGCCCTACAAACCTACAAGGGCACTCGCCCTCCTCATACCGCGCCGTGCTGAACTGGAACGCCTCGCACGACGACGACAAGGTCGTCTACTACGAAATCTGGCGACGCGCGCCGTTCGAGACCAAGTTCCGCAAAGTCGGAACCACCTTCGCCGCCGAGACCACCTACACCGACGCGGGACTGCACCCCGACACCGAATACCAATACTATGTGCGCGCGGTGGACACCAGCGGGAACGCTTCTCAACCAAGCAATGTGGTAACCGTGCGCACGCAGTGGTAGTCTCACGCGGCTTTCCTTTGGGGAAGCCGCTCACTTTCACATATGAAGGAGGTAAATCGCTATGCTCAGACGGATAACAACTCTTGGACTGACAGCACTCAGTGTGTGGTGCTATGCGCAATCGCTTGTGGACACGCGCTTAACTTATGACACGGTCATCCTAGATACCCCGCAAAATCCGATGCCGCTTCCGATAGCCATCGAGTTCCTGAGTCCTGACGACCCGAACCGCTTCTTCCTGCTGGAAAAGCACACGGGTAAAGTGCAACTTGTCGAGAACGGCGTCATCACGCGCACCGTGTTAGACCTCCCCGTGAACACAGCAAACTGGGAACGCGGGCTGCTCTACATCACCAAACACCCTGATTTCCAAACCAACGGCTATGTCTACCTGTTCTATTCCAACGACAGCACAGGCACGGACACGAATGTCGAGACGAACTGGACAGACAACCGTCTGGTGCGCTATCGGTGGAATGGAACCGAATTAGTGGAACCGACCGTTATTCTCTCCATCCCCTTCGATTCTACGCAGACCCGCAACGGACCGATTCACAACGGCGGGGTGATGTTTTTCGGACCCGACGGGAAGCTCTGGCTCGTGGTTGGCGATCTGAACCGCAGCAACGGCATCGAGACAAACCAGAATGCGACTCGCGTTATCGATGGCGGCGGGATTATCCGCATCAACGATGACGGCAGCATCCCATTAGACAACCCGTTTGTGTCCCATTCGGACGACCGCATCCGCAGGCTGTGGGCGTATGGCATCCGCAACAGCTTCGGGATGACTGTAGACCCACTCACAGGGAACCTTTGGATGACCGAGAACGGACCGAATGTATACGACGAGATTAACTTAGTGCGTCGCGGGTTCAACAGCGCGTGGCGACGCTGGATGGGACCGATTGCCCGCAACCCGGGCGCGAATGTCAACAACCTTGTGCAGCTGCCGAACTCGTACTACGATGACCCACGCTTCTCGTGGCTGCAGCCGATAGGTGTGGTCTCCATCCAGTTCTTGCGGAGCGCGCGCTTCCCCACCGATATACGCGATCAAGCGGTTGTGAGCGAGTCGAACAATCACCGCCTCTACCTCTTCCGAATGAACGCCACACGCGACGGCTTCGATTTCAGCGCGTTCCCAGAGCTTCAAGACCTGGTCGCAGACGACGCTTATGAACGCAACTTGCTCACCTGGGGCACCAACTGGCGAATCGTGTCTGACCTCAAAATCGGTCCTGACGGCTACCTGTATGTGGTCACGCACATCGGCACTTCCAGTATTCGCGCAGGCGTCCGCCGCATTCGTCCCGTAAATCCGCCTGAGATTATTCACGGCAAGGTCACCCTGCAGGGACGCAACGGTCTCCCGCTCGGCGTCCCGCTCACTCTGCAACTCTACACAGGCAGCACCCTCGCTCAAACTATCACCACCACCTTAGACGCCTACGGCAAGTTCTCCGAACAGGTCAACGCGCCCAACACCTACACCGTCAAAGCCAAAGCGGGCAGCTACCTGTCGGTCACCGTGCCGAATGTGGCGATTGCGCCACAGGGGTTTGCCTATCGGGAGTTGGTATTCACGGTGAACGGGGACATCAACGGCGACGATGTGATTGACGATGCGGACTTGTTGGGTGTGTTGTTTGCGTTTGGCTCTTCGGACAGCGCGGCGGACTTGAACAACGACGGGGTTGTGGACGACGCGGACTTGTTGACCGTGCTGTTCAACTTCGGCAGCACAGGTGGCTAAACGCACCTTGTTTGTCCCTGCATGGGGTACAATCCCATGCAGGGGTTCTATGATGTACGATAGGATTACTTATGACCCGCAGATCTTAGGCGGACGCGCGTGCATTCGTGGGATGCGTATCCCCGTCTCGCTCGTTGTAAAACTCGTGGCAAATGGGATGACTGTGGAGCAGATTTTGCGCGAGTACCCAGACCTTGAAGCGGAAGATGTTCACCAAGCGCTCCAGTACGCCGCCGACCTGGTGGACGAAGAACTGCACCCTCTTATACTGCAAAAGTGAGATTTCTTGCTGATATGGGCATATCCCTGTCCACAGTGCAGTTTCTGAGAGAGGCAGGTCACGATGTCGTCCACCTTCGGGAAGAAGGATTGCACCAACTGCCCGACTCAGAGATTTTGGCGAAGGCATATGCCGAGCAACGAATCGTCCTGACTTGTGACCTCGACTTTGGCGACTTGCTTGCGGCGTCGAGGGCGACACTGCCCAGCGTGATACTGCTACGCTTGAAAAATTACACACCTGATTATGTCAACCCACGCATCAGCGAAGTAATCACAGCTTGCGAGCAACTGCTCCAGAATGGAGCAATCGTGATAGTCCAAGATACCCGCTACCGCGTGCGTACACTGCCTATCGGGTAGTTTCGGGTACAATCCCATGCAGGGGTTCTATAATGAAACGGTCTGGGTTCACCCTGATTGAGCTATTGGTTGTAATCGCGATTATCGCGGTGCTGGCGGCGCTGATTTTCCCTGTGTTTGCCTCCGCACGCGCAAAAGCCCGTCAAAACACATGTATCTCTAACCTGCGTCAAATCGGCATTTCCATCGAACTCTACGCGATGGACTACGATGACCTCTACCCGCTCGCGGTGGATGTTATCGACAAATACAGCCCCGAAATCTGGAGCGACCATCCCTACTGGCAGGTGTGGATTCCCTACCTGCCGTTGCTACACGAGGTGCTACAACCCTACCAGAAGAGCAAGGAGATTTGGCGCTGCCCGTCGGACATCGGGATGGAAATCGCCGACTTTTCGGGCACACCCTTCCCCGCACGCCCGTCGGTCTACGAGCAGTACGGTTCGAGCTACTTCTTCCGCACCGAAATCGCCTTCCGACAGATGCGCATCGGCGGCATGCAGCGCCCCGCCGAGACGAACATGCTGTTCGATGCGTCGGGCAAGTGGCACGGGAGCAAGCCTGCATTTGCACCCGAATACCCTCCTCACCCCAACTACCGCTACAACTGCCTGTTCGCTGACCTGCATGTGAAAAACATCACCCTTGACCAGATGTGGCAAGCGTGGGGCGTTGACCTATGATTCTGCGTGCGCGCTGGGTGCTTCCGATCAGCAGTGAGCCTATCCCCGACGGCGAGGTCGTCGTCGAGGGCGGACAGATTGCCGAAGTGCGTCCGCGCAGCAGCCTCCCTGACGGCGACGCGCTCGACTTCGGCGATGCAATCCTGATGCCTGCGCTCGTCAACGGGCACTGTCATCTGGAATACACTGCGCTGCGCGGGCGGAACGACCGCACGCCGTTTTTCGAGTGGATTCGCGCGTTGGTCGCCCTGAAGGCGCAGTGCCCACCTGAGTTGTGGTTGCCGTCCGCGCTGCTGGGCGCGGCGGAGCTGATTGCCAGCGGCGTCGGCTTCGTGTCGGACAACACCGACGCAGGCGTGAGCGTAGAAGCGTTGGCGCGCGTGGGGCTGCGCGGGCGCGTCTACCAAGAGGTGTTCGGGATTGAGCCTGAACCCGACGACGCCACGATTCTGCGTGAGCTGACCGCCAAGCTGGAGGCGCACCGACAGACGCTGCAGCGCTACGAGGCGTCGGAGCGCATCACGCTGGGCATCGCCCCACACGCGATTTACACCGTGCGCGATAGCCTCATGCGCGCCGTGCGCCAATACGCCCGCGAGCAAGCCCTGCCACTCAGCATCCACGCCGCTGAATCGTCCGAAGAGGTCGCGCTGGCGCGGGCAGGCTCAGGCTCGTTCGCCGAGATGTTCATGGAGCGCAAGATTCCGTATCTGCATCCGCGCGTGCCGCCGATTGAGTACCTGCACAACGCGGGCATTTTGGCGTCCGATGTGCAGCTGGTGCATGCGACCCGCGCCGAGCCGCGCGAGATGGAGATGATGGCGCGGGCGGGTGTGAGCGTCGCGCACTGTCCCCGCTCCAACGCGCGCCTACTGACGGGCGTCGCGCCCGTGTACGCCATGCGAAGGCTCGGCATCCCTGTCGTGCTGGGCACCGACAGCGCGGTCAGCGCGGGCAGTTTGGACATCTGGGAGGAGTTGCGCTTCGCAGCGTTGGCGCAGCGCGCCGTTAGCTACGCCGCCAGCCCCAGCTGGTGCGACTGGATTCGCATGCTCACGCTGGACGGCGCGAAGGCGTTCGGCGTGGACGCGCACATCGGCTCGCTAGAGGTGGGCAAACGCGCCGATGTGATTGCCCTCCGCACCCATCGGCTCGCCTACGCCTCGATGCCCGACCCCTACGCCGCGCTTGTGTTGGTCGCCCGCAGCGAGGATGTCACCTTCACGATGGTGGACGGGCGCGTGCTGTACCACGACGGACGCTGGATGGGGCTGGATGTGCCCGCGCTGCAACAGGAGGTTGGGCGATGGTTAGAAGCTATCGGTTCGTAGCACAGAAGACAGGGCGCCTCACTGGCTGCCTGCTGCTCTGCGCGCTTGTGGCGTCATCCCAAGCAGAGGCGTCGTTGGAGCAGGACGCGCGTCTGCAACAGCCGATTAAGCTCTCGGTAGCGGGTGTGCCGCTGCGCGACCTATTCCAGCGCATCCAGAAGCAAACGGGCGTGTCGCTGCAAGTGGACGCTGCCCTTGCCGATTGCGCGGCAATCGTGTATGTGCCCAATCGCCCCCTGCGCGAGTGGATGGCACACCTCGCGACTGCGTTCCATGCAGAATGGCGCGCGGACGGCTCGCACCCTCCAACCTACACGCTCCACCCCTTACCGCTCGCAGGCGAGACGCCGCGCGAAAAACTCACCCGCGAGCGGCTGAAGAACCTCCCCCGCCGTCTACAGTCGCTATACGAGCCTCCTGTTGAAGAGCCTGTAGACGACGAAGACCATCAGCGCGCTATAGAGGTTTACCAGTCTGGCTTCCGAAAAGAGCGTCTCCCGTTGCGACTGCTGGGTCAGCTAACACCTGCCGAAATCGACGCTCTACGCGCAGGCAAAACGCTTGAGTTCAGCAGCCGCACAGACCCGCGGTTCGACCCCAGCGGACTCGCCGAATGGAAGCTCTGGCTGGATGACACCATCGGATTCTTGGCAGAGATGAACCAGTCCCCGAAAGGCGACGCTATACTCGGGGAGTATTATGCGAGCGTTCGTGGGGTTCGTCGCGGCGACGAGGTGCGCCTGCGCGTGTCCTGCGACCCAGAGACCGCCGCTATCCAGTGTGCCGTCGGCATTTTCGCGCAGGGTGAACTCATCTACGGCGAAAGCTTCACCCTCGACGAGGAGCCGCCTGAACCCGAAGGCTTCTCCTGGCACGACTTTAGCCTCGTGCTACCCAAAGACCACCCATGGCGAGGCTTGGAGTTTGAGCCGTTCGACGCCGATGACGCCGAGCGCAGCAGTCAGTCGCCTGTGCGTCGTGTGCGCCTACCTGCGCTGCCGTCGCTTGACAGCGACTGGTTCGCTTATGAAGCGGCAGTCATACTCCGCATCGCGCAAGCCGCAGGCAAGCCATTCATTGCCGAATACGGCTGGACGCTTCGAAGCTTAGACAAGGTCTACGGACTGCCCAGCTTCGTTTACAGGCTTGCCGCGTCAGGCTACGAGTGGCAGGTTCAGAAGGATTGGGTTATCATGCGCTATCGCGACCCACGCGAGGCGCGCCCCCGATGCATCCCCAAACGCGCCCTGCGGCAGTGGTTCTTCAAACCGAATCAACGCGGCGTGCTAACAATCCAAGACCTGTTGAGCATCGCGCGGTATGTCCCCGCTGCTGAAGACCTGTACGCAGCCCTTGCGCGTTTCGGGATTAATCACGGGGTCGTCTTCGATGGAGAGTTGCCCTATCCGTATGTTGTGATAACCGACCTACTGGCGCTTCCGCAGACGCATCATGGCTTGCTCTACGCGGTCTCCTCGCTGGAACCGCTGTACGAGAGACCCGAAGCCTTTCAGGTTCTCGTCGCGCTGACCGATGCACAGCGTCGCGCCTTGCTCGCTGGGCAAACGATTCCCCTGGAGTCGCTCTCGCCACGCGCGTTGGGGGCGGTGCTGGATTTGGCGTATTTCCGCGATCGGGCGCGTGCGCCCGCATTCTGGCAGAACGCGCCGCCGAAGGGAACCCTGCGCTTGATCAGCCGCGAGCGACCAGTGCAGTGGCTCATTCTGCCGCGCAACTACGCTGCCAAAGCCCACAGTATCGACTCCGCTAAAGAGGCGTGGCGCGAAATTCGGGAGCAGCTTGGCTACGACCCCGACGCGCTCTACAGGAATTATGGGGCAAATTTGTGCTGCTTACGCCAGTGGCAGCTGGAGGTGACCCTCGACGGCTTGTCGCAAGCGTTCACCCTTCTGGAAGACCACACTCCCCTACTCCAGCGAAACCCATCATTACGCACGCCAAAGTAGCTCGCTGCGAGGTATCCTTCTCCCGAGATGCGCACACCCCCGAACTGGCTGGAGCTGGACTGGGACGCGCTGAAGCACAACGCGCGCGCCGTGCAGGACTACATCGGCGCGGAGCGCACCCTGTGGGCGGTGGTCAAGGCGGACGCCTACGGGCACGACGCGGTGCAAGCGACCGACGCGCTGCTGCAGGCGGGCGTGGCGCACTTCATCGTGGCAAGCCTTGACGAAGCCGTCGCCCTGCGCGAAGCCCTGCCCCAGCGCGCCTTCCGCCTGATGACGCTCTACCCGCCGACGACGCCCGACGAGTGGCGCACCGCCGCCGAGTACGGCGTCGAGAGCGTCATCGACTCGCTGGAAGGCTACGCGCAAGCATACAAAACCGCCCAGCAGCTCGGGCGCGCCCTGCCCGTGCATCTGGAGCTGGACACGGGCATGAGCCGACTGGGACTGACGCTTGAAGAGATTCCACGCTTTCTGGAGCAGTTCCCTGTTCCCGATTTCCCGACCCCCTCCTTAAGGTTCCCCCTGCAAGCAGGGGGAACCGAACAGGGGGCTGGTTCCCCTCGCGAAGCGGGGGGAACCTTAAGGAGGGGGGATAAATCAACCGCTCCCCTCGCATGGCAAAGCGTCTTCACCCACTTCGCCTGCGCGGACAGCGACCCTGAGTTTACGGCGGAGCAGCTGCGCATGTTTTTGGAGGGCGTGCGCCGCTTGCGTGCGGGGGGCTTCCCCGAAACGCCGTTGCACGCCGCCGCCAGCGCGGGACTGCTCACCGCACCCGACAGCCTGCTAAACGCCGTGCGCTGCGGGCTGCTGCTATATGGGATTGCGCCGACGGGGCTGGAGTCGCACCCGCTGTGCGCCCAGCTGCGTCCCGTGCTGAGCTGGCGGGCGCGCGTCATCTCCGTGCGCACAATCCCGAAGGGGCAGAGTGTCAGCTATGGCGCGCGGTTCCGCGCTGCACGCCCGACGCGCGTCGCCACGCTCAGCGTCGGCTACGCCGACGGCTACCCCATCGGGCTGACCAACCGCGCCCCGATCGCCCTGCACGGCAAACTCGTGCCCCAAATCGGGCGCGTGTGCATGGATATGCTGATGGTGGACGCGACCGAGCTGCCCGAAGTGCAGGTCGGCGATGTGGCGACGCTGATTGGACAGGACGGCGCGGCGTCCGTGCGCGTTGAGACGCTCGCCCGCCTGCTGGAGACCACCCCGCACGAACTGACGACGCGCCTCGGCAAGCGCGTCGCACGCCCGCAGGTATAATCCTGCGCGATGGAGAGCCTACCACGCACCTATGTGCCGCACACGAACGCACTGCTGCTGGACGGCAAGCGCGTCGCGCAGCACATCCGCGAGTCGCTCAAGGCGCGCGTCGCCGCCCTGCACGCGCGCGGCATTACCCCCTGCCTCGCCGTGATGCTCGTCGGCGACGACCCCGCCTCGCACACCTATGTGCGCACCAAAGCGAAAGCGTGCGAGTCGGTCGGCATCCGCTCCATCGTGCGCCACTTCCCCGCAAGCGTCTCGCAGGCAGAACTGGAAGCGCAACTGGACGCTTGGAACGCCGACCCCAGCGTGCATGGCGTATTGATTCAGCACCCTGTGCCCGCGCCGCTGGACGAACCCGCGCTGCTGCGACGGTTAGACCCGCGCAAGGATGTGGACGGCATCACGCCCTACTCGCTCGGCGCACTGGTCGCAGGCGAGCCTGCCTTCGGCGCGTGTACCCCGCTGGGCATCATCCGCCTGCTGGACGCCTACGAACTGCCCATCGAGGGCAAGCACGCCGTCGTGGTCGGGCGCAGCGTGATTCTGGGCAAGCCGATGGCGCTGATGCTGCTCAACCGCAACGCGACCGTGACGGTGTGCCACTCGCGCACGCGCGATTTGACGAGCCTCACACGCCAAGCAGACATCCTCGTGGCGGCGGTCGGCAAGCCCGAGTTCATCACGGGCGAGATGCTCAAGCCCGGCGCAATCGTCATCGACGCGGGCTACAACCGCGTAGAGGGGCGCACAGGCGATGTGGGCGATGTGGCGTTCGACTCCGCCGCGCAGGTCGCCTCGGCGATTACGCCCGTGCCTGGCGGGGTCGGACCGATGACCGTCGCGATGCTGCTGCACAACACCGTCGAGGCGGCGGAACGCTACGGCTAACGATGCAACCCCAAGAGTACCAGCGGATGTTCCAGTGGGAGGGGGACTACTGGTGGTTTGTGGCGCGTCGGCGGCTGGCGCGAGCGTTGCTGCAGGCGCACCTGCCCGAAGTCACAGGGCGGATGCTGGACGCAGGCTGCGGCACGGGCGCGCTGCTAAGCGAGTTGCATGCGCAAGGCGTCGCCGTCGGGGTGGATGTGGAACGCGAGGCGTTGCGCCTGACGCGCCAACGGGGCGCGCTAACCGTCGTGCAGGCGCGGCTGGAGGCGTTGCCGTTCGCCAGCGCGTGCTTTCAGGTCGCCTTCGCGCTCGATGTGCTGGAACACCTGCCCGACGAGCGCCCCGCGCTGCGCGAGTTGCATCGCGTGCTGCAGGCGGGCGGCTACCTGATTGTGAGTGTGCCCGCCTATTCGTGGCTGTGGAGTAAGCACGATGTCGCGCTGGCGCACTACCGTCGCTACACGGCGCGCATGTTGCAGGCGCGGCTGTGCGAGGCGGGCTTCCAGGTGCGGCGGCTCTCGTACGCGCTGGGCGCACTGCTGCCGCTGATTGCCCTCGCGCGCTGGCTCGATCGGCTGCGTCCGGGCGCGCCCGCCGCGACCGTCATTCCCCTCCCCCACTGGCTGAACCGCGCGCTCATCCGCCTGCAGGACTGGGAGACGCGCTACCTGTTGCGCCGCCGATTGCCCTTCGGGGTCAGCCTCGTCGCCGTCGCGCAGCGTGAGTGAACACTACTCGAACAGCTCGCCCACCCGCACCCGAAATTCAGGCAGCAGTTCGCCGCCTGTGAGCGTGTCGTCGGCTTCGAGCGTCTGCACTTCCAGCGGCGTGCGGTAGCGATACACCTGTCGGCGTTCGGGCAGCAGCAGCCACACCTCCTGTGCGCCCGACTCGAAGTATTCCGCGACCTTTTGCAACAGCTCGGCAGCGCGCTCAGAGGGCGAGACGACCTCCACCGCGAGGTCGGGCGCGCCGTCCACGAACTCGTCGGGCGAGACGCCATCGGGCAGCCGCTCGCGACGCATCACGGAAGCGTCGGGGCTGCGGATGTTCCCGTTGCGCATGCGGAACCCGACCGCCGCGCTGTAAAGCGCGACCGTCGGCGTCTTCGCGGCGTGCAACCGCCCAATCAGGTTGCTCACAATCTCGCCGTGCCGTGCGCCTGTGGGCACAATCTGCAGCCGCCCATTCACCAGTTCGTACTTGCGTCCATCGCTGGGCATCTGGAGCAGGTCGCGTTCCGTGAGCCGCTTGCGTCTTGGGCGCGCCGTCGCCGTCGGCATCGTTTTCACCCCCTGCAGTATACCCCGCGCAGGCAGGAAAGCCTCGCAGCAGGGCGTATACACCCCGTGATGCCAGAGCCAGACCTGAAGGATGTGCTGCACGCGCTGCTGTTCGTGGCGGACGCGCCGCTGAGCCTGCAGACGCTCTGCGAAGCGACAGGCGAGCCTGCCGACGCGGTAGAGGCTGCCCTGCACGCGCTACAGGCGGAGTTGGCGGCGCGCGGTGCGGTTCAGCTCGTCGCGCTCGCGGGCGGCTACCAACTCGCCACGAAGCCCGAATACGCCTTCTACATCGCCCGCCTGCTAAACCCGCCCCAAAAGCGCCTCTCCCGCGCCGCGCTGGAGACGCTCGCGATTATCGCCTACGAACAGCCCGTCACCCAAGCCCAAATAGACGCCCTGCGCGGCGTGGACAGCAGCCATACCGTGCGCCAACTGCTCGCCCGCGGGCTGATTCAAGAGGTCGGACGCAAAGACGCGCCAGGCAAGCCCGCCCTCTACGGCGTCACCCCCCAGTTCCTGCACTACTTCGGGTTGAATAGCCTGGAGGAGCTGCCTGAGAAACCCATTGCCGAATAGCTAAGGCGCAAGCCGCACACGCGCCCAACTCCCGTCAGGCTGGCGCGTGAACAGGATCCGATCGTGCAGGCGGTTCCGACGACCCTGCCAAAACTCGATGGCGTCGGGGATGAGCTTATAGCCTGTCCAGTACGGCGGGCGGGGCACTTCGCGCCCCTCGAACTCGCGCTCCACCTCGGCGGCGCGCTGCTCCAGCCACGCACGGCTCGGAATCGGCTCGCTCTGGGGCGAGACCCACGCCGCGAGCTGGTGCCCCCGAGGACGGCGCGCGAAGTAGGCGTCCGCCTCCGCGTCGCTCACCTGCTCGATGCGCCCGCGTAGCCGAACCTGTCGCTCCAACGCGCCCCACCAGAACACCAGCGTCGCATATGGGCGATGTGCCAACTGCCTGCCCTTCGCGCTGTTGGCGTTCGTGTAGAACACCAGCCCCGCGTCGTCCAGACCGCGCAGCAGCACGAACCGCGCGTCGGGGTTGCCCTGCTCGTCCACCGTCGCCAGGCACATCGCGTTCGGCTCGATCAGGTTCGCCTGCAGCGCGTCGTCCAACCAGCGGCGCAACAGCGCAAACGGGTCGTCGCCCGCCTCCGCTTCGGTCAACTCGCCTAACTCATAACTCTTGCGAATATCCTCAATCATAGCGCGTACCCCATACGAACTGCACAGAATCTTACCCTTCAGCGGCAGGAATTCCCCCCTGCGCGTCGAATGGCTGTGTTGGCAAATGCGCCCAAACAACACGCTTGGAGGGTATGAGATGAAACGCTACGGCATCGTGTGGCTTTCAGTGTTCGTGGGTGGATGGTGTTGCCTACACGCGCAAACGGCGACTCAAATCCTCGACCAGACGACGAAGACCTACGCTAAGCTCCAATCGCTTCGCCTGGAAGTGAATACCGAGATGACGGCTGTGATGGGGGTGCCGGGCAACGAGGTGCGCTTCACGCAGAAAAGTGTACAGCGAGCGATGGCAATGCGCCCCAACTATATCCGCTTGACCGCGCAATACGACCAGCTTGACATGACCAGCGGCGAGATGGGTATCTTCTGCGACGGGAAGGATTTATACATGCAGAACCCCTCTCTCCAACAGACCTTGAAAAAAGCCGCGCCCAAAACGCTGCGCGACATCTACACGGACGAGAACCTGCAACAGGCGAACTACATGATGGTGGGCTTAGACCCGATTTACCTGATGGCGTATGGCGACTGGCGGAAGATGGCGGGGCAGCCGCGTTTGGTGAAGCGCGAGCGGCTGGGCAACCGTGCCGTCTACCGACTCAGCATGCCCATCAAGCTGCCTCAAATGTTTCAGTCGCTGTTTCAGTCGCAGCAGGGGGTGTCGGCGCGAACGAGCGCCTACCAAATCCTGTGGATAGGTGTTCAAGACCGCCTCATCTGGCAATCGCAAGTAGTGGTGAATCTTTCGGAAGGCAACTCGCGCATCTCGATGCGCATCACGGAGCGATACACGCGCCAAGAGCGGAACCCGCGCCTGCAGCCGACGACTTTCGCTTACAAACCGCCTAAAGGCTTCGAGATTGTCTCGGAGTTCAAGATGCCCGATTTTGGCGGCGAGACGAGCGCACTGAAGGGGCAACCTGCGCCCGAATTCGCCCTCAAAGACCTGCAGGGCAACGAGGTGCGCCTTGCCGACTACAAGGGCAAAATCGTCGTGCTGAATGTCTTTGCGCACTGGTGCGGTCCGTGTCGCAAAGAGGCGCCCGAATTGGAGAAAGACATCTGGCAAGCCTACAGGGAGCGCGATGTGGTCGTGCTGGGCGTGGCGATTTGGGCGCAGGATAACCCCACGAAACGCGCCGAAGAGTTCGCCCGCGAGTTCAAGCTCACCTTCCCCGTGCTGGTGGACGCCGAGAACAAGGTCGCCGAAATGTATAGGGTACGAGGCGTGCCCACGACCTTCATCATTGACCGCGAGGGCATCGTGCGCGAGTTCGTGGTCGGGGCAGATGTCGCAGCAATCAAGCGGGCGATTACCGCTCTACTCGACGCGCCCCAGCAGCCGTAGCCTGCCCCTCACGGTAGTTCGATCAACTCCACCGTGCGGAAGTGGATTTCGCCGCCCTCGGACTGGAGGGCGATTTTGCCCGCCAGCACTTCCGCGCCCGTGCCCTCGTTGACCACCTCGCCGTTCACCTTGAGGATAATCTGATCGTTGTAGACGATAATCTCGTACAGGTTCCATTCTGGCGCAGGCTTCTCGGCGGTCTTTTTGCGCCAACGGTGGCGTGGGGCGTTTTTGTCGATATACTCGGGGTCGGTCTGCAGCGGCGCGCCGTCAATCAGCCAGAAGTCGCCCGCGTTCATATGCATCAGCTGCGCCTCTACTGAGCGAGGCCAGATTTTGTGCTCGCCGTGCACGCGCAGCAGAACGCCACTGTTGCCAGGCTGTTTACCAGGCGCCCAGCGCCATTCCACCTTCAGGATGTAGTTTTTGTAGTCCCGCTCGGTATAGAGATAGCCCAACGGCTCGCCCTTGCAGATGAGGATGCCGTCCTCCACGCGCCACACATCCTCCATCTTCGCGTTTGGGTCTGCCAGGTACGCCTTCCAGCCTGTCAGGTCGCGCCCGTTGAAGAGCTTGATGACCTGCACGCGCTTCGTCTCTTGCGCGTCCAACGCACTGTAGGTCAGCGCCAAGCACCACAGTGCCACAGCCCAGAGAATTCGCATCGTCACCTCCCTAACGCTGATTCGACCCATGGGGGGCGACTCCTGCTCCTTAGCAGTGCCAATCGATGTCGGTCGTTTCCTTGGCGTGTTCTTCTATGAACTTGCGTCGAGGCTCTACTTTATCGCCCATCAGGATGCTGAAGATGCGCTCGGCTTCCATTGCGTCGTCCAACTGTACCTGAATAATCACGCGCCGCTCAGGGTTCATGGTGGTTTCAGCAAGGTCTTCGGCATTCATCTCACCCAGACCCTTGAAGCGCGTGACCTGCACATTTTTGCGCTTGATTTTCTTGAGAATCTCTTCCAGCTCCTGCTCATCCTTGGCGTAATATTGTTCGTCCTTGCCCGCGCGAACGCGGAACAGGGGCGGCTGTGCGATGTAGACATGCCCGTTCTCGATTAGCGGGCGCATGTAGCGGAAGAAGAAGGTCAACAGCAGTGTGCGGATATGCTCGCCATCCACATCGGCATCGCACATAATGATGATTCGATGGTAGCGCAACTTAGAGATGTCGAATCGGCTAGCAGATTCGCCGCTGCTTGTGCTTCCGTTCGTGTCTACACTGATGCCTGTGCCCAGTGCTGTGATGAGGGCGCGGATTTCTTCGTTCTCGAGCGCCTTGTCGAGGCGGGCTTTTTCCACATTCAGGATTTTGCCGCGCAGGGGCAGCACGGCTTGGAATCGGCGGTCGCGTCCCATTTTGGCAGAGCCGCCCGCCGAGTCGCCCTCCACGAGGAACAGTTCGCACTTGCTGGGGTCGCGTTCGGTGCAGTCGGCGAGCTTGCCGGGCAATGAGCCGCTGTCCAGTGCGCTCTGGCGTTTGACCAGTTCGGCGGCGCGTCGTGCCGCCTCGCGCGCCCGCTGCGCCGTAAGCGCCTTCTCCACAATCTTACGCGCTACCGACGGGTTGCGCTCCAGATACTCGCTGAACGCCTCCCCGACGATGGAGTTCACCAGTCCCTGCACCTCCAAGTTGCCCAGCTTCGTCTTGGTCTGCCCCTCAAACTGCGGGTGCAGCAGCTTGACAGCGATCACGGCGGTCAAGCCTTCCAGCACATCGTCGCCCGTAAAGTTCTGGTCTTTGTCTTTGAGTAGCCCTGTCTTTCGGGCATACTGGTTAATCACGCGCGTGAGGGCGGTCTTGAAGCCCGACAGGTGCGTGCCGCCCTCCACCGTGTGGATATTGTTCGCATAGGAGAGCAGCGTCTCTTGGTATCCCGTGTGATACTGTAAGGCGACCTCGACCTCCATATCTTCGCGAGCGTTACGGAAGTAGACCACCTTGTGGATGGGGTCTTTGTTCTCGTTGAGCGCCTCTACCAGTTGCGCGATGCCCTTGGTGAACTTGAAGGTCTGCTTCGGCTTGCCGTTCAGCTCGTCGGTAAAGGTGAAGATCACATTTGGGTTGAGGTACGCCAGTTCGCGCAGTCGCTTGATAAAGATGTTCGGGTCGTAGCGGTAGTCGCCGAAGATTTCGCGGTCGGCGAGGAATCGCACAGTGGTGCCGCGTTTGTTCGTGGGTTTGAGTCGCTTGAGAGGCGTGACGGGTGTTCCGCGTTCGTACTTTTGGTAGTGCAGGTATCCGTCGCGAGCGACATAGACCTCCAGCCACTCTGAGAGCGCGTTCACGACCGACACACCGACGCCGTGCAGTCCACCCGACACGCGGTAGCCGCCGCCGCCGAACTTGCCGCCCGCGTGCAGCGTGGTCATCACCACCTCCACGCCTGGACGCCCCTCTTCAGGGTGGATGTCTACAGGAATGCCACGCCCGTTGTCAATCACCGACACGCTTTGGTCGGCGTGCAGAATCACATCGATACGGTCGCAGTGCCCTGCAAGGGCTTCGTCAACAGAGTTGTCCAGCACTTCGAAAAACAGGTGGTGTAGCCCGCGCACACCTGTGTCGCCGATATACATCGCTGGGCGACGACGCACCGCTTCCAGTCCCTTCAGCACTGTGAGTTGCTCGGCGGTGTATTTGCCTTCCACAACACCGCTGAGCCCGTTCGTCACCTCGCCGACGACCTCTACGCCGCGCGTCTCGATAGGTTCGTTGATAGACGCTGGCGTCTCCGACTTGCTTGTTTTCCGCTTGACCGCCATAGATTTCGTATGCCTCCCTGCCAAAAACTCGGCTGGATACACAACAAGTATACCTAATCGTGGCTGGGGTTTAATATGCGGCAGATGGCGTACCTCCTGGCGATTGAGGCGACAGGCGCGGTGTGTGGCGTCGCGCTGATGCAAGAGGGTGCGTTGGTGGGCGCGGCACGCCTCGCGCACGGGCTGAACCTGTCGGGCAGCCTGCTGCATGGGGCGGAGTGGCTGCTGGGGCGACGCGGCTTGGCGTTGGCGCAGGTGGACGCTTTTGCGGCGGATATAGGTCCGGGCGCGTTCACGGGGCTGAAAATCGGCGCGATGCTTGCCAAGAGCTGGGCACACGCGCTGGGCAAGCCGTTGGTTGCCGTGAGCGCGTTTGAGGCGTGTGCCGCACAGATGCCCGCAGGCGCACCGACGCTGGTCGCCTTACCCGCACGGCGCGACGCGCTCTATCTACAGTGGCTGCTGCCTGCTGACGAGGGGGTGCCCCAGCCGCTGGGCGAGCCTGCGTTCGTCGTGCGCGACACGCTCGGCGAATGGCTGCGGCACAACCTGCCCGAAGGTGAAGCCCTGCAAGCCGTCGGTACGGCACACGCACGCGCGTGGGTCGCACCCTACCTACCGCATCTGCGCTGGCGGTTCATCGACGCGCCGCCTGTGGAAGGCGTTGCGCAGGTCGGCTGGCGACGCTGGCTGGCAGGCGAAACGACGCACCCCTTCGCGCTCACCCCGCTCTACATCCAGCCACCGTCCATACACCTGAAAGGCACAGGGGACTTAAAATCCTCTGGGGCACGCTGAGAGGCGTCGCCTATGCAAGGAATGGCACGCAATCGGGGGAGTATGGATTCGTAGCGGGTGCCCAGGGCGGGACTCGAACCCGCACGGGTTGCCCCAGAGGATTTTAAGTCCCCCGCGTCTACCATTCCGCCACCTGGGCAAGTGTGATGAATTATACCCGCCCAGGTCGTAGGGAGGCGAGGCTACTGCGATGCGCCGCCGAGCCGACTTGCAACCGCCTGAATTGCCCGCCCTACACGCTCACGGGCGATGTAGATGAAACCGTCCTGCGACAGTGCGCCCGCCACGAACACCCCGCGCACGGGCGTCTCGTAGGTGTCGGGGTCGTGGATGGGCTTGCCGTCGTCGCCGAAGGGCACGCCCAGCGGCTCCAGCAAGCTGCGGTCAGGCTCCAGCCCAATCAGCGTCAGCACAAAGTCCACAGGCAGGCTCTCGACGCCCTCGGCGCAGCGCAACTCCACACAGTCGGGCTGAATGCGCCGAATGTGCGCCTCGGTCAGCGGCATAATGCGCTTCTCCTCCACGCGCAGTTGCACCTCGCGCAGGATGAATGGGCGGAACTTGCACTGCTCCAGGCGGGGTTGGTCTACTGCCAGCCACACCTGCGCGTCGGCATCGGCGAGCCGGATGGCTGCCTCGCCAGCCGAGTTGCCCGACCCGACAATCAGCACGCGCTTGCGCCAGAAGCGTATCGGCTCATCGTAGCGCGTCAACACATGGGGCAACTCTGCGCCCTCCACTTGCAGCCGCCGCGCCTTGCCCCACACACCCGTGCAGACCAGCACGCAGCGCGTGCGGTAGGTCGCAGGCGTCCCGTGCAGCGTGCAGGCGGCATGCACGGCGAAGCCCTCCGCCTGCGGCTCGAGGCGCACGACGCGCTGGTAGGTGCGTATGGGCAGGTTCTCGGCGGAGGCGACCTTGCGGTAGTAGGTCAGCGCGAGTTCGCGCGTGGGCTTCTCGTCGTGCGGGGTCGGGAACGGGTAGCCGCCGATGGCTAACTCGTCAGCGGGCGAGTAGAAGCGCATGCCAATCGGGTACTCCACCAGCGACTGGCAGATTGTGCCCGCCTCAAGGATTTGGAACTGCAGCCCCGCGCGTTTGGCTTCGATGCCCGCTGCCAGCCCAATCGGACCCGCGCCGATGATGAGTAGGTCGCTCATGCGTTTAATTCAGTGGCTCCGCATTTATGATACCTTACTCATCGGCTGTTTCGTCTTCGCCTTCGCGCCTATCGCCGAACTCGAACTGTCGGCGTTGGGGTCCGCTAAACGGCGGCTTGAGAACCTTGTCGCCTTCGCGCACGCCGTCCAGAATCTCGGCATACCGTGCGCTGCGCAGCCCGACCTTCACGAACACCTTCTCGGTCTTGGGTTTACCGTTCGGCTCGGTCTGGTTGGGTATGATGCGCAGCACATAGTCGCGGTCGCCCTCTTTGCCGATGGCTTCCAGCGGCAGGCGCAGCGTGTTGGCTTTCCGCGCGGTGATGATTCGGCAGCGCGCGGTCATCCCAGGACGCAGCGCATCGTCGGTCTGGTTCAGGTAGACCTCCACAGCGAACTTGACCACGCCCAGCGAGGCGGTCTGCTGCTGCGGGTTGGACTGCGCGGCGGGCGCGATTTTGCGCACCACGCCGCGAAACTTGCGCCCAGGCAGCGCGTCGACGGTGATTTCCACAGGCATTCCGACGCGCACTTTGGCGACATCCAGTTCATTGAGGTTCAGGCGCACGCGCATTTGCGACAGGTCTGCCACTTGCAGGATAGGCGTGCCCTCGCCGAAGCCCGTCGTGCCCGACATCACCAGCTCGCCGACCTCGCGGTAGCGGCGCGTCACCACCCCGCGAATGGGCGCGCGCACATCGGTCTCCGACAGCTGGATCATCAGGTTCTGGAACTGGCTGACGGCTTGCTTCTCGCTGGCGCGCGCCTGTTGCAGTTCCAGTTGGCGCATTTCGATCTCGCGCAGGCGCAGGCGGGCGTTCTCCAAGTCGGCGCGGGCGGCTTCGAGTGCCTTGCGCTTGAGTTCGTCCTGCACCGCGCTGGCGCGGGCGCGCTCCAAATCCGCCTGCGCCGATTCGATCTGCAGGCGGGCGTTCTCCAGCTCGATGGCGTGCTGCTGGGCGAGTTGCTGCTGGCGTTGCTGGAGGTTGCGCAGTTGGCTCTCGGCGGCAACCAGTTGCGTTTGCGCGGCGTCCACCTGCTGGCGCGAGACATAGCCTTTCTCCAGCAGGGCTTGTAGGCGTTCATAGTTGCGGCGCGCCTCCTGTAGGCGGGTCTCAGCCTCGCGCAGCGCGTTGGCAAGTTCTACGCGCTCCTGCGGGTGTTTCACCTCGCGCAGCAGGCGCAGGTTCTCCTGCGCGCTTTTGAGGGCGTTCTCGGCGTTTTTGAGGGCGGCTTGGGTGAGGGTCGGTTGAGTCTCAGCTTCGCGCAGGGCTTGCTCGTAGCGGATTTGCGCCTGCTGGAGTTGCAGTCGCGCCTGCTGTGCCTCCATCTCCAGCGCGATGCGGGCGCGCTGTGCGCTCGCCCGCGCCGATTCAACCTGCGCGCTCCCTTGTTCCACCTGCTGCTTAATCTCGCGCGGGTCAATTCGCGCCAGCAGTTGCCCCTGCTCCACGATTGCGCCTTCGTCGACCAGCAGCGTTTCGATACGCCCGGGCACGCGCGACTTGATTTCCACCACGCGCACAGGCTCCACCGCACCCGACTCGCTGACCTCAACAACCACCTCGCCGCGTTCCACCGTGAAGGTGCGCTCGCTTGCGCTGGGATTGGCTTTCACGCGCGTCCCTGCGACAATCCACCCGACGCCGCCACAAATCAACACTGCGCCGAGCGCTAAGCTACATCCCAGTACCGTTTTCCGCATCTCCGTCCCCTGCTAAGAGTGTACCCCGTGCGAGGTACACTCTCCCTATGCGCAGGGAGGGGTTCTTGGCATACGGCGCACGGCAGGTGACCGAGTGCGTGTGCGCTCTGGAGGCATGCCTGTCCGCGCTCGCGCCAGACGACCTACGGGCGGTAGAAGACGCGCTCGCGGCGGCGCATCGGCTGCAGACCTGCCTGACGCTGTTCGCGAAGGGCTACCCGTCGCCGCGTGTGGCGCTGTGGAAGCGTCGGCTGCGGCGCATCGTGCGCGCGCTGAACGCCTTGCGCGACTGCCTGCGCCTCGCCGAGTGGATCGCCGCGCAGCAGCCTCCGCCTGAGTGCATCGCGGGCGTTCGACGCGCCCTGCTGCGCCTGCGCCAACGCGCCGAGACACTCCACCAGACCTTGCTCCGTGCCTCACAACGCTGGCACGACGACCACATCCCCAACGAAATCACGGGGCTATCCCGACGCTGGGCGCAATCGTTCGGCGACGAGGCGGTAGACGCTGATTACGCGCTGCAGGTCTGGCAGCGATTTCGGCGCGAACAGCTCGCCGCGCTCGAGTCGCCTGCATCGTCGCTGGCGGTGCAGTGGGGGCGTGTGCGCGCCGTGCTGGAGGCGTGCGACCTGCTCGCGCCGCTGGGACTGCCGCTGGAGTGCCCCGACGACCTGCAGGCGCGCTATGACGCGCTGGATGCCCAACGCTTTCGCGAGGAAGCAGCGCGCTTGCTCGCCGACCTGCTGCACCAGGAACGGGAACGCACGCTACAGCATGCGGGCAACCTGCGCGGCTTTGGGCGCATCCGAAAAGGCTGGGAGTGGCTGATTGCCCAGACAGACGCCAGCGGCTTATGCGGCGACAGCCAACCCTAAATGCGCACGGCTACCCCGCGCGCGGCGAGGTACTCTTTGAGGGCGCGGATGGTGTAAACGCCGTCGTGGACGATGGAGGCGACCAGCGCGGCGGCGGCATGCCCTTCGGTAAGCGCGTCGTAGAGATGTTCGGGTGCGCCTGCACCCCCTGACGCAATCACAGGAACCGACACGGCATCTGCCACTTGGCGCGTAAGCGTCAGTTCGTAGCCGACCTGTGAACCGTCGCGATCCATGCTGGTCAACAGGATTTCGCCTGCGCCCAGCGCAACGACCTGCTGTGCCCACTCCACGGCGTTCAGCCCCGTTGGGGTGCGCCCGCCGTGCGTGTAGACCTCGTAGTACGCGCCGTTCCAGCGGGCGTCGATGGCGACCACGATGCACTGGCTGCCGAACTGCTCGGCGGCAGCGCGGATGAGATCGGGCTGCTGCACCGCGACAGTGTTCAGGCTGACTTTGTCTGCGCCCGCGTGCAGAATGGCGCGGATGTCGTCCAGCGTGCGGATGCCCCCGCCGACAGTGAAGGGGATAAACACCTGCTCGGCAACGCGGGCGGCGAGTTCGAACACGGGCGCGCGTCGCTCGTGGCTGGCGGTGATGTCCAAAAACACCAGCTCGTCCGCGCCTTCGCGGTCGTACAGGCGCGCCAACGCTACAGGGTCGCCTGCGTCGCGCAAGCCCACAAACTGCACACCCTTGACTACCCGCCCGTTCTTGATGTCCAAACAGGGGATGATACGGCGCGTCTCGGCAGACATGCTACGCTTCCCCAGTCGGGCGTCGCCACTGGACGACGATGGTAGGTGTTTCGGCAGCGGCTTTGCCCTTGCGTCGCCTGCGGGCGCGTCGGCGACTGCGTCGCGCAGGCTTCTGGGCGGCAGGCACGGGCGACTGGGCGGGTTCTGCGCCGTCCGCGCTGATTGGCTCAACCGCTGCATCGGGCAGCAGCGCGTCAATCGCCTCCAACGGCTCGAAGGGCGACTCCTCCAGTTGGATTGGCTCTAGCACAGGCTCTTCCCAGTCGGTCTCGGCTTCGGGCGCGGTAGGTTCGGCAGGTTCGGCGGTTTCGAGCGTGGGCGTGAGTTGGAAGTACGGCTCCAGCGCGATGGGTTCACCGTTCAGCAGGCGCAGGAGTTGCTCGTGCGGAGCGGTCAGCAGCAGGCGGCTCTCGCCCTCCTGCAGGTACACGGCGTGCTCCATCACGCTCTCGGCGACGATGGCGTTCTCGGCGGGGTCGTACACACTTAGCGGCAGCGGGAACTGCAGCCGACGCATGCCGCCTTTGCGGGCATGCACATGCACCCACGGATAGCGCACTTGCACAAGGTCGTTGGTGTCCAGCCAGATGTGTCCGCCTGCCCAGCGCACGAAGGCGCGGATGATCTCAGGCGTCAGGCGTCGCTCGCCCAGAAAGACCGCCTTCCAGGTGCGGTGGTCGCACACGGCAAGCGACGGCAGTCCCGTATCGATGTATTCGCCGATGGTGTCGCATCCGTCGGTAATCGCGTAAAACGACGGCTCCCACGGTTCGGGCGCGCCGATTTTGTCCACGCCGAGGAAGCGGGCGAGTGAGTGCGCCTTGTTGACGATTTGCGTGCCCTGCAGGCTTGCCCACGGCTGACGGGCAATCGCGATGCCCATCGTTTCGCGTGCGTTCGCCAGTGCGTCGCGATGCCCGTGAAACAGCGTGCTGGCGTAGACCCAGATCAGCACGCGCCCGTCGCGTTGCAGGCGTTTGCGAATCGCTTCGTGCGCGGCGCGCGACATCCGCCAAGCGTTCAAAAAGAGCACCACGCGGCTGGGCGGGAAGTCGCGGCGGGTGATGTCCTCCAGCAGATAGAAGCCGACGGACGCGCCGCTGCGCAAAACCGCCTCGCGCGCCTGCACGACCATCTGCTCAATCAGGGGCGAACCCGTGCGCACATAGCGGGTGCTTTCGGGGTCAATCACGACGGCGACTTCGGGCGGGGTCTGCGGCGTGCGTGTGCGCAGGCTCCACAGCGTCTGCGCCTCGCGTGCGGCTGCCCAAGCGTCGGGGTGCGCCAGCCAGCCCTCGCCCCAAGTGTCCATCCACATCTCGCCGTGCCCCAGCGTCAGCGACTGCGCCAGCGACCGCCGATGCGCCTGCTGAACCGCCTGCGCCGTGTGCAGCGGCGGGTTGTAGTCCGCGTCGGGCGTCGCCTCCGCCTGCGCCGAACCCAAATGATGTCCCGTCGACGGGTCAGTCAGGCGCGACGCCCTGCCGAACGGCGTGCGGTAGTCCTCCTCCGACAGAAACAGCTTCTCGTGCAGGTTCAGCGAATCGACAGGCACGGGCAGCGCGCCCAGCTCGCCTGGCAAGCGGCTCGCATAACTTGGCGGCGCAGAGAGGAAATCGATATGCTCCGAACGCAGCAGCTGGCTCAGTGCGAAGTGCCCAGCGTGCGGATGCCTCCACTCCAGCACATAGCCGTACGGCGCGCCGACCAGCGCACGCCCTTGCGAGGCTTCCTTGACCGCCCGCGCCAGCTCCAGAATGCGGCGCGCCATGCTGTCCGACAGGAATCGATGGTAGTCGATCCAGCGTCCCTCGCGGCGCGGGTGATAGAAATGCTTCACGCGCCCATGGGGCAGGGTCGGCTGGAACGGCGGGATGGTCGCCGTGCTAAACGAGACCTCGCCGTTGAACCAACAGGCACGCAACACGACACTATCGCCCTTGTATTGGCGGCGCAGCCACTCGCGGAACGCGTGCAGCGCGGCTTCGCTGGTATCGTAGCCCGCCGATTCGGGCAAAAACCACTCGCCGTAGTCCAGGTGGTAGCCCAGCGTCGCGCCGCCCTCGTCTTCCTGCTCCACCAGTTTCACCAGCGCGACGAGTTGCTCTTTGGCGAGTTGCCACCAGCGGTCGGCGCACACCGACGGACCGCCGACCGACCCATCGGCGAATCGAATGACCGCTTCGGGGTACTCGGCTTGCCATTTGCCGACAGGCGCGAAGGCGATACGCCACAGGAAGTGCGCGTCAGGATCGATTTCACGCCCCAACGCCGTCCAGTAGCGGATTTGGTCGAACGCCTCGATTGCGCCCGTCTCACGCACGGGCAGGGTGATCAGCAGTGAGTAGAGATGCACGCCTGCCTCGCAGGCGAGCTGCATCTGTTGGTGGACGCGCACACCGGCTTCGGTGGTGTACGGGTTGCCGAAAAACAGCGTCGGCGCGAACGCTCGCTCGCCAAACAGAATGCTGGGGATGCCGTTCTGGAACTGTACGCGCACATAGGGGTGTCGCACAGGCGGCAGCGGTTCAGGCTCAGGCTCTGGCTCAGCAACCGTGGGGGTCGCTTCGGGCGCAGCGACTTCCGCTTCGGCGGGTGCGGTCTTTCTGCGTCGGCGCGTGCGTCGGCGTTTGGTGGGCGCGGCTTCGGGTTCAGCGGTGGGTGTTTCGGCGGTATCTGTAGGCTCTTCGGCAACGGCGACCGCTTCGGGCGTCGGCGCGGTCTCGGCTTCGGGCGCGGCAGCTTCGGGCGCAGGCTCAGCGGTTTTGCGCCTGCGGGTGCGTCGGCGTTTGGTGAGCGCGACTTCAGTTTCGGTTGTGGGCGCTTCGGTGGCAGGCACTTCTGCACCTTCAGCTGTTTCGGGCGTCAGTGCGGTCTCGGCTTCGGGCGCGGCTGCTTCGGGCGCAGGCTCAGCGGTTTTGCGTCGGCGCGTGCGCTTGGCGGGCTGCGCTTCCGCTGCGTGGGACGCTTCAGCAGCGACTGTTTCGGGTTCGCTGGGCTGCGCTACTGGGTCGGCAGCCTCTGCTTGTTTGCGTCGGCGCGTGCGTTTGGGCGCGCTTGCAGTCGCCGCCGTTGGCTCGCTCGGCGCGCTCGCCTCCGTCGCTACGACGGCTTCGGGCGCAGGCTCGGCAATTTTGCGTCGGCGCGTGCGCGCGGCGGGCGTTGACTCGGGTTCAGTCGGCGTCGCCTCCTGTGCCAGCGCCGACTCGGTCGGCGCGCTCTGCGTAGGTTCGGAAATCGTCTTTTTTCGCCTTGGCATGGTTCTCTATGACGGGCAACTGCTCGATCCACTCCAGCAGGTCGGCAGGCGTTTCGAAATAGTAGTCGGGCTGTGCCGCGCGTAGGTCTTCAGGCAGGTGCGCACCCCAAGCGACCGCTGCGACCTGTACTCCTGCTGCGCGTCCACAGCTTATGTCGAACACGGTGTCGCCGATGTATATCGCCTGCTCGGGCGCGACCTTCAAGCGTTCCAGCGCACACAGCACAGGGTCAGGGTTTGGCTTGTGCCGCTCGGTATCGTCTGCCGAGACGATTGTATCGACGAAGTCGTCCAACTGCAGCTTCGGCAGGCTCAGTTTGAGTTCCTCACGGTTTTTGGAGGTCACCAAGCCGACGGCGTACCCTTTGCGGTAGGCGGTCTGCACGGCTTGCACCGCTTCGGGGATTACGCGCTCCAAGTGTCGGTTCGCCGCGTAGTAGGCAACCTCGTCCGCTTCCATCTGCTCGTGGGGTGCGCTGCCCGAAATGCGATCATCTAAGTAGCGCATTTGTACACTCAACGGCAGCCCAATCAGGCGGCGAATCTCCTCGCGTGGCAGCGCAATACCCAGATGCTTTCGGTAAGTATAATCCAACGCCTGCACAATCAAATCGACCGTGTCGATTAGCGTGCCGTCGATATCGAACAGCACGGCGCGCAATTGCTCGGGTTTTCCCATCGTTGGTTAGTATACCTCACGACAGCTCGGCGGGCACCGCCTGCGCCTTGAAGGGCAGATACTGCACGATCTGGTTCTTCTCATTCACCAGCACCATCTTCGGTTCAACCCACTCATCGGTGAACACAGTGCTGGCGATGATAATCCGATGCCCTTTTTGCGCTTTATGCGCAGCCGAGCCGTAAATAGCGACTTCCCCAGAGCCCGGTGGCGCAGGAATCACATAGGTCTGGAACCGCTCGCCGTTATCCATCACCCACACATGCACCATCTCGCCGGGTTCCAGCCCAATTGCGTCCATCAGCTCTTCGTCAATTGCGATGCTGCCGATATAGTCCAGGCGGGATTCAGTAACCCGCGCCATGTGAATTTTGCCCTTTAGTCGCTCGACCAATCGCATAAACGCTTCCTCCGACTGTTGGTGGTTGGGATACTGCCTATTATTATGATACCCAACGGCGCATCGGTGTATGTCGTTCAGGTATACTTCTGTGCGCCCGAAGCAGGGCAGGAGAGAGGTTATGGCGGAAGTGCGCTCGATTCTGGCGACCGACTGCGGCAGCACGACCACGAAGGCGATACTGATTGAGAAGCGCGGCGGGGAATACCGTCTGGTGAATCGTGGCGAGGCGCCCACTACCGTAGAAGCCCCGTTCGACGATGTGACTATCGGCGTGTTGAACGCAACGCGCGAGCTGGAGGACCTTACCGGACGCCAGCTGATTCACGACGGCAAGATTCTCACCCCCCAGCTGGATGAGAAGCGCGGGGTCGACTTGTATCTGTCCACCTCCAGCGCAGGTGGCGGGCTACAGATGATGGTGATGGGCGTCGTGCGCCAGATGTCCGCCGAAAGCGCACAGCGCGCGGCACTGGGCGCAGGCGCAATCATCATGGATGTCATCGCCATCGATGATGGGCGCAAAGACTACCAAAAAATTCAGCGGTTGCGCGAGTTGCGCCCCGATATTGTGCTGCTGTCGGGCGGCACAGACGGCGGCACAATTACGCATCTGGTAGAGCTGGCGGAGCTGTTGATCGCCGCCGACCCGCGCCCGCGCTTCGGCACAATGAACCTGCCCGTCATCTTCGCTGGAAACAAGGATGCCCGCGACGAAATCCGCCGCCTGCTGGGTGAACGGTTCGACCTGCGCATCGTGGACAACTTGCGCCCCAGCTTGGATCGCGAGAACCTCGGTCCCGCCCGCGAAGCCATCCACGAGCTGTTCTTAGAGCATGTGATGCAGCAAGCACCAGGCTACTCCAAGCTGATGACCTGGACCTCCGCCGATATTATGTCTACCCCGAACGCCGTAGGCAAGATTATGGTCACCATCGCCGAGCAACGCGGCATCAATATCCTCGGCGTGGACATCGGCGGCGCGACGACCGATGTGTTCTCGGTGTTTGGCGGCAACTACACGCGCACCGTGAGCGCAAACTTGGGCATGAGCTACTCGATTTGTAATGTGATGTTGGAGGCGGGCATTCAGAACATCCGCCGCTGGCTGCCATTCGATATCGAAGAGTACGAAGTGCGCAACCGCCTGCGCAACAAAATGATTCGCCCGACGACCATCCCGCAGACCTACGAAGACCTGCTGCTGGAGCAGGCAGTTGCCCGTGAGGCGTTGCGACTGGCGTTCATCCACCACAAGCAACTCGCGCGCGGGCTGAAAGGCGTGCAACAGCAGCGCACTATCGGCGAGGCGCTGGAGCAGACGGAGACGGGCAAGACGCTCGTGCAGATGATGGCGCTGGATATGATTATCGGCAGCGGCGGGGTGCTAAGCCACGCGCCTAAGCGCGCCCAAGCCGCACTGATGATGATGGATGCCTACCAGCCCGAAGGCGTCACGATGCTGGCTGTGGACTCCATCTTCATGATGCCGCAGCTGGGTGTGCTGTCGACAGTGCATCCCGAAGCGGCGGCACAAGTGTTCGACCGCGACTGTCTGATACGGCTGGGGTCGTGCGTCGCGCCCGTGGGTCAGGGCAAGGAGGGCGAACCATGCCTGACCATCGAGTACAATGGCAAGAGCGAAACCTTCCGCTACGGCGAGTTGCGCGTGCTACCGCTGGGCGTGGGCGAGACGCTGCAAGCGACCCTCAAGCCCGCGCGCGGGTTCGATGTCGGCGCAGGCAGAGGACGCCCTGTTGAGGCAACTCTCGAAGGCGGCGTGGTCGGCGTCGTGGTAGACACGCGGGGGCGACCCCTCCAACTGCCCGCCGACGATGCAACGCGCCGCCAGAAGCTCATCGACTGGATGACCGCGCTGGGACTGCCCAAGCCGTAGCTGCGCCGTTAGGTATTATTCACAGCGATGGAACGCTGGGCAGAGCGACAGGAAGTGGTCTCCATCCAGTGGCTCGCGCACGCTCTGCGCCGCCAGTGGAAATGGGTTGCGACGGGCGTCGCACTGGGCATCGCGCTGGCGCTGGCAATCATGTTGTTTGGCGAGCGACGCTACGAGGCAGAGGCAAAGATTCTGGTGGAGACCCCGACAGGAATGGGGCTGGGCGCGGGCGGGACGCTTGCCTCGCTGGTGGGCGGCGGCAGCCCCGACTTGAACACCCAAGCCGAGGTGCTGACTGCGCGTCCGCTGCTGGAAAAGGTACAGCGAGACGCAGGCATCGACGAGCCGTACCGTGACTTCGCCAAACGGTTCCGCGCAACGCCCGTGCGCAACACGAACATCGTGGAGATCAAAGCGTCCGACTCTACGGCGGAGGGCGCGCAACGATTGGCGCAACTCTGGGTCCAGAACTATCTGGAGTATGTGCGCACACTGTACGAGCAGAACCCAAGCGCGCTGGTCCAAAAACTCGACCGCGAACTGGAGAACCAAGAGAAGCAATTGCAAACCCTTAGCCAACGCCTCACTGCCTTCCTCAAGCGACGGCAGATGGTCGCCCCAGAAACGGAGCTGACCAAGGCTGTAGAAAAATACGCCGACCTGCTGGAGCAGGCGCGCAACTTGGAAGCGCAACGCCTCGCGCTGGAGCGACAGATAGACGCCCTCCAAAAAGAGTTGCAGCGCCAACCGCGTTTCTACGAGGCGACACGCAATCTCGCCATCCCTCCAGAAGTGCAGGCACTCAACACCAAAATCGCCGAGCTGGAGATCCAGCGCAGCGGCTTGCTGCAAGAGTTCCAGCCAAGCGCGCCCGAAGTGAAGATTCTGGAGGAGCAAATCGCACAAGCCAAACGCGAACGCGAGCAGATTCTCGCACGCGCGGTAGACCAGCAGTTCCTGACTCTCGCCAAGCAGGAAGCGGTCAACCCTGTGTACCAAGACCTACTCAAGGGACTGCTGGAAGCGCAGAGCAACCTGCAGGCAACGGAAGCCTCGCTGGCGGTTTTGGCTCGCCAGCAAGCGCAGTTCGAGCAGATGTTCCGCCAGACCCCCGACACGATGGCGGAGTATGCCGACCTGAAGCGCCAGTACGAAGCTGCGCTCACGGTTTGGACGGAGAAGGTGCGCGCTTACGAGCAGGCACGCGCGCAACAACTGATTGGCAAGCTTTCGCCGATTCTGCTGCAGCCGCCTGCGCTGCCCGACCGCCCCGTGTTCCCGCGCCCAGCGCTGACCATGGGGTTGGGCGTCGTGCTGGGGCTAATGCTGGGTATATTTTTCGCGCTGGCGGCTGCGTTCCGCACCCGCACGCTTGCCAACCGTTGGGAAGTGGAGCGGCTGCTGGGCGTACCTGTGCTGCTGGAGGCGCGCGGCGCGCTCCTGCCTGCGCAGGTGCAACTTTTGGGCTGGCAGCTGCGCGCGCTGGGCGGCGGCGAAGTGTGGCACTCCGCTGCTGTGATGCCCCTCGCTGCGCACGCCAAGCCTCTCGCCCAGCAAATCGTGGGCGCGTTCCAGCACGCCACCGTTCACGAAGCCCAAGCGAACCTACCCGCCGTGCCGTCCACCAACGGCGCGCTGACCTTGCTAACCGCCTTGCCCGACGCGCCTGCCGTGCCCGACGCCGAGCGACTGATCCTCGTCGCGCCGAAAGGCTACACCCTCGACGAGGCGACCCACCGCATGCTGCAGCAGACTGGCGACCGACTGGTGGGCGTTATTCTGATCGAGGAGGAACGTGCATGAGAGCCTTTTGGAGCCTGCTGTTCGTGCTTCTCGCGGCAACGCTGGTTGCCCAACCTGCCAACTATACGCTGGACACGGGCGATGTAATCAGCGTCGTGGTGCTGCGCCACGAGCAGTTCAGCGGCGAATACACCGTGCCACCCGACGGGAATGTGGTGTTCCCTGGCGTCGGCAATCTGCAGGTGCGCGGGCAGACCCTGCAGGGGCTTGCCGAGATGCTGCGCGAGCGGCTGAGTCAACGCTTGCGCAACCCCGAAGTGTTCGTCTCGCTCAAGCAGGCGCGCCCGCAACTGGTGTTCGTGGAGGGTCAACTGAATCGCCCTGGCGCACACCCAATCCAACCTGGCTGGCGTGTAGCCGACGCGATTGCCGCAGCAGAAGGCTTGAAAATCCTCCCCGAACGCACGGTGGCAACCCTCATCCGCGGCGACCAAACAATGCCCATCGACCTGCCTGCCATCCTGTATCGCGGCGATCAACGCACCAATTACCTGCTGCAACCGGGCGACCTGCTCAGTGTGCAGCGGAAACCTACCATCCGCGTCGCCATCCTCGGCGAGGTGAAACGCCCTGGCAACTACGACTTGGACGCCGACTCGCGTGTGATGCATGCAATTGCGCAAGCCGAGGGAGTCACGGAGTTCGCCGCCCTCAAGCGCGCGTTCATCGATCGGCAAGGGACAATCATTCCGTTTGACCTGTACCGAGCAAGCGTACAAGGCGATACCACCGAGAGCAACAACCCACCTTTGCAGGACGGCGATGTAATTGTGGTGCCTCAGAACCTACAGCGGTACGCAATCGTGGGGCAAGTGGCGCGTCCAGGCTACTACCCCATCCCCGAGGGCAAGCCGTTCCTGCTGTCTGACGCGATTGCCCAAGCGGGTGGGATGACCCCGCGCGCGATTACCTCCACAGTAACTATCCTGCGCTTGGAAGGCGACGCCCTCAACCGCTTGCGTGTGCCTTACCAGCAGTTCCTCAAACGCGGGAAACTGGAAGCGAACCCACCCATTCGAGAAGGCGATGTCATCTACCTTGCCGAAGTGAACCGCCTTGATTTGGGACAGATTCTGACAGCGGTTTCCATCCTGAATATTGCCGATCGGTTGGGCTGGCTGCGGTAAAGGTAAAATTGTGCTATGCAGTTCCAGTCGCTGGGGGTATTGCTGTGGTTTCTGCCCGTGGCGGGGTTTATTATCCTGCTGTACCTGCTGAAGGTGCGGCGGCGCGAGGTGCGCGTGCCCGCCAAGTTCCTGTTCCCCGCCATCACGACCGATGTACGAGCGAACGCGCTGTTCCAGCGGCTGCGCCCGAACCTGCTGCTGTTTCTGCAACTGCTGGCGGCGCTGCTGCTGCTGACCGCCCTCGCCCGCCCGATGATTCAAGCCAAAGGGCTGCCTGGGCAGTCGGTGATTGTGGTGGACACCTCCGCCAGCATGCAAGCGACCGATGTCTCACCCTCGCGTCTGGAAGCCGCCAAAAACCGCCTGCGCCGCTTCGTGCAGGAACTCAACCCTGGCGAGCAGCTCGCAATCATCGAGGCGGGCACACAGGTGCGCGTGCTGGCGTCGCTGACCAGCGACAAGCAGAAACTGCTGAACGCGATTAGCCAAATCCAGCCGACTGACACAGCAGGCAACTTGGACGAGGCACTGCGCCTTGCTGCCGCGCTGGTCGGTAAGTCCGACGAGAGCCGTATCGTGCTGCTTTCCGACGGCGCGTTCCCGCCCGTAAGCGACTTCTCAGCGGGCAGTGCGAAACTGGTGTTCGAATCGCTGGGCACAAGCAGCGACAACCTCGCCATCACCGCGATGGATGTGCAGGAGCGCACAGGCGGTCTGGAGTGGTTCGTCGGCATTCGCAACTTCGGCAGCCAGCCCAAGAAGGCGATTCTGGAGTTCTACGCAGGCGGCAAACTCGTCGACGCGCGCCCCATCACCGTCGAAGCGGGGCAGACCATCGGGCAGACGCTGACCGCGCGTCAGCTGCCCGAACCGCTGGAGGCACGCCTAAAGGTGGACGACGCGCTGGCGGCGGACAACCGCGCCTTTCGTGTGGGGATCGCCCAAAAGCCCATCCGCGTGCTGTTGGTCGGCGAGGGAAACTTCTTTCTGGAGCGTGCCCTTGCGCTGGAGCCGAATGTGAAGGTGGACAAAGCCCCCAGCGTGCCCGATAGCGAGCGCGGTGAGCGCGTCGGCGGCGGCAACTACGACCTCATCATCTTCGACCGCACCGCGCCCGTGCCTGTCAAGGCGCGTGCCGTGATGGTCATCAAGGCACAGGGCGGACCCATTGCCGCGCTGGGGCAGCCGGTGCGTATGCCCCGTATCGTGCTGTGGGAGCGCGAACACCCGCTGATGCGCTACCTGGAACTGGGAAGCCTGCTGATCGACAACGCACCGCGTCTCACGCCTGCGCCATGGGCAAAAACGCTCGCCGAGAGCCAGCAGACGCCGCTGATTGTCGCAGGCGAGCATCAAGGTAGGCGGTGGGTCGGTATCGGCTGGGATCTGCTGGAATCGGACTTCCCACTACAACCTGCATTCCCGATATTTGTCGCAAACCTGCTGCGCTGGGCAGTCGGCGAGCAAGGGAGCGCAACCGACCTGACCGTGCGCACAGGCGTACCCTTCAGCCTCGCCGTTGACCCCGCTGAGACCGAACTCACTCTGCGTGATCCCGACGGCAATACCCGCACCTATCCCGTCAACGACGGTGCAGTGGTCATTCCTGGCTTGGAGCGCGTGGGCGTCTACACGATTCAGGGGCGCAAGACCGAGATTCGTGTCGCGGCGAACCTAATGCACGCCGACGAGTCGAACATCCAGCCGCGCACCAGCATCCAACTGGGCAACCAAACCGTCGCCGCGCAGAACACGCTGACGACCCTGCGCGACCTGTGGAAGCCCATCGTCCTCGCGCTGCTGGCGTTGCTAATGGTCGAGTGGTGGGTATTTGTACGGCGGTCATAAACCTGTAGGGGCAGACCTCTGTGTCTGCCCAAGCACACCTCATCAGGTACAATCCTACCCCGATGCCTGTCATCCAGAGCGCCATCAACCCGAATGACGAAGAGTTTCGTGCGAACAAGGCACATTTCGAGGCGTTATTAAGGCAGTATCGCGAGGCGTTGGCGTGGGCGCGGGCAGGCGGCGGCGCAGAGGCTCTCGCCAAGCACCGCGCCCGCAACAAACTCACTGCCCGCGAACGCATCGACGCACTCATCGATCCCAACACGCCGTTTCTGGAGCTTGCACCGCTGGCTGCTTATGGGATGTACGGCAACGAGGCACCCTGTGCGGGGCTCGTAGCGGGCGTCGGCGTGATACATGGCAAAGAATGCATGATTATCGCCAACGACGCCACCGTCAAAGGCGGAACCTACTTCCCCATCACGGTCAAAAAGCACCTGCGCGCGCAGGAAATCGCCATGGAGAACCGCCTGCCGTGTCTGTATTTGGTCGATTCGGGGGGCGCGTACCTCCCCTTGCAAGCAGAGGTGTTCCCCGACCGCGACCACTTCGGGCGCATCTTCTACAATCAGGCGCGGATGTCTGCCTTGGGCATCCCGCAAATCGCGCTGGTGATGGGGTCGTGTACGGCGGGCGGGGCGTATGTGCCCGCGATGAGTGACCAGACAATTATCGTCAAGGAACAGGGCACGATTTTTCTGGGCGGTCCGCCGCTGGTCAAAGCCGCTACAGGCGAGGTGGTCAGCGCGGAGGAGCTGGGTGGCGCGGATGTGCATACCCGCATTTCAGGCGTCGCCGATTACTTCGCCGAGAACGACCTGCACGCTATCCAAATCGCTCGCGAGATCGTGGCGAACCTCAACATCACCAAGCAGATCCCCGCCGACCTACAGCCCCCTGAAGAGCCGCGCTACGACCCTGCCGAGATCTACGGCATCATACCGCGCGACCTGCGCCAGCCGTTCGAAGTGCGCGAGGTGATTGCCCGCATCGTGGACGGCAGTCGCTTTCTGGAGTTCAAGGCACGCTTCGGGCAGACGCTGGTGTGCGGCTTCGCGCACATTCACGGCTTCCCCGTTGGCATCGTCGCCAACAACGGCATCCTATTTTCGGAGAGCGCGCAGAAAGGGGCGCACTTTATCGAACTGTGCTGCCAGCGACGTATCCCGCTGGTGTTTCTGCAGAACATCACGGGCTTTATGGTGGGCAAAAAGTACGAGAACGAGGGCATCGCCAAGCACGGCGCGAAGATGGTGATGGCGGTCGCCAACGCCGAAGTGCCCAAGTTCACGGTGATTATCGGCGGCTCGTATGGCGCGGGCAACTACGCCATGTGCGGGCGCGCCTACCAACCCCGCTGGCTGTGGATGTACCCTAACGCACGAATTGCGGTGATGGGCGGCGAGCAGGCGGCGAATGTGCTACTGACCATCAAGTTAGACCAACTCGCCGCCAAAGGACAGACGATGAGCGAAGCGGAGCAAGCCGCCTTCAAGCAGCCGATTCTGGAAAAGTACGCCGAAGAGAGCAGCGCATTCTACAGCACGGCGCGCCTGTGGGACGACGGAATCATTGACCCTGTGGATACGCGCACGGTGCTGGCGCTGGCGTTGTCTGCCGCCTACAACGCGCCCATCCCCGACACCAAGTTCGGCGTGTTTCGGATGTAACGAACGGTTTTTGCACCCGAGGCAAGGTATACTGCCTTCGATGCGAAGGCGTCGGTGGGTCAAGGCGTTTGGGTTAGCAGGCGTTGTGCTGGTTCTTGCGGGGTTCGCCGTCGGACGGTGGGCGCGCGTGCGCTGGGTGACGGTACCTGCGCCTGTCGCGGAGCCTGTGCGCATCGCCGTGCTGGGCGACTTCCACCTTGTGGACGAGGCGAGCCTGCGCCACGCCCGCGCATGCCTTGAGACGGCGATGGCGCAGCAGCCCGATATAATTCTCCTCGTCGGCGACTATGTGCATACGCATCACGGGCTACCGTATCTGAGGCGCGCGCTGCAGGGCATACGCGCGCCGCTGGGGGTGTACGCCGTGCTGGGCAACGAGGTTCTCGCTCCGTAGACATCTTCACGCCTTCCGCAAACGGCGCTGATAGGGGAGCGGGTGATTCGTCTACACAGGAAACCCGAACGCCCGTAGCATCTGGCGACCCTCTTCGGAGATGCGCTCAGGCGTCCAGAGCGGATCGAAGGTGAACTCTACATGCACATCCTTCACGCCAGGGATGCTCATCACGCGGTCGCGAATTTCTTCGGCGAGCATGTCGCCTACGGGGCACCCTGGCGAGGTCAGCGTCATCAGAATCGAGACCTCGCCCGCTTCGCTTACTTGCAGGTCGTAGATAAGCCCGAGATCCGCGATATTGAGCGGGATCTCGGGATCGTACACATCGTGCAGGATTTCCCACACCTGGTCGCGCAGCGTGTTCATGCGATTCGCGCTCCTCGCGCCATGGCTTCCAGTCGGCGCACGCGCTCGGCGACAGGCGGGTGCGTGCTAAACAGCGCCGCCAGTCCGCCGCCGCTGAGTGGGTTCACGATATACATGTGCGCCGTCGCGGGCTGCGCGTGCTCGTTCGGGATGCGCTGCACCGCCGCTTCCAGTTTGCGCAGGGCGGACGCCAAGCCCAACGGCGTGCCCGCAATCTCCGCCCCGACCCGATCCGCTTCGTACTCACGGGCACGCGAGATCGCCAGTTGTATAATCATCGCCGCAATAGGCGCGACAATCACCAGCGCGAGCGCCGCCAACGGGTTGCCCCCGCGCTCATCGCGGCTGCCAAAGAACATCGTCGCATAGTAGACCATGTGTGCCAGCGAAGAAATCGCGCCTGCAATCGTTGCCGCAACCGCCATAATCAGCGTGTCGCGGTTCTTGATGTGCGCCAACTCGTGGGCAATCACGCCCTTAACCTCGTCGTAGTTCATCATCTGTAGCAAGCCCTGCGTAACGGCGACCACCCCATGCTTCGGGTCGCGCCCCGTCGCGAAGGCGTTCGGCTGCATCTCAGGAATCAGGTACAGGCGGGGCATCGGCATATTCGCGCGGTGCGTCATCTCGCGCAGCATCTGGTACAGCTGGGGCGCCTCCTGCTCCGAGAGCGGCTGCGCGCCCGACATCGCGATCACCAAACGGTCGCTGAACCAGTACGAACCAAGATTCATAATCGCCGCAAACACCAGCGCGACGATAATCCCCGTCTGACCACCCAGCAGGTTGCCTATCCATATCAGAATCAGTGTCAGCCCTGTCAGCAACAGACCCGTTTTCAACATATTGAGCATACTCGATACCCTCCGCGACATATTATACCAGAGGGGCGCGCGAATTGTTCCGTCGCTGTGCGGGAACCCGCGCGAGTGGCTCCCGTCCCCGCCGCGAACGCCTTGTCTCGTGCAGCCTCATGGGGCCTCTCGGTTGCTGAAGCTCACGGAGCGGCTCTGACTCAGAACATACTGCTCGAACAGGCGTGGCGGGAGCGCGAACTGGAGGATTGTTTCCAGCGTTGTCTTCAGTATCGCCTCTGCAGGTTCGCCCTCGTACCCCGCTTCCTGAAAGACCTTCTTCCAATCCACTCCCTCACGGCTGACCTGCGTCTTCACTTCGTGAAGTGTGTAGGTGCGCCGACCAAGCTCGTCTTTATACTTCAGGACGCTTAGCTCGCTAACGGGGTTTTGCTGCAGCACGCGGAAAGCAGGCGCGTTAGGGGACTGCTCCAGCGCCTCGCTTCGGAATTCTGGTATCCCTTCCGAACTGAAGACAGAGGCGACACGCAAGCCCATGTCGTAGTCATCGGGCAGGTCGCGTAGGAGTTGTTCAGGCGGCGGGAAGTCGCGATAGAGCGCGGCACGGAAGAGTTTGCGCTGCGGCAGCGTGAGCGCGCTTTCGGGAATCCACTCGCCCGCGAGTGCGCGCTGCCGCTGCGCCGCGCTCAGCGATGCCCAAAACCGCAACGCAGGTAGGTCATAGTAGAGTGGGAAGTTGTCAAACGCCGTGTGGAACTGTGTACTGCTGCTCAGGCGCGCCTGCGTAAAGCCGCGCGCCTGCTCATCGCTAATCGCCGCCGCCAGCGTCGCATAGTCGTCCAGCGAAAGCCACTGCCACGCCTGCCACTTCGCTTCCAACGGGCGCACGAAACGCTCAGGAATCTCGAACTGGTTCAGTGTCCAGAACCGTTTGTGGCGCGCCAGCAGGTAGCCGCTTGGGTCAAAGCGCAACCACAGGTCGTTGCTGAGCCAGGTCAGCAGCGCACGAGGATTATCGAGCGAATCGCGATACCACGCGAGCACATAGCGACTGGCGTCGCTAATGACGGGATAGCCTGTGTGCCATGCGAGCCACTCCAACGCATCGGCGGCTAACAGCGGTCTCTCGTTGTTCACAGTGGGCTTGGGGCGTTCAAGGGGCGTGCGCTCTTTGAGCCGCGCAGTCCAGTCTTCCATCGGTGTCGCCCACGCTTCCCACTGACGCCAAGTCTCTGTCTCGGCAAGATACTCCTGATGCGGCAGATGCAACCAACCCTCGTTTCCTCTCAAAAACTTTCGAGTTTTCCCGTCCAGTTCGTAAGTGCTCAGTGCAACAGCCTCGTACTCCAGCGAGTCGCCCCACGCCGACAGGCGCACCCAGTAGCCACCCCATTCGGGATTCGGGAGCGTTGGCAACTCCTCAAGTGTGCCACTTTCCGGATTGTACAGGCGAGCGATCTCATCCATAAAATCTGGGTGGCGTGCCCAGAACGGCATCAGCGCGCGCGGAGGCAACGGCAACGCCCCGGGCGTCGGGCGCGTGCTGAACCCCAGTGTGTGTCCTTCCAGCAGTCTATTCACGATGGCATCCCCCGCCTCGCTCAGACAGTGGAGTAGACACGCCTCAGTGCTCTGTCCTTGAAATGGTGATTTCGGCGGCTCACCTTGCAGGCTGTAGCCCGACAAATAGTCTGCCACCAACGCTTTCACGCGCTGCTCTGGCGTCATCTGACGCTGAGCAGCCGTCTTTTCCATCACAATCGCGGAGTACGGCGTGTCGGGTGGATAGTATCGAGGCTCAGGGAACTGTTCGATTGCCGCCGCGCGTGCGTCGGGCGGCATCTGCAACCACTCGCGAGTGATGCGCAACATCTCACGCAAGGCGCGCTCCGTCGCCGCACGGTCGTCCCGCAGGGCGCGCTCCAACGCACGGCGCGTCTCGTCAGGCAGATACAACACATAACTCCCGTCATCATCCCGCCGCCAGCGCAACCCAAACAGCGACGCGATTTGCTCAAGTATCTCCCGCGCGGGTCGGTTCTGCACATAGACCGCCAGTTTCATCTCGCGCAGCGCGTCTTGGCAACGCAACGGAACGCCTGTCTGGTTGCGGATGTCTTGCAGCACTTCCGCAAGGCTCGCAAGGCGTTGCCACACGGTAATCGGCTTTTGCAGCGCGTCGTCGGTCAGCACGGTCTCTTGCGCCGTCGCAAGCAGCAGTGCGCTACTTAGCCAAGCGAACACCATCCAGAAACGCATCGTCTCACCCTGTCCGACAGTTCGCAGGGTGCGGGGCGATTCCTGCCGTTTGGTTGTCCGCTATGGCAGCAGTTGCTCCACCGCAAGGGTTGCGTCGGGCGCACAGAGGGGCGACACTGGCTCGCCTGTTGTGTAGATGCGCTGCTGGCGATACGCCGCGCCGTACACGGCGCGTGCATCCGCTGCAGGTTCGCGGTACACTTCCAGCACGCGCTCGCGCAGGTTCAGAATCCAGTATTCAGGGATGCCTGCGCTCGCGTACAGGCTGCCCTTCACTTCGCGGTCGGTCTTCAGCGACGCTTCGGACACCTCCACCACCAGCAGCGCACTGGTCGGGTGCTGGCTGAGATAATCGCGCGGGCTGCCCGACACGACAGCAAGGTCGGGGAACGGCTCGTCGTAGTCGCTGAGTGCAAGCGGCAACTGAGTGCGCAGGTGTAGGTTTTTCGGCAAAACCTGCTGCAAGGCTTCGCTTACCAACACAACGGCAACGGCGTGTGCAGTGTTCACAGGCTCCCTCCGTGTCAACTCGCCTGCGAGGAGTTCCAGTCGCTCCTCACGCGGGAACACCCCTGCCTCCATCAGCGCCTCAAACTCTGTCCGTGTGATCCAGCGGCGTAGGGGCAGGCTGGGACGGCGACGCACTTTTGGCTTGCTCAACGCACGGCTCATAGCGCTATTATACCGCTTGCTTGGGAACGCCTGCCCCCGGAAGCGGGTATACTGAATCGGTATGCCGCGCGTGACGATTGTCGGCGGCGGGTTCGCAGGAGTCGAGGCGGCGTGGGCAGCCGCGCGGCTCGGCGTGCCCGTGCGCCTCTACGAGATGCGCCCTAAGCGGATGACCCCCGCCCACAAAACGGGCTGGCTCGCCGAGCTGGTCTGCTCCAACTCGTTCAAGTCGATGCTGCCCACCACTCCGTCGGGGCAGCTGAAGTGGGAGATGGAGCGGCTCGGCTCGCTGGTGATTCCCACCGCGCGCGAGTTCGCCGTACCCGCGGGCGAAGCGCTTGCCGTAGACCGCGAGGCGTTCGCCAAAGCTATCACTGCCCGTATCGAACTCCACCCGCTGATCGAAGTCGTGCGCGAGGAGGTCGTCGCCATCCCACCCGACCGCCCGCTGATTATCGCCACGGGACCCCTGACCTCCGACGCGCTCGCAGGCGAAATCGCGCGCCTGACAGGCAAGCAGCACCTGTATTTCTACGACGCCGTGTCGCCCATCGTGGACGCCAGCACGATTAACTACGACAAGGTCTTTTTCGGCAGTCGGCGCGAGAAGGGCGACCCCGCCTACATCAACTGCCCCTTCACTAAAGACGAGTACGAACGCTTCTGGGAGGCAATTGTCTCGGCGGAGTGCGTGCCGCTGCACGAGTTTGAGGAGCCGCGCTTTTTCGAGGGCTGCACCCCGCTGGAGGAGTTAGCCGCGCGCGGCAAAGACACCCTGCGCTTCGGTCCGCTCAAGCCTGTGGGGCTAATTGACCCACGCACAGGCAAGCGCCCGTATGCCGTGCTGCAACTGCGCCCCGAAAACAACGAGCGCACGCTGTATAGCCTCGTCGCGTGCCAGACGCGCATGAAATGGGGCGAGCAGAAGCGCGTGTTCCGCCTCGTGCCTGGGCTGGAAAACGCCGAGTTCGTGCGCTACGGCGTCGTGCATCGGAACACCTACCTCGATTCGCCGCGCCTGCTGCAGCGCACGCTCCAGTTCTGCGACGACGGCAAGCTCTTGTTCGCGGGGCAGCTGGTCGGCGTGGAGGGCTACATTGAATCGGCGGCTACAGGGATTATTGCGGGGCTGAACGCGGCGCGGATTGCGCTGGGCAAACCCGCCGTTGCGCCCCCGCGCGAGACGGTTATTGGCTCGCTCCTGCACTACATTAGCACCTACCCGCACCCCGACTTCCCGCCGATGAACGCGAACTGGGGGCTGCTGCCCGACCCCGAAGATGCGCCGAAAGACCGCGACCTGCGCCGCCAACTCAAACTCCAACGCGCCCGCGACGCGATGGAACGCTTCGCGCAAGCGTTGATGTTGTGAAGCAAAACCCAATCCGTTCGGGAGGTGTCATATGCGGAATACTAACCGCATTGTGTGGATAGGTTCAGTGTCGGTGTTTCTGACTATTGCCTTGACAGTGATTGGATGGCTCCTGATGAACTCTCAGTCGTCAGAGGTGGTGACACGGACAACCTTTGCTGATGGCTCCCAAAAAGTTTTGGGGGGACGGGTACCATGGCGGCGTCCCGATTTCGCAGTGTATGCTACCGAGAATGAACCTTTACAGATGGAAGCAAGGGGCTCAGATGGAGTCTACCGTAAAATCTACATTATCAAGTTCGAGATATGGCTTCGGGACAAAGAGGCTAAGGAACGGCTGCGTCAAATTTCCGAAGCGTTATCCAAACTCCAACCGCCTGAAGGCTCTCCCACCTCAGCGTAGAACGATGAGAAGCAACACACACAGTAGCCTAATCCTTAGGGAGGCGTAGGTGAAGATGTTAGAACAATTGCGCAACGGGCTGGATGCCACGCGATCCACAGTTGACTCGCTCATCTCCCGCCTTGTTGTCGCTACGGGCGGCGCGAGTTGGCACTCAATGAGCGAAGTCGCACGGAAAGTGTACTACGACGCTGTGGCGATTGCCGAACGCTACGGACACTCTGAAATTACGCTAGAGCATCTGCTCCTGGCGATTCTGCACCAGAAAGATGGCGTCGCACGCCACTTGTTCGTAGAGATGAGCGTCGACCTCGAGCAGATGCGTCAACGGATGGAGCAACACTTGGCGTCGCTGCCTGCAGGCGCAACGCGAAGACGCCCGACCTTATCTCCACGCGCTCGTCAGGCGACATTAGAAGCGCTCGGGTGCGCAACAAGGCGCTCTGAACGATGGGTCGGCTCACATCACCTGCTCTACGGGTATCCTCAGCCAACCGAACTGCTTCGCTGCACAGATACTCCGCGAGATTGGGCTGAGCGAGGACAGATTGCGTCCGTACCTGTGATAGCGGATGAAAGATAAGCTATGGTGATGATTTCGTGAGGAGCATTATCCGCGAATAGGTATACTCTTGTAAGGGGAAGCCCAATGCGAAATCTCGCTGCATTCAGCCAGAAGCGATCTATCTCACTATCGAGAGGCAGGACAGTGCTTCTGCTAAGCCTTGCCTTACTGGGTGGGACACCCTTCGCTGTTCTCGAATCCCGTGCGCAATCCAGCCGAACGCCGTCAGGTGCGCCGTCCCAAAAGCGCACACAGGAGTTGCTGCCGCTTCCACGCAGGAACCCCATCCTCCTCCAGTATCCTCCTCCTGAAATCGATATCCCCTATACGGAGGAACAGCTCAAAGCCATTTTACGCCAGCGACCGAACGACTTTATCGCGCACTTTTACCTGATGTGCCTATACGCACAGCAGCACAAGTGGGAAAACTCCCTAAAGCACGCTCTACGCGCACGCGAGATAGACAAGTCCGATATAAATGTTCACATGGGAATTGTCTACTGCTATGCCAACTTGGGGCGTTGGCGGGAAGCGGAGGCGGCAGTCCAAAAAGCCCTCAAACAATCGTGGGACACTCTTGGACGGTCTGCCCTCCTGCGTCTTAGAGGCGATATTTTTATGGATCGCTACCGCGCCACAGAGAAAACGCAGTGGTTGGAGAAGGCGCTTGCCGATTATCAGCAGGCATTGAAGTTAGACTCTGCTAACATTCAAGCCCAGGTGGGCGTCGCACGAGTGATGATTAGCCGAAAGCAGTACGCCGAGGCAAAGCGTCGGCTCCAAAAAGCCCTACCGCAGGTGGACCTAAGTGCCCCTGGAGGGCGACGAAAAAAGGCGTTAGTCCTCTACTATCTGGGAGTGATAGAGGAAATTCAGGGAAGGACGCAGCAAGCCGAGAAACTTTACCAAGAAGCGGTCAAGACCCATCCGCAGTCCTTCTTGCCTATGAGAGAAGGGGAGCTACTGATGCTACTGATGGTCGGACTGAAGGCCATACAGGAGTACCAACTGGATAAGAAAACACTAAAACGCCACATACGCCGCCAAGCCGTGAATACCTCCTTCGCGTCCGAAGCCACTCTCTTTGTAGCCGCCGAACGGGCTGGCGGGGTCGAACTTGTTGTAGGTGTTGCACCACACGACGCCTGCTTGCATACGCGCGGCGAACTCCAGATACTTGCTGCCCTTGTTCGTCCACACGCCCGCCGATAGCCCGTAGCGCGTGTTGTTGGCGATTTGCACCGCCTCGTCGGGTGTGCGGAAGGTCAGTACGCTCAGCACGGGTCCGAAAATCTCCTCGCGGGCGACGATGTTTGCCGTGCTAACCTTCGTGAGGATGGTCGGGCGATACCAGTAGCCCCGACTGGGTAGCGTGCAGTCGCTCTGGTACAGCTCCGCGCCCTGCTGCACGCCTAGCTCCACCAGCCGCTCAATCTTGCGCAGCTGGGGCAACGAGTTAATCGCGCCGACATCGGTGTTCTTGTCCAGCGGGTCGCCCACGCGCAGAAGTTGAATGCGCCGCCGCAACTTGCGCAGCACCAGCTCGGCGATGCTCTCCTGCACCAGCAGCCGACTGCCCGCGCAGCACACATGCCCCTGATTGAAGTAGATGCCGTTGACGATGCCCTCAATCGCTTGGTCAATCGCGGCGTCCTCGAAGATGACATTCGCCGCCTTGCCGCCGAGTTCCAGCGTGAGGCGTTTGCGTGTGCCCGCGACAGCCTTCTGAATCTGCTTGCCGACCTCCGTGCTGCCCGTGAAGGCGATTTTGTCCACATCGGGGTGCTGCACCAGATATGCACCCGTCTGCCCGTCGCCCGTGACGATGTTCACCACGCCAGGAGGCAGGTCTGCCTGCTGGAACACCTCGCACAGCAGCAGCGCGGTCAGCGGGGTCGTCTCGGCGGGCTTCAGCACGACCGTGTTGCCGCATGCCAGCGCGGGCGCAATCTTCCACGCTGCCATCAGCAGCGGGAAGTTCCACGGGATAATCTGCCCTGCGACGCCCAGCGGGCGCGGCGTGCGACCTGGGAAAGCGTACTCCAGTTTGTCCGCCCACCCAGCGTGGTAGAAAAAGTGCGCCGCCGCCAGCGGGATGTCCACATCGCGCGACTCGCGGATGGGCTTGCCCCCGTCCAGGCTCTCCAGCACGGCGAACTCGCGTGAACGCTCCTGCAAGATGCGGGCAATTCGAAACAGGTACTTGGCGCGCTCCTTGCCGGGCAGCTTGCCCCAGACGGTCTCGTAGGCGCGTCGGGCGGCGCGCACGGCGCGGTCGATGTCCTCTGCGTCGGCGTAGGCAACCTCGGCAAGCACCTCCTCGGTGGCGGGGTTGATGGTCTCAAAGTAGCGTCCGCTGTGCGGCTCTACGAATTCGCCGCCGATGAACAGCCCATAGCGCGGCTGTATCTTCACGATGTTTCGCGCTTCGGGGGCAGGCGCGTACTCCCACACGCTCCCCTCGGTCGCCTGTCCGTTCCGTCCGTTGCGTCGCATCGGTTAGACCACCCCTGTCGGTATGCTCGGCGGCTTGAATCGGCGGAAGGTCGCCTCATCGTAGGGGGGCTTCAGTTTGCCCTCCGCAATCATCCGTTCCAGCATCCGCACCAGTTTCATAGTGCTGTCGGGCACATCCTTGCGGGTGAAGCGCATGGGGCTAAGCCCAACGCCTTTTTCCTTCACGCCGTACACGATGGTGCCGCTGCGGAACTGCCCGCGCGCCACCCGCTGGCACACATCGAACACGGCGTTGTCCACGCGCTTCATCATACTGGTCAGCACGCGCCCGGGCGCGAGGTGGTCTTGGTCGCTGTCCACGCCGATGGCATAGTAGCCCTTGCCCTTCTGCTCGGCGGCGCGGATGACGCCGACCCCGCACCGCCCCGCCGCGTGGTAGATGATGTCCGCGCCTTGGTTGAACTGCGTCAGCGCGAGTTCGCGCCCCTTGTTCACATCGTCCCAGTTGCCCGTGTAGCCGACCAACACCCGCGCTCGCGGATTGGTGGTCATCACGCCCGCGCGGTAGCCGTACTCAAACTTTTTGATGAGCGGCACATTCATCCCGCCGATGAAGCCGACGATATTCGTTTTGGTCATCGCTCCCGCCAGCGCGCCCACAAGATACGAACCCTCCTGTTCGTTGAAAATCAGCGACACGCAATTCGGCAGGTTGGGCGCTTTGCCGTCCACGATGCCGAAGTAGGTCTTCGGGAAGCGCGGGGCGACCTTCGCCAGCGCGTCCTCCATCAGAAAGCCGACCGCGAAGACCACATCAAAACCCTGCCGCGCCAGTGTCGTCAGGTTGCGCACATAGTCGGCGGCGGTACGCGATTCGAGGTAGCGCACCTCCGCGCCGAGTTCCTTCTGCGCCCGCTGCAGCCCGCGCCACGCAGAAGCATTGAACGACTCGTCGCCGATCCCGCCGACATCTGTTACCATTGCCGCACGCAGTTTGCCTTGCATAGCGTCTCCCTCTTGGCAAGGTATTGTACCCAAGCGGGTGGCAGGGAACGACTGAGTAGCCCTCCCGCAGACGGGCGAAGGGAAGAAGGAGTGGGGCATGCCTCGCCCCAGTGCCTATCGCCCACTCTGTGGAAGAGGAGATGATGGCAACGGCAACCCTAACACCCGCTGCCGAAGTTGAACAGCACCGTCAGCAGGTCGGCGTCGTCGATAATGCCGTCCCAGTTGAGGTCTTCGTTGCGGTAGCCCCGCCCGCCGAACGCAAACAGCACTGCCAGCAGATCGGCATCATCCACGCAGCCGTTGCGGTCTACATCGCCGCGCCGTGGGAAGCCTGTATCTAACAGAAAGGCTTCGAGGCTCGCCGAAGCGCCATTATCGCCCCACCCGACGATATAGCGTCCATCTGGGGAAATAGCCACCGCTGAAGCAAGCCATGAGAAAGGGGTCAGAAGGCGAGCATAGGTTCTGTTCAGATCTTCCATCCCGTTCGAGGGCGTCCACCGAAAAGCACAAAAAGAGATTGATGCCTGTCTGAGATACCCTACTACTATGCTTCCGTCAGCGGAAACATCCAGACCAGCACTAAGGTCGTAAAATAGTAGTGTGCCGAGATCTTGCATCCCATCTGTCACTGTCCAGCGAAAGGCGCGCGTGGAAGAAACACCAACTACCACGCTGCCATTGGGGACGACACTACGAGCCTCAGCTGCATCACCTGGCAAAAGCGAGCCGATATTTTGCATCCCATCTGCTGCTGTCCATCGGAAGGCACGCCGCTGTCCTGCTGCGTTGAAAGCAAAGCCAACCACCACACTGCCGTCAGCAGAGACCCCGTAAGCGACGCTCTCGTTGCCACCCAGCGTGCCTAAATCCTGCATTCCATCTGCTGCTGTCCATCGGAAGGCACGCCGCTGTCCTGCTGCGTTGAAAGCAAAGCCAACCACCACACTGCCGTC
>Ga0079992_135723_pt1 | contig 59045 bp, 55 predicted proteins | sample FaiFalFF_MnMetaG_3_FD_69197 | JGI IMG/M metagenome (GOLD analysis project Ga0079992, IMG submission 69197) | Freshwater microbial communities from Yellowstone National Park, Wyoming, USA - Fairy Falls B (FF_Mn_B) MetaG (SPADES assembly) (version 2) | ecosystem: Environmental > Aquatic >...
GCCGCCTATCAAGTCTCTTCCGAAACTCGTTCGCAGATACCGGAGGTTCCGTGGGAGGATATCATTGGGATGCGACACCGACTGGTGCATGCGTACTTTGACATCGATCTGGACGTTCTTTGGAGCACCGTGCAAAACGACCTTCCGCCGCTGATTGCAGTTTTAGAGTCGGTTTTGCAGAAAGGCGTTGAGTGATAACGGCGTGGAACCCATCGTAGCGGTTTGGGTGCGGGCGCCGGTAGCGTCCTTAACGCACGGTGACGCTGGCCGACACCGAACCGGCGCAAGGTCCCGGCCAACTCGAAGGGCCGCCGGATCACCCCGCCGGGGTCGAAAGCCCAGGGGGTCTGCAGGAAGAGTCCCAGCCCCCGCTGCCCCAGAACATAAGAGTCGCGGGCCCGGCGGTCATCGGCCCCCTCCCTCGTCTACCCCTCGGAATCGGAACGAGCCCGTCCAGATGGTCGAGACTACACTCAGTTATACGCAGTCCACGTTCAGTCTACGTACGTGGATCCACGTACGGGGTTCCCCATGCCCGGGGACATCGGGGAATCTATGTCGTTCAACGCCGGATGGTGGAAACCATGTAGAACTATGTGATAGGCATGTAGAAATACGTGGCCCGAAGGGAATACGCATCAATTGGGGGTCCCGACGTTTCATGGGGCGGCCTCTCAAACCTCCCGTCGGGGCATTCCCGAAGGGGGATCCCTTTCCCCACTCTTCGTCAGCGGCGTCCCCGGCCGGGTGAAAAGCCGTCCGGTCTCCGCCTTCGTGGGGGGTCAACGGGGAGGGTAGGGTAGGGAGTGCTCAAGTTCTAATGGATGATGAATGCGTTCGGCGAGTCTACGGGGTCCTGTACCCTGTTCCAGAGACCCGGGTCCCGGCGGCGGGGGTTTTCCAGCAGTTTCATACACCGAAGCACCCGCCCCAAGCGCGACCTGGGAGAGGAGCTTCAACGATAAGACCGGCACGATCTTGGAGGGGTCGAAATTGCCCCTTTCCGCCTGATTCCTTGGTTTCTATCTGGCCCAGCTGTCTCCAAAGCATTCGCACGATGGCTCGAGAAGTGCCCTGTGACTACCACACTGCCCAGCGGATGGTCTAGCCGATGCGGGAGCACGTGCTACGCCTGGAAGCGGGCCGCATCTTGAAAGACACCGTCGAAATCGACGAGTAAGTTCGAGTCTCCTGAATCATCGCACCCCTCCGAGAGAGGATTCCCTTTATACAAAACGATTCATCACCAGGTGAATTTGTCCCCTCGACCCTGCCCAGGGACATGCCTCTATTCTGTCCAGCTTTTTGCAGGTCTCCGGTTTTTCTACATCCAGTAACCCGTAGTCTGTAAGAAGCCTGGATTGTAGACTGGATAGTGGCCTGGAATGTAGTCTGTACAGTTGACTTCAAGTTGACAAAAGCCGGTCATCATCTACATCACGGCCAGACACAAGGGCCAAGCCTCTGGCGGGGTCCCCCGAGCCCTCTCTTCCCCCTCGGCGGTGGGGAAGAAGCGCGGGCGAGGGCGGGGTAGCGCCGCCAGGGATAGCCCTGCGGTGGTGGCGATGTTAGAGCGAGAACCAGGGATACTGGTTTTAGTCGTGGCATCCGATGTGAAACGTGAGAGTTTAGAGCCCGTGATGACCCAGGCGATCGCCCCGAGCAGCACGGTTTACACGGATTCGGCCCAATGCTCCAACTTCCTAGAGGAAGAGGGGTATCATCATGAGCGTGTGAACCATAGCCAAGGCGAGTATGTGCGAGGGCCGGTGCACGAGAATGGAGCCGAGGGAATCGGGTCCCTGTTGCTGCCCTGGCTAGCGACTTTTCGGGGCGTCCACCAAGGCAACTGGCCAGCCTATGCGACTTCTTCCAGTTCCTGTTCAACCATCGCCACCTGACGGCTTTCGGCCATAGCCAACTTGTGCTTCAACACCTACTCGCTGAAACTTGGCAATGGCCAGTTGAAGCCTACATCCCCCACCCCTCACCCAATCGGTACCGGGTCCCAGGTGCCGGGTGCCAGATACTCGGGACCTAATACCCAGTGCCTACTGGACTTCGCGTTATCCAAGTTCGTAGGGGGTCTGCTCGAAGATGTTGGGCGGTATCCACCGGCTACCCATAATCGGAGTGACGATGAAAAGCTGGGATGCCCGCAATGTGTTCTGCCCTGGAAAATTCCAGAACGTCTTGGTAGTGTTCAAGTCGTTACTGACGCAGTGGGTGGGGCGTTTTTACGCTACACGGTAGTCGGACGGGAAGGCAACAAGGCAGTAGGGCAATACGGCAATGATCGGACACCGGGCCCCACGGCTTACTGCATGAACCCCGTCATCAGTCATGACTTGAGCATTACCAGTGCATCATCCATTTTTGACTTTCGAATATGAGGGGCTACCTTCTATCCCCATGACCGACCCCTTTCCCAGGGTGATACCCAAATAAGGAAAGGCTCATGCCCCTGAATGATCGGAGAGGGCAGAGAGCACCTCCCCCCTCTCGTTGCACCCTGAGGTCCAAGCAGAGCAACTGTAGGCCGTTGCCCTCCATCCTATTTCCGATCATCGGAGAGGAAGAGCCAAAGGAAATTTGGACGGAGCAAGAGTGCCATGATTCGGGAGATTCGGACTTCCCGGTGCCGCCGATGCGGGAGTAGGGACATCGTCCAGAAGGGACGGAATCGGTACGGGAACCCGCAATACCCCTGCAAGGCCTGTGGGGCTTCTGGGGTCTTGGAACCCAAGGGGCGGTCCCCGGAGGCGCCGAAGGAGCCGATGGGGTGGCTATGGGGAGGGGGTCCGCCTGAGGAGACGGCCGAGGCTGGATGGGGTCTCCAGTGGGGCGGCCCGGAAGCCGCCTCTCTTCCTCGGGTAGCCGAGACCTCGCGGCCGGCCGAGGGAGGGGATGTCTTGGGAGTTTCGGGGACGGAGGGACCAGAAGGTCTGGACGGCCGGTCAGCCACCGGTCGGAGGCCGGAAGCCTATCGGGGTGGCCTATGGCCGACCCACCCCTCCGGGGACAAGCCGTCGGGCTCCTATCGAGCGCTGGCATCACCCGGACCGTCAGGGGTGAGCCCGTTATGGGGGGAACCCTGGGTTTCTGCCAGTCGTTGGCTTTCCATGAGGGGGTGGCTCAATTACAACCTGGGACTCTTTGATCGCCACCGATTGCCTTACTGCCTTAATTGGATAGAGCCGGGTTCAGGAATGGATCATTCCGAAGTGGAACGGAGGAGCTGGAGGATGGCGTGGAGGTCTTGCTGGAGACGGGGGTCGGAGGGAAGGTTTTCCTCGATTTTCCGGATGGCGTACATGACGGTCGTGTGGTGTTTGCCTCCGAAGGCTTGGCCGATCTCGTTGAGGGAGGCTTCCAGGTGGTGTCGGGCCAGGTACATGGCGATCTGGCGGGGATACACGACCTGGGGGCGATTCGTTCGGGAGATGATCTCTTCCGGCTGGAGCTTGAAATAGGCGGCGACGGCCTGAAGGATGTCCTGGATGGACCAGCGGGCCGAGGCCGGACCCGAGGTCGGGCGGGAGGCCATGCGGTTGAGGGATTCCAGGAGGGGGGTGATGGCCTCTCGGGCCAGCTCGATGGAGAGGGATTGGCTCTTCATCGAAGCCAGAAACACCAGGCGTCGCAGGGCGCCTTCCAGGGTTCGGACGTTATCGACGATCCGTTCGGCGATGAACAGGGCCACGTCGTCCGGAACGTGCACGCCCATCAGCATGGCTTTTTTGTGAAGGATGGCGATGCGGGTCTCCAGCTCGGGCGGCTGGATGTCGGCGACGAGGCCCCAGGAGAAGCGGGAGACCAGGCGTTCCTCCAGATTGGCCAGGGCCTGGGGGGGCTGGTCGGCCGTCAGCACGATCTGTTTTTGGGCCTGGTAGAGGACGTTGAAGATGGAGAAGACCTCTTCCTGGGTCCGTTCCTTGCCGGCCAGCGTATGGACGTCATCCAAGAGGAGGACGTCGGCCGCCCGATAGTGCTGGCGGAGGTCATGGACGTTGCCTCGCTGGTAGGCTTCGACCAACTGGTTCATCAGGGCGTCGCAGGACACGTAGATGACCCGGAGGTCGGGACGGTTTTGGGCGACTCGATTCCCGATGGCATGGAGCAGGTGGGTCTTGCCTAAGCCGACACCGCCGTAGATGAAGAGGGGGTTGTACACGCGGCCCGGGTGGTCGGCCACGGCTGTCGAGGCGGCGTGGGCCGCCTGGTTGCTGACCCCCACGACGAAGTTCTCAAAGGTGTAAATCGGATTCAGGCCTCCGTCGGTGGTCATCTCCCGGGCGTGGGCCCGTTCCAGTTCCTCGTTGGTCAGGAACTCCAGTTCCTTGGGGGGGAGGTGGGCCTCCTGAATGCAGGCCTGGATGTCCTGGGCGTAAGACCGTTGGATGACTTCTCGGAAGAATTTGCTGGGAATGAGGATCTGGACCCGGCGTTCGTCTTCGTAGAACTGGACCGTCGGGCGAAACCAGCTGTTGAAGGACTGCGGGCGAAGGCGTCGTTGGAGACACTGGAGGATTTTCACCCAGTACATCCCAGCCTCCGCAAGAGGCGCCCCGTTGGCTTCCAGGCCCCGATCTTACCCGCGGGTTCGGCGTCGGCCAAACCGAATGAATGGGATAAACAGGAATATTTTACTCAAAAATCGTCTTATCAACGTTAATTTGTTTCTGAACAATATTACATTGTAGTGAGATACGGATAGATATTGGCATCAGCCCCTGGGGGTTTCTATACCGAGAGTTTCTCGAGTCCCCGACGAATCCACGGCGGCCCTACCGGCGGACCGCCCCGGCCATAGGAACGCTCCTGCCGCCTCCGGTCGAATCTCCCCGCTTCCCCTACATATTATATACATTTGACCATCATACTAAATCCCGTATCCCGGGATTCCCGGCCCGGCGGGCATTCAACCCGACTCCTTCGGGGGCTCCTTCCGAGGCGGCGGGAAGCCGTGGGGAGACCAGCGGAGGACCGGGTGTCGGGCCGCCTCGACTTCATCGAACCGACCGAAAGCGCTCCGATGCGGGGCCGAGCGTACGACTTCGGGCTGTTCGGCCGCCTCTCGGGCGATCTGAATCATGGCCTCGGCGAATCGGTCGAGTTCCTCGATACTCTCGGTCTCGGTCGGCTCGATCATGAGGGCTCCCGGTACGATCAGGGGGAAATATACGGTCGGCGGGTGGAGGCCGTAGTCGATCAGGCGCTTGGCGATGTCCATCGTCGTCACGCCGGAGGGGTTCTGACGTCGGTCGTTGAAGACGACCTCGTGCATGACCCTGCGGTCGTAGGGCAGGTGGTAGTACGGCTTTAACCGGGCCCGGAGATAGTTGGCGTTCAGGACCGCATGGATGGCGATGTCCCGCAGGTGGTCCCGGCCAAAGGAAAGGATATAGGCCAGGGCCCGGACGTGGACGCCGAAATGACCCTGGAAGGCCTTGACGCGGCCGATGGACCGGGGGCTTTCCCAGACCCGGTAATACCGGTCTCCGTCCCGAAAGACCCGGGGCACGGGCAGGTAAGGGGCCAGCGGGGCCTTCACGCATACGGGCCCGCTTCCCGGGCCACCGCTCCCGTGCGGCGTGCTGAAGGTCTTATGGAGGTTCAGGTGGAGGACGTCGACGCCCATGTCGCCGGGCCGGGCGACGCCCACGAGGGCATTCATATTGGCCCCATCCATATAGAGAAAGGCACCTGCTTCGTGAAGGATGTCGGCGATTTCGAGGATATCCTCCTCGAAAAGGCCCAGCGTATTCGGGTTCGTGATCATCAGGGCGGCGACGTCCCGGCTCATGGCGGCTCGAAGGGTCGAGGGGCTGAGCAGGCCCCGCTCGTCCGAGCGGAGGTGGACGACCTCGAAGCCCCCGAGGGCGGCGCTGGCCGGATTCGTCCCGTGGGCCGAGTCAGGGACGAGGACCCGAGTTCGTTTCTCACCCCGCTCTTCCAAGTAGGCTCGGATAAGGAGCAGGCCCGTAAGTTCCCCGTGGGCTCCGGCGGCTGGCTGGAGGGTCGCTGCGTCCATACCGGTGATCTCGCAGAGGTACCGTTCCAAGTGCCACTGGACGGCCAAACAGCCCTGAACGAGCTCGTCGGGAAGGTACGGGTGGGCCTCGGTGAAGGCGGTCCATCGGGCGATGTCTTCGTTCAGCCGGGGGTTGTACTTCATCGTGCAGGAGCCGAGGGGATAGATGCCCCGGTCGATGCAGTAGTTCCACTGGGCCAGGCGGTTGAAGTGACGGACGACGTCGGTCTCGGACAGTTCCGGCAGGCCCTCGACCCGTTCCCGATACAGGTGGGCGGGGACGAGGTCTTCCAGGGGTAGCTCCGGGACACCCGTCGGCGGCAGGCTATAGCCGATGCGGCCGGGCCGGCTCTTCTCAAACAGGAGGGATTCTTCGAGGGCGATATGCTGGGTCGTGCGATTCGCGTCTGCCATCGTCATGCCTCGGAGGACAGAATCTCTCGGATCGTCTGAACGAGTCGTTCCATTTGGTCGGGTGGGTTCATTTCCGTGACGCACACCAGGAGGTCCCGGTCCAGCTCGGGATACCACCGGTGGAGACGCAGGCCGGCCACGATACCCCGATTCAGCAGGTGTTCCCATATCGCGGAGGCCTTCGGGTGGCGGACGACACACTCGTTGAAAAATGGGCCCCGGAAGGGTCGTTCCCATCCCTCGGCCTCCAGGCGGCGGACCAGGAAGTGGGCCCGTTGGGCGTTCAGGAGGGCCAGCCGTCGGAGCCCCTCGGGTCCCAGGAGGGCCAAGTACACGGTCACGGCCAGGGCGCAGAGGGTCTGATTCGTACAGATGTTACTGGTCGCCTTCTCCCGCCGGATATGCTGTTCTCGGGTCGCCAGGGTCAGGACGAATCCCCGCCGGCCCCTTCGGTCGTAAGCGACGCCGACCAAGCGGCCGGGCATGCGGCGAACGTATTCCATGCGGGTCGCCATGAGGCCGATGTGGGGTCCTCCGAACTGGACGGGCAGGCCCAGGGACTGGCCCTCGCCGACGACGATGTCGAAGCCGAACGCGCCGGGCGGCTGGAGCAGGCCCAGGCTCAAGGCCTCTGTAAAGCAGGCGATCCGGACGGCCGGGTGGTCTCCCAGGGTGGCCCGGATGGCGGCCCAGTCCTCGATGATGCCCAGGGCGTTGGGGGACTGAACGACGACGGCCAGGGTATCGTCCCGGAGACGAGCCTGGAGGGCGTTCCGGTCGACCTGACCCGTCTCGGTCTCCCAGGGGACCTCTTCGATGCGGACGTCCAGGTGACGGAGGTATGTATGCAGAACCTGCCGGTACTCTGGATGGACGCTCCGGGCGACCAGGACGTGGCGGCCCTCCCGGATCCGCCGGGCCATCAGGACGGCCTCGGCCAGGGCCGTCGCCCCGTCGTACATGGAAGCATTGGCGACCTCCATCCCCGTGAGCTGGCAGACCATCGTCTGGAACTCGAAGATGCTCTGCAGGGTCCCCTGGCTGACTTCTGGCTGGTAAGGTGTATAGGCCGTAAAAAATTCGGGCTTCCGAAGGACGTCCTCGACGACGGCCGGGACGTAGTGCCGGTACGCCCCGGCACCCAGGAAGGAGACGACTTCCGGCGGGACCCGGTTCATCGAGGCCCATCGGCGAAACGCCTCCAGGACCTCCATTTCCGACATGGCCGGCGGGAGGTCCAGGTCCGCCTTCTGACGGACGGCCTCGGGGATCGGTCGAAACAGTTCATCGACCGAATCGACCCCGATGACCTCCAGCATGCGCCGGATGTCATCGGGTGCATGGGGAAGGTATCGGACGCTCATGAGGACTGCTCGACGTAGGCTTCATATTCTTGGGCCGACATCAGGCGGTCGAACTCGGCCGGGTCGTGAATACGGATGCGGATCAGCCAACCCCGCTCGTGGGGCGACTGGTTGATGATCTCGGGGCGCTGGACGACCTCTTGGTTGACCTCGATGACTTCCCCGCTCATCGGCATATACAGGTCGGCGGCGGTCTTGACGCTCTCGACGGTCCCAAAGGCCTGAAGCTGGCGAAACGTCTGACCCACGGCGGGAAGTTCGACGTAAACGATGTCGCCGAGTTGCTCTTGGGCGTAATGGGTGATGCCGACCGTCCCGACGTCGCCCTGGAGATGAATCCATTCGTGCTCTCGAGTATACCGGTAGGACTCCGGATACTTCATGACGGGCGGCTCCTCCGGTAGAAGGGTAGTGGTACGATCCGGGCTTCTCGCGGACTCTGGCGGATGTCGACCCACAGGCGGTCTTCCGCATAGGAGGCCTGAATGAGGGCGAGGCCGATCGCCTTCCTCAGGTAGGGAGCGAAGGTCCCGCTGGTGACCCGGCCCAGGGGCCTGTGGTCGGCGTCCAGGACCCGATAGCCGGTACGGGGGATCCCGGTATCGACCATCTCGAAGCCGACCAAGCGTCGCCGCAAGCCCTCCTGCAGAACCCTCTCCAGGGCCGCCCGGCCGATGAAGTCTCCCTTGTCCATTTGGACGACCCAGCCCAGGCCGACCTCGAAGGGATGGGTCTGCTCGTCCATGTCCTGTCCGTAAAGGAGCATGCCGGCTTCCAGACGGAGCGTGTCCCGGGCACCCAAGCCACAGGGTTGGATCCCCCACGGCCGCCCGGCCTCCAAGATGCGTTCCCACACCCGGGGAGCCGCTTCGGCCGGGCAGAAGACCTCGAAGCCGTCTTCCCCCGTATAGCCCGTCCGGCTACAGAGGACGGGAACGCCGTCCAGACGGGTTTCCACAAAACGGTAGTATCGGACGGCCCCCACGTCGATGGGGACGAGGGCGCGAAGCACGTCGACGGCCCGAGGCCCCTGGACGGCCAAGAGGGCCGTCTCGGCGCTACGGTCTATGACTTCTACAGACGCCGGGGCATGGTCCCGAAGCCAGGCATAGTCCCGCTCGGTCGTCGCCGCGTTGACCACGGCCAACCATTCGTCCCGGGCCAGTCGGTACAAGATGAGGTCGTCCAAGATGCCGCCGTCGCCGTTGAGCATAAGGTTGTACTGGGCCCGGCCGGGCTCCATCGCCTGGGTCCGGTTCGTAAACATTCGGTCCACGAAGGCCGGAGTGCCGGGACCCCGAAGGTAGATCTCCCCCATGTGGCTGACGTCAAAGACGCCGACGGCCGTGCGGACGGCCATGTGCTCCTCGATGACGCCCCTGTACTGGACCGGCATTTCGAAGCCGGCGAAGGACGTCATCCGAGCGCCCATCTGCCGGTGGATCTCGTACAAAACGGTCCGTCGGAGGGCGACCCCAGATTCCATCGGGATGAGTCCATGGGGTGAGTCGGCACCCACCTGACTTTCGTCGAGTCCCACGACGCTATCCAGCTCGACCAAGATAACACAGGCTCCGTGAACCTGTCAAAAGTCGGTGCCATTTGAAGTCCCCTCGGCAAAGGCCTATCTTTTAGGAATTTCCTCATCGCCACGCCTGCATTCAGGAGGTCATCGATGAGTCGGTCCGAGATCACCGTGGGGGTGGGCGGCGAGGCCGGGGAAGGCATCGGTCGAACGGGAGATTCGATCGCGAAGATGGCGGCCCGCCACGGTCTGCACATATATGCCTACAACAGCTACCAGTCCGTCATCCGGGGCGGCCACGTCTGGCTCCGGATTCGGATCGCTACGGAGAAGGTTTACAACCACGGAGACCACCTAAACTTCCTGATCGCCTTGAATCAGGACACCTTGGACCGGCACCTCCGGGAGGTGGAACCCAACGGCTGGGTCCTCTTCAACACGGAAGTCGTCCGGCTCCCGGAGGACCGCCGGGGGGACCTGCGGTACTGTGGGGTCCCCTGTAAAGGGATCTGTAGGGACCTGGGCTACAAGCCCGTCATGCAGAACACGGTCCTGCTGGGTGCGGCGGCTTGGATCCTGCAGTTTGACTTTTCTTACATCGAAGGGGTCCTGCGGGACACTTTCCAGCACAAGGGCGATGCGGTCGTGCGGGAAAACGTCCAGGTCGCCCTTCGGGGTTACGAGTACGCTCGGGAGAACTTCCCGCCGGTCCGTCCGCCCTTCCCGAAGGGGCCCAAACCCCTGGCCGTCACGACGGGCAACGAGATGTTTGCCCTCGGGGCCGTCGCGGCCGGCTGTAAGGTGTATGCGGCTTACCCGATGACGCCCGCCTCGTCGATCCTTCACTGGTTTGCCCGGTACGGCCCGGAGCTCGGCGTGGTCGTCAAACAGTGTGAGGACGAGCTGGCCGTCGTCAACTTTGCCATCGGAGCCGGCTTTGCCGGCGTTCGGGCGTTGTGTGCCACGTCCGGCGGGGGCTTCTCCCTTATGACGGAAGCCATCGGGGAAGCGGCCATGACGGAGACGCCCGTCGTGGTCATCAACGTCATGCGGGGCGGGCCCTCGACGGGTCTTCCGACCAAGACGGAGCAGGCCGATTTCTGGCAACTCTTCGGCGCTTCCCAGGGAGACTACCCCAAGATGATCCTGGCACCGACGGACGTCCTGGACTGTTACTACACGATGGTCGAGGCCTTCAATTGGGCGGAACGCTACCAGATCCCCGTCTTGGTCGCCAGCGACCTCTACCTGTCGGAGCATCGGGAGACGGTCGACCCCGAGGACATCCGGTTCGACGTGCCCATCGACCGGGGGGAATCCGCCTTGCGGGAGTGGCCGGCGGACCGGGAATACAGGCGCTTTGCCGATACGCCGACGGGCGTCTCTCCCAGGGTCCTACCGGGCACGCCCGGCGTCTGTTACACGGCGGCGACCGACGAGCACGACGAGCGGGGCGTTCTGATCAGTGACGTCTTTACAAATCCCGTCGAGCGGAAAAAGAGCATGGACAAGCGGATGCGGAAGCTTCGGTTCTTACGGCAGGAAATCCCGCCGCACCGGGTCATCGGTCCCGAGCGGGCGGACGTCACCCTGGTCGGATGGGGCTCCACGAAGGGAATCTTGATAGAGGCGGCCGATCGTTTGACCCGGGAAGGGATCCCGACCAACGTCTTGGCCCTCAAGTACCTCTATCCCTTCCCGGCGGACAGCGTAATGGACCTCCTGGGGCGGAGCTCGAAGGTCATCGTCGTCGAGCAAAATTACACGGGTCAGCTGATGCGCCATATTCGGGCCGAGACGGGCTTTCTCGCCCACGGTGCCGTCCGAAAGTATGACGGCGAGCCGATGGAGCCCCTCTATGTCGTTCGGGGCGTGAAGGCGATCTTGGAAGACGGGAAGACCGTATTTCCCGAGGGGTGATAGACTTCTTGGGGGGATGGTAAAGCGCGAAGCCCGGCGCGCCGGTCATCCCGCATCGGACATACCCTTTTTGTAGGGGGTCGGAGATGGCAACGGCAGTCTTAGACGTGGTTCAGGAAATTCGGGACGTCCCCGTCGAGGCGTACGAGGGTCCCGTCCACCCGGACTGGTGCCCCGGCTGTGGGGACTACGGAGTCCTCAAGGCCCTCCAGAAGGCCCTGGCTTACCTGCAGATCGACCCGAGTCAGGTCGTGGTCGTCTCGGGGATCGGGTGTTCGTCGAACCTCCCCGGCTTTATTCGGGCTTACGGCTTCCACGGCCTGCACGGGCGGGCCCTGCCGGTCGCCGAGGGCATTAAGCTGGCCAACCCGCGGCTTCACGTCATCGTCACGGGCGGGGACGGCGACGGATACGGCATCGGGATGGGCCACTTCATCCACGCCATGCGCCGGAACCTGGACATCACGTACATCGTGATGAACAACCAGATTTACGGCTTGACGACGGGGCAGGTGTCGCCCACCTCGATGAAGGGCGTCCGTACGAAGTCGACGCCTTACGGCAACATCGAGCCGCCGGTGAACCCCATCGCGTTGGCCCTGATGTCTGGGGCGACGTACGTGGCCCGGGGATTTTCGGGGGACCCCAACCACCTGGCGTCCCTCGTGGCCCACGGCATCCGCCATCGGGGGTTTGCCCTGATCGACGTCTTCTCCCCCTGCGTCACCTACAACAACGTAAACACCTATGCCTGGTTCCGCCAGCGCGTGTACCGTCTCGAGGACGAGGGCCACGATCCATCGGACTTTGCCCGGGCCGTCGAGAAGTCCCTGGAGTTCGGGGACCGGATTCCCATCGGTCTGTTCTATCAGGTCGAGGCGGAGACTTACGAGGACCTGGAGCCGGCTTACAAGCGGGGCATCCCCGTGGACCAACCCTTGGGCCTCTCTCCGGAAGAGGGGGCGCGACTCATCCAGGCGTGGATGTGACCCGGCCGGAGGCTCGACGTCGGATGGATGAGTACCTCTTAGAAGTCCGGGACTTCGAGCGGACCGTCTATGGCCGGCCGGTCCTGCGGGTCTCGGCGCTGACCCTGCGGCGGGGTGAGTCCCTGGCCGTCGTCGGGATGCCGGAGGCCGAGGCCGAACTTTTCCTGCACCACCTGACGGGCCGCTTTCTCCCCGATGCCGGAGAGGTCCGCCTCTTCGGGACTCCAACGACCGAGATCCGCACGGAGGCGGAATGGTTCCCCTACGTCCGGCGGATCGGCCTCTACGATGACCGTTGGCCCCTGTTGGAAGACTGGCCCGTCGAGGTCAGCCTCCTGGCGACTCTGGCGATGGACTGGTCGACCCCGGTGGACGAGCGCCGCTACGCAGAGGTCCGAGCCCTCGCCCGGCGGGTGGGTCTTCGACCGGCTGACCTGGAGCGGCCGATGGCTGAGGCCGGTCCGGCCATCCGATGTCGGGTCCATCTGGCTCGGGCGCTGGCCTTTTCCCCCGACCTGCTGATTCTCTTCTATCCGACTGAACGTCTGGACGGGGCGGTCGCCTTCGAGCTGGGCCGTCTGGTCCGACGGGTCTGCCGGGGTTTGACCCTCCTTTTGTTCACCCGAGACGAGTCCTTCGCCGCATGGCTCTGTCAACGCCTGGTCTTTATCGACCCGTCGACGGGCGTCGTCCGGGAAGTCCGTGCCCGATTCCCCGGATGGGAGTGGCTTCGCCGATGGCTCCGAGTGTGAACCTGCGGCCTTGGCAGGACCCCTCCTTGGCGGAGCGTCTCCGGACCTCTCTCCGACCCGTCCCGACCCGGTGCCCACCGGCTCCCGAGACGAACCTTATACCGGCGGTCGTCTTGATCCCCCTCGAGTGGCAGGCCGACCCACCCGCCTGGTTTCTCTACGTCATCCGACGTTCCCAGGCCGTTCCCCTCCATCGGGGTCAGATCGCCTTCCCGGGCGGCGTCGTCCGGCCCGAAGACGCCGGGCCCTGGGACACGGTCCTCCGGGAAGCCTGGGAAGAAGTCGGCCTGCCCCCGGAGGTCCCCCAGCCCTTGGGAAGTCTACCGCCGGTCCGGACCGTGACCGACTTCTGGGTCTGCCCGATCGTGGCTTTCCTCCGCCGTCCATGGCCGGTCCGTCTGAACCGACGGGAAGTCGAGGCGTGGATTCGCGTGCCCCTGGCAGAGCTGATGGACCCCAATCACTACCGATGGCTGGAGATCCGGAAGGGTCTGGACGTTTACCAGGGCCCTTGCTTCCAATACGGCCCCTACTTGATCTGGGGGGCGACGGCCCGGATGATCGTCTCCCTCTTGGAGAGTCTCGCCGAGGCGTATCGATGATTTACGACAAATGGGACAATCCGACAGTTCGGCGTCCGGCCATTGCCGCCTCACCCGTCTTCACGGTAAAAGTGACGGAGTGACGAAGTTACGAAGTAACGGAGTGACGAGTAACGAGGACGGGGCAAGTCAGGACAGCCTTGAGGAATGGCCCTACTGCCTTACTGCCCTATTGCCCTACTGCCGTGGTGCCTTTATGGGGGTGATGATCCAATCATTGCGGTGGCTTCTTCGGTGGCTGTTTCGCCTGACGGTCCTCGGCGTCGGGGCCGTCCTCTTAATGGCCCTCTCCGCCTTCGTGACGGTACGGGTCGTGACCCTTCGAAAGTCCGTGCGGGTCCCCGACTTCCGGGGAAAGACCCTCGAGCAGGCGATGGAGACGGCCGAACGACTCCAACTCCGGCTGGACGTCCGGCCGGCCGGTACCTTCAGCGAAACCGTCCCGCCCCAGCGGATCGCCGACCAAGACCCGCCTCCGGGGACGTGGGTCAAGCCGGGTCGGTCCGTCGAAGTCGCCCTCAGCCTGGGACGGGCCCGCGTCCAGGTCCCGGACCTCAGCGGCCGGAGCCTGCGGGGGATTCGGCTGACCCTCCAAACGCTGGGCCTCGACCTCGGTCAGGTCCTGTACGTCCAGACGGCGGGTGCCCCCGATACGGTCCTGGCGCAGGACCCGCCCCCCGGCCGGTGGGTCCCCGGCGGGACGGCCGTCCATCTGGTCGTCAACCGGGGCCGTCCCGACACTTACGTCATGCCGGACGTGATCGGTCGGCCCCTGGAGGCCGTCGTTGATTTCTTCCAACGGAAGGGTTATCGTTTGGGGTACGTCGAGGCGCGGGTTTACCCGGGCCTCCCGGCAGGGATCGTCATCGGTCAGGTCCCCAAGGCCGGCTATCCCCTGCAGAGACACGACACCATCCAACTGACGGTGAGTCGGGCACCATGAGCGACGTCCGTCGACTCTTACCCAGCATCCTGTCGGCCGACTTTGCCCACCTGGCTCAGCAGGTCCAGGCCGTCGAGCAGGCGGGCGCCGACATGCTTCACGTGGACATCATGGACGGTCACTTCGTGCCGAACCTGACGATGGGCCCCTTGGTCGTCGAGGCCCTGCGGCGGTCGACCCGTCTCCCCATGGACGTCCATCTGATGGTCGCCCGGCCGCAGGACTGGGCGGAGGCCTTCATCGAGGCCGGCGCCAGCGCCGTCTCCTTCCACGTGGAGGCCTACCCCCACTGGCACCGACTGGCTCAGCAGATCCGGAAAAAGGGGGCCCTGGCCGGGATCGCCCTGAATCCGGGGACGCCCCTGAACTGGGTCGAGTCGATGCTGGAATATGTAGACTACGTCGTCGTCATGACCGTCAACCCCGGCTGGGGCGGCCAAACCTGGATCGAGGGCTGTCTCGAGAAAGTCCGCCTGCTCCGGGATTGGATCGACGTCCGGGGCTTCGAGGTCCTGATCGAGGTCGACGGAGGAATCCACGAGGGAAACGTCGCTCAGGTCGTCCAGGCAGGGGCCAACTGGATCGTCGCCGGCTCGGCGATCTTCTGCGCTCCCGACCCGGCCGAAGCGGCCCGTCGCTTGAAACAGCGGATCCTGGAAGGGACGGGATGACGAAGGGATGGAGTGACGGGTAACGGGTAGCGAGTAACCAGCATTGCCGTATTGCCACGGTGGACACACAGGGCGAGATACTCCGCAGGGGATGGGACTTCGTGTTGTCCGAGTGCGTAGGGGTCTGCTCGAAGATGTCGGGCAGTATCCACCGGCCACCCGTGACAAAAGTGACGGGGTGACGGAGTGACGATAAGGAGTTCGGATGCCAGGGGTGGGTTCTACCGTGGAGAACCCCGGAACTTTTTCAAAACGAAAGTCCGTCATGCCGGACCCCCGGGGCGAGAGGCGGGATTCTCCAATGGGACACGGCCACCGGCTTCGCGTGCGGGTGCGGTTCCCCGAAGTCGACCTGATGGGATGGGCCCACCACACGGTATACTTTGTGTGGTTTGAGATGGGCCGGACCGAGCTCATGCGCACGTACGGACTCCCCTACCGCGAGGTCGTCGCCCAGGGGTACCACCTGCCGGTCATCGAGGCCCACGCCCGGTACCGGAAGGCGGCCCGGTATGACCAGGAGGTCGAGGTCGAGACCGTCCTGTACGGCGTAGACCGCCTGACGTTGGAATTCCGATACCGCGTATGGGACCCCGGGACGGGAGCCCTCCTGGCGGAGGGATGGACCCGCCACGCCGTCGTCGACGGCACAGGCCGCCTGCGACGCTTGCCCGCGGCCGTGTGCGACGCCCTCCGGCGATGGATTCAGATGGATGCAGGGCCCAGGATGCAGGATGCGGGATAGAAAGGGCTCGGATTCGGGTTACCGGGTACCCGGCACCCATGCCCCATTCTCACGTCTCAACTTAACAGGGCAGTAGTGCTGAGATGTGGGAATGGCGCCAGGTACCAGGTCCCGGGTACCCGGTAAGCGGAATCCGAGCCATTTCTATCCTGCATCATGCATCCTGTATCCTGCATCCATAGCTTAACAAAGCAGTGGGGCTCGGTTAGGATTTGAAATGGATGTGCGTTCCATGAAGGATCCGGTCACCGTCCTATTGCCGTACTGCCCGATTGCCCGAAACGTTTCGGTAGCCGATGCGCCGTAAAGCCATCATGCACCCAAAGACGGTCCACTGGATGACGGTCGCCCTCCTCCTCGGCCTGGGCGTGACCGGCTGTGCGAAAAAACCCCCCGTTTCCTTCGCCGACCTGACGGACCAGCAGGTGTTTCAGCGCGGACTTCAGGCGATGGAAAAGAAACGGTGGTCGGAGGCCCGGGAGGCCTTTCGGTACCTGACCCGTATGTTCCTGCAGAGCCCGTACCGGGAAAAGGCGTACCTGTACATCGCCGACACGTATTTTCGGGAAGGTGTGGAGGCCCTCCCGATGGCCGTGTCGGCCTATCAGGAATTCTTACGCCTGTACCCCAACAGTGTGGACGTGCCCTATGCGATGTTCCAAGTCGGTATGAGCTACTTCCTGCAGGCCGAGAAGCCCCAGCGCACCCAAGAGAATACCCGGAAGGCCGTCGAGGCCTTCCAGCAACTCCTGGACCGGTACCCGACCGGCGAGTGGGCCGAGAAGGCACGCCAGTACCTCCGGATGGCCCAGCAACGCCTGGCCGAGCACGAGTTCATTATTGGAAAATATTACTATAAAAAGAAAAATTACGAGGCTGCCCTGAACCGCTTCCAGACGATGTTTGCCCAGTTTCCCCCCGAACTGTGTAATCCGGAGGCCTATTTGCTGACGTACCGGATCCTCCAGAAGATGGGTCGATACGAGGAAAGCCTCCAGTACCTCCGTCAGGTCGTCCAACTGTTCCCCGGCACGGCGTGGAGCCGAGAGGCGGCCGCCCTTCTGGACCACGCCGCCAAGAACGCCGACCGACCGTGAGGGACCGGGCCGATGAAGCGGCTGTTTGTCGCCGTCGAACTCCCCGACGACGTAAAGCAAGACCTGGCCGGACTCCAGCGGGTCCTCCGGCCTTACTTCGAAGACGCCACGTGGGTCCGCCCCGAGGGCCTGCACCTGACCCTGAAGTTCCTCGGCGAGACCCCCGAAGACCGCATCCCGGCGATTCGAGACGCCTGCGAACGGGCCGTCCGGTCCTTCCCGGCGTTTTCCCTCGAACTCCGGGGCGTCGGCGTCTTCCCCGACTGGCGGCGGCCCCGTGTCCTCTGGGTCGGAGCCCACTCGGCGGACGACCCGCTCGTCGCCCTCCAGTCCGCCGTCGAACGGGCCCTCGAACCCCTTGGGTACCCGCCCGAGACGCGGCCCTTCGTGCCGCACCTGACATTAGCCCGGGTCCAACGAAGTCATCCGGCCGCCGTTCAAAAATTCCTCGAGCGGGAGAAGGCCGCCCTGGAGCGCAGTTACGGCATCGTCCGGGTGGACCGGGTCACCCTCTTCGAGAGTCGCCTCCATCCCCAGGGGGCCGTCTATACGCCCCTGGCCCACTTCCCCCTGGCATGAGGGGGCCATTTCCTCCCAACCCGCCCGCCGGAGCGGGACAGTGCGAAGCACCTCGCCGATGCGCCGCTTCCCACCATAGGGATGATTGTGGCAACGAATGAAATCCCACACGGGCGGGGGTGGGGGATGAAATCCCTACGGTTCACTTCTCCTTGCCTGGGAATGAGGCGGGTTCGTAGATCCTCAGCCGACCCGGTTCGATAATCCAAAGCCTTCCCTTAGGGTTTTCAGTCCTCAGGACTTGGGTCAATTGCTCGACTAACTGAAGAAGTCTTTTCGTAGTGGGCTTCGGATGCCTTAACACAATAATGCCCGCATAAAGGTGCGGCGGGAATGCCAGCGGATTCGCAAAATCCAGGTCCAGCGTGACCAGGCAGTATCCTTCTCGCTGAGCGGTCGTTGCAACTTGAGCATCGGAAGCCCCGCTCAGCCCTTGCTCTTGAACCGTGAGGACTTCGTGTCCTTCCTGACCCAGAATCTCCTTGGCGCGAGGGTCCACGTTTTCATCCAGTTTGAACTTCATGCCCTTCCGCCACCGGGATGGGGATGATCCGCTCCTTCGTCATCTCGGCGGCGTATGCCAGGGCCGCCAATACGTCTTCACGGGTCAGGGAAGGATAGGCTTTCAGCACGTCTTCTACGGTGTCCCCATTGGCCAGGCATTCCACGATCAGCCAGACCATAATTCGCGTACCTTTAATACACGGCTTCCCGTGGCATACGTTGGGGTCGATGGAGATGCGTTCCCGCCAATCTCCCATCGCATTCACCTCCTCGCCCCAAGTTATACACGCCTGGGTGCAAAAGGCAACGGTGGAAAGAGACTCATGCTTGCGAGCAGGGCTTAGGCCGGTGTCCGGATGGCCGTGGAGGCCCTTGGGTACCCGCCCGAGACGCGGCCCTTCGTGCCGCACCTGACATTAGCCCGGGTCCAACGAAGTCATCCGGCCGCCGTTCAAAAATTCCTCGAGCGGGAGAAGGCCGCCCTGGAGCGCAGTTACGGCATCGTCCGGGTGGACCGGGTCACCCTCTTCGAGAGTCGCCTCCATCCCCAGGGGCCGTCTACACGCCCGTGGCCCACTTCCCCCTGGCATGAGCCCGCCCCCAGAAATGGCCGCCGGCCTCGTCTACATGCAGAATCGATAGTGGACCCGGGCCGTGACCGTCTTGGAGTCCGGCGGCCAGCTGGGGTTGCTACACGTCAGGACCCACGTCTCGTCGTAGTAGACCCCCGCCTCTTGGGGCACTCGGCCGCTTCTCCCCCATTTGTCCACGGCCCGGCGGCCGGGACTTCAGAAGTAGGTCCCCGGCGGATGACTGTATACCAACCGGCAGGCCCGCTGTTCCACGGGATTGAACTGCAAGATCACCTCTATTCTGTCAACACTCATGATGCTTCCGTAGCCGTATGTATGGTGGAGCCCCAGGGCATGACCCATCTCGTGAAGAAGGGTGGCAAATAGCGACCGATCCGACTGATCAGGGCTGATGGTTATGTATCCCATCATGGACCCCGGCCAAGGGGGTAAGGGACCGCCGCTCGATAGGGTCCCCGGCCTAATTTGTATCTGCGGCAGGCCCGTCCCGCCCAGGACAAACCGTAGGGTCCCCCCACACCACAACTCCCACCACCGCACGACCTCCGGGAGCGCCTCCTGGACCCGCGGGTCCGGATGCATATTCACGACCGAGATGACGTTGCCGGCCAGCCGAACCGTCCCGTAGTCCCGCCCATCGGAGACGAGCGACCAGTACTGCCGGGCATACGCCCGGGCCTTCTGTTCCAGCAGGGCCGGGTCGTTCCGAATAGGGATGCGGGCCTCCCCACACCCCCCCCTGACACACCCGCACGACCAGGTCCTTGGTCCCCACGGACCCAAAGTCCCTCACCAGGACCCGAAAGGTGATGAACTGGTCGGGGTCCCATCGGGGCACCAGGCCCGGGGCCTCGAAACTCGCCTCCCCCACCCGACGGCCCTCCACGTAAACCCACACGCCCCATGGCTTGTAATAGGGCAACGCCACGCGCCCGGCCACCGTCAGGACATGCCCCTCGGCCACCAGCGTGCTGTCGGGGTACCGCTCGGGGCGGGGCCAAACGACCTCAAAGCGGGGTCTCTCGGGTAGGGTCACCGACCCCTCACAGGCCAGAACCCCGACCCCCACCCCCAGGACGACCCAAACCGTGAACCTCCTCATCGGCTCCCCCCTCAGGCAGTAGTTATGGGGAACAGTTTCCGACAGAGGCAAAGCCGGCGCTGACACTGCGATCGTCGTTCATCGTCACGATACAGATGTCCCCGCTGACCGTATCGCATCCGGTCCATCCCGTGAAAGCCGCATCCCCGATGACCTCTGGCGTCAGTGTGACCCGGGTCCCCTCCAAGAAGGGATTGGAGCAGGTCACGCCACAATTTCCCGTACAGGCGCAGTTGATGCCCGCCGGGGTGCTGAGGACGGCGCCCCCGCCGGCGCACCCCGGCTTCTGGGTGTGATGGACTTGCACCGTAAGCGTGTGAAACGGAAGCTCTCGCGCGATCACCGTGACGGCGTCGAGGGCCTGGGGACAATCCCCGCAGAAGACCTCATAGACGTATGTTCCCTCGGCCGTCGCCGTGTCCGTCTGACTCCCGCTCACTCCCGTCGCCCAATCGGCTCCATTTTTCCGGACGACGCAGGCCCCGACCCCTGTGACCGTCCATGCAATCGTGTAATTCTGCCCGACCGCCACGAGGATGGGACCGTCGGAGCCATTCGCCGTGATGTCGGCCGCTACCGGCCGGACGTGAAGCGTCAATGCATCCTGAAATGTATTACAGGATACCTGGAGCGTCTGGTCCGTCGTAGCACACACCTTATAAGCGGCACAGCCCGCAGTTCCGCTTCCTACGCCTGGGACCGAACAGGAGAACTGATTGAATGAGCTGGGGAAGGTGGCGTTCCAGAAGAGGGCTACCTCGTCCCCGTATCCTATAGTGACAGACGGCCGTTGGAACTGGTCGGTGCCGGGGCCTCGTCCATAAATTTGGGCCGCTAAGGGGGCCGTGCATCCCGTGCCGCAGTGGCGCCGAAACAGGCACTCCACCTCGCTCAGTTCCCAGGCCTGCCAGGCAATGCCGTTGGCCGGCGGCAGGCTCGTCCGGACAAGGCCCGTGTCGTGCTCGAATGCAAAGGGCAAGCTCTTCGCATCTCCTCCCGCCCGCTGGATGGCCGCATCCAGCAGTTCCCCGCTGTGGACATGACAACAGTTACAGCAGGTGCTAATGGAGTCTCCACACCACTGGCCGTCGGTCGAGATCTCCAGTTTGCCGGAGGTAAAGATGTTATCGGGGACCTGCGAAAGGGTCTCGTGCGTGAGGCCGTGGACGGCCCACGTCTCGACCAGGTCCCGCAGGGGCAGGGGTTGTTGGGTCCCGCACAGGGTGTCCCACACATTCCACGGCGGGTCGATGTTGACCTGAATCCGCAGGTCCGGGAATTCGGACCGCAGGGCCTGAATGATATCGCAGTGGGCCGTAAGGACGCCAGGCTTCGTCGGGTCGGCCTCGTTGTAAATCTCGATGACGATCCGGGGCGGCACGTCCGGTCCGAGGGCGCTGGCCACTTCCCGCAACCGGCGGATCAACTTTTTGTACTCATGGATGACCCATTGGTCGGCCGGTCCCGTAAAGTCGCAGGTCGGGACGTTCCTCTGCTTGAGGGAATTCCAACCCGTGATCCAGTCACAATTTGGCTCATTTGTATTTGGATCAGCGGCCAAATTACATATATTCACGCCATTCGTATTATTCACCCAAGGCAGGTAGGGGTTCGGGCCTTGATACTTGTGGCCGATGGTGAACATGATTTTCCGGTACCCCTGGTGCCGCATCGCCTGCAGGGCCGCGGCGACACGGTTCCAGTACTCGGTGTCCCAGGCGCATAGATTGAACTTGCCCGCCTGCGGATCATACGCATAGGGCTGGACGCCCCGCTGGTTTAAATTCGAGTCCGAACCCCGGCAAGTCTGATAGGCTGTAGCCTCCGGGTCAAGGTCAAAGTAGGCATTCATGAAAGTCCGGAAGCCCCGGAAACCCCGAAGGGCCATGTCCCCCACGACGTTAGCGATGTCTGTCGCCGTCAGGGCCGGACAGCTCAGCCAGTCGTAGGCCCCCCACGACCAGGGCTTCCCGGGACAGGTCGTGAAGTTCGCCCAGACGGTCCGGTCGCCGCTGGCGGCCATCGTGACGGTGCACTGGTTACCGTTGGTCATGTCGCACCCCGTCCAGGACCCGAACTGCCAGCCGTCGGCCGGTGTCGCCGTCAGGGCCACCGTCGTTCCGTCCGCAAAGGAAGCGCTACAGGTCGTCCCACAGTCGATCCCCGGCGGACTGCTGGTGACCCTCCCGCCGATCGCCTCGTTCTTCGTCACCGTCAGGGTATAACTCGGGGGTGGCTGGGTCATAAAGTTCCAGGAGACCGTCCAGGCCCCGGTCGTGCAGGCGCTGGCGGCCCGAACCTGCCAGTAATAGGTCGTCCCGAAGGCCAGGGCCGGCGAGACCGTCCACTGGCTCGCCGTCAGGCCCGTCTGGGAGCGGACGACCACGCTACAGAGGCTGTCCGCGCACACTCGGACGTCGTAAGACGTCGCTCCAGTCCAGCGTCGGGGTCGCCGCGACGCTCGTCGCCCCGTTGGCGGGACTCAGGAGGAGGACCGTCTCGTCGACGTTACAGGGTCTTGTCTGGGCCCCGGCGCCCCGGACAGGCCGAGGGCAAGGCCCAGGAGTATCACGAAGCGGCCGGTCCGCATCACCTCCCTCCCATAGCGGGTCTTTCGGCCTCGCCGGCCGGCGTGGATTTATATAACATACCGACGCCAGAACCGTCCATCCATCCTGACCCGGACCCCTTCACGATGGAAGGGACGGGGTGACGATGAGGAGTCCTTATCCCAGGGGATGCCTTCTGCGGGGGTATTCAAAGGATAATACCTGATGCATCCCCTAACGAGCGGGGGCGGGATTTCTTATGCCGGGGGTGCTTTCCGGGACGGGCCGGATCGTGTATCTTGCAGACCTGATGTGCGCGTTTCTCGAGGGGTCTCCAGCAGGAGCCGAGATCCGCGAGACTCGGCCCCGATTCTCGGCACTCGGTCCTCGGCGGGTCCTCACCGAGAGCCGGGGGCCAAGGACCGAACCCGGCACCCAGGACCTGGGACCCGCCAGCAGGCGTTTGTCATGGACATGGAACGGATTCGGAACTTCTGCATCATCGCCCACATCGACCACGGCAAATCGACCCTGGCCGACCGCTTTCTGGAACTCACGGGGGCCCTGCCGGCCCGGGAGATGGTCGAGCAGGTCCTGGACAGCCATGAACTGGAGCGGGAGAAGGGCATCACCATCAAGGCCCACACGGTGACGCTCTTCTATCGGGCCCGGGACGGCCACACGTACACGCTGAACCTGATCGACACGCCGGGGCACGTCGACTTCTCCTATGAGGTCTCCCGGGCGCTGGCCGCCTGCGAGGGGGCCGTCCTCGTCGTGGACGCCACCCAGGGCATCGAGGCCCAGACGGTCGCCAACACCTATCTGGCCCTGGAGCACGACCTGGAGATCATCCCCGTCGTCAACAAGATCGACCTGCCGGGGGCCGAGCCCGAGCACGTGGCCGAGCAACTCCAGAACTGGCTGGGCTTTCGTCGGGATGAGATCCTGTTCGTCAGCGCCAAACTCGGGACGAATGTCCCCGAACTCCTGGAGCGCATCGTCCGTCGGGTTCCGCCCCCAAAGGGGGACCCGGGGGCTCCCCTCCAAGCCCTCATCTTCGATGCGTGGTACGACCCCTACCGGGGCGTCGTCGGGATGGTCCGGGTCTTTAATGGGACCCTGCGAGTCGGCGACCGCATCCGGGTCATGTCGACGGGTCTCGACTACGAGGTCCACGGGCTGGGCATTCGGACGCCCCACGAGAGGCCCCGGGAGGTCCTGGGACCCGGCGAGGTCGGCTTCATCGTCGCCGGGATCAAGACCCTCTCGGAAGTCCGCATCGGCGATACCATCACGCACGTCGACCGACCGGCCCCGAAGCCCCTGCCGGGCTTTCGGCCGGCCAAGCCGATGGTCTTTGCCAGCTTCTATCCCATCGGGGACACGCAGTACGACGGCTTACGGAATGCCCTGGAGAAGCTCCGGTTGGTCGACGCCTCGGTGACCTTTCAGCCGGAGTACTCGGAGGCTCTCGGGCACGGGTTTCGGATGGGCTTTCTGGGGTTCCTGCACCTGGAGATCGTTCGGGAGCGGCTCCGGCGGGACTTCGGGGTCGAGGTCCTCGTGGCGGCCCCGAGTGTGCGGTACCGGGTCCGTCTGCGGGATGGCCGGGTCGTCGAGGTCGATACGCCAAGCCGGCTTCCCCCGGCCGAGCAGATCGAGGCCCTGGAAGAACCCTACATGAAGGTCTTTATTCTGACGCCGGCGGCCTTCATCGGGCCGGTCCTTCAGCTCTGCGAGGAGTACCGGGGGGAGCAGAAAAACATCGAGTATCCGACGCCCGACCGGGCCCTGATCACCTACGAGATGCCCCTGGCCGAACTCATGTCCGACTTTTATGACCGCCTCAAGAGTGTCTCCCGGGGGTATGCCTCGATGGACTACGAGTGGGTCGGATATCGGCCCTCAGACCTGGTCCGACTGGACATCCTCATCAACGGTCAGCCCGTCGAGGCCCTCTCGATGATCGTCCACCGTTCCCAGGCTTATGCCCGGGGGCGGGCCGTCGTCGAGCGTCTGCGGGAGGTCATCCCGCGGCACCTCTTTGAGGTCGTCTTGCAGGCCTCGATCGGCAAGCGGGTCATTGCCCGGGAGCGGATCCCGCCCCTGCGGAAAGACGTCCTGGCCAAGTGTTACGGCGGGGACGTGACCCGCAAGAAGAAACTCCTGGAGCGCCAGAAGGAGGGGAAGAAGCGGCTGAAGCGGATCGGTCAGGTCGAGGTGCCGCCGGAGGCCTTCCTTGCAGTCCTGCGGCGTTCGGATTAGAATCCTGGGGGTGTCCCGGTTTCGGTCCCAGGGGGCGTGGACTCAAAGGGAGCACGTCGGATGGAGCGAAGGAGTGTACTTCTGGAATACGGGGAAGCCCTCCTGGTCGCTTTAGTCCTGGCGCTCTACGCGCGGACCTTCGTGATTCAGGCCTTCAAGATTCCGTCGAGCTCGATGGAGCGCACGTTGTTGATTGGGGATCACATTTTTGTGAACAAGTTCATCTATGGGGATACGGTCTTTGCGTTCGAGCGGGTCTTCCTGCCGGTGCGGGAGGTGCGGCGGGGCGACGTCATCGTGTTCAAGTATCCGGGCCGGCCGGATTTGGATTATATCAAACGGGTCATCGGTGTCGGGGGAGACGAAGTGTACGGCGTGGAAGGGGTCGTGTACGTCAACGGCCAGCCCCTGCGGGAGCCTTACGCGGTCCACCGCCACAGTGAGTGGGGGCTCGCTCTGCGGGACACCTTTGCCTCGAAGGACCAGCCGGTCCGGGTGCCGCCGGGTCAGTACTTCGTCATGGGGGACAACCGGGACAACAGCGAGGACAGCCGGTATTGGGGCACCGTGCCCGGTTACATGGTCCGGGGGCGGGCCTTTCTGATTTACTGGTCCTTTGAGCCGCCGGCTTCTGACTACTATAGCCCTTATCGGAGGCGTACGGGCCTCGACGTGGTCCTGGACTTTCTGTCGGTCCTGAATCCCCTCCGGACTCGGTGGTCCCGGATGTTTCGGGTCATCCATTGACGGCGGATGAGGGCCTGGATGGCACCCGAGACGAAGGCAGAAGGACGGATATACCGCATCGCCGAGGTCGCCGAGCGGGTCGGCTTGCCGGTCTCGACGATTCGTTTCTACTTGCGGGAGTTCTCCTTCTTCCTGAAGCCGCCCCGGACCCCCGGCGGCCATCGGCGTTTCACGGACGAGACGATCCGTCAGCTCCTGTACTTAAAGTACTTGATTCACACGAAGGGCCTGTCCCTGCGGGACGTCCAAAGGCGGCTCCTGCGGGGGGAAGACCCCCAGACCCTTCGTCAGGAGCTGAATCTCCTCCATGAAGCCGTGGAGACCCTGATGGGACAGGTGTATGAGCTTCGGAAGACCGTCCAGGCGCTTCAAGAGCGGCTGGACCGGGTCGAAGAGGCGCTTCGACCCAGTCGGGGCTTGAAGCGCTTGCTGAGTTGAGGCGGAACGCCCCGTTTTCGGGCCGACCCTGAGGAGAGGGGCTTGTGGCCATTGCCCAGTTTCGTTCGTGGGCGGAGAGTCTGGCGGATTGTTCCCCGGCTTTTCTCGAGTATGTCGAGCAGAAATTGAACCGGGTCGAACAGCAGATCGAGGACCTCCTCTTGCAGGAGTCTCCCTTCATTCGAGAGGCGGGCCTCTACATCATGAAGGCCGGCGGGAAACGCCTTCGCCCCCTGCTTCTCATCGTATCGGCACGTCTGGGGGGTTACCAAGGCGACGACGACGTCCTCTTCGGCGTCGTCGTCGAGTACATCCACACGGCGACCCTGGTCCACGACGACATCATCGACAATGCCCAGGAACGCCGGGGCCAGCTGTCGGCCAACCGCCGTTGGGGCGATCACGTGGCGGTCTTGCTGGGGGACTACTTTTATACCAAGGCGATGGCCCTGGCTCTGGATTATGGCCATCTCAAGATTCTTCGGATCCTGTCCAACATCACGCTCCAGACCCTCCAGGGGGAAATCGCGGAACAGGTCCAGGACGGTAACCTGTGGATTACGGAACCCCAGATCATGGACATCATTTACCGGAAGACGGCTTGCCTCTTTTCGGGTTGCTGTCAGATTGCCGCCGTCCTGGCCGGTCTCACCCCGAGTCTTGAAGCCGCCCTGGCGGAATTCGGGCAGTATCTGGGCATGGCCTTCCAGATCGTGGACGATATGCTGGACTACTCGGCGGACCCGTATCGCTTGGGCAAGCCCGTCCTGCACGACCTCCTGGAGGGCAAGGTGACGCTTCCTTTCTACTACCTCCTCCGTCAGGCGGCTCCTGAGGAGACAATTTCTCTCCGGGCGGCTTTTCAACGGCGGGACCCCTCCCTCTTGGACACGTCGGCCCTTCGCCATCTGATGGATAAATACCGCATCCTTTCCCAGGTCCAGCAGGTCGCCGAGGTTTACGCTCGGCAAGCCCTGGCGGTCCTCCAGAAGTTTCCCCCCGGCGAGGCCCGGCAGTTGCTGGAAGGATTGATCCGCTTTATCGTCCACCGTTCGTCGTGATTCGGGAATGGGGCCCATGCCCGATCCCGAACGTCCCTTGAATGGTCGAGGGAGGCGACCGATGCGTCGGAAGATCACCGTCGTCGGAGCCGGCAACGTGGGGGCCACGACGGCGCATATGATCGCCGAGCGCGGCCTGGCCGACATCGTCCTCATCGATATCGTCGAGGGTCTTCCCCAGGGCAAGGGTCTCGACCTCCAAGAGGCTGCCCCGATCCTGGGGTTCGATACGCGAGTCGTCGGGACCAACGACTACCGAGATGCCGCCGACTCGGACATCGTCATCATCACGGCCGGAGTCCCCCGGAAACCGGGAATGAGCCGGAGCGACCTCCTTCAGACGAATGCGGCCATCGTCCGGGATGTCGTGGAAAAGGTCGTCGCCGTCGCTCCCCAGGCCATCTTAATCATGGTCACGAACCCCCTGGACGCGATGGCCTATCTGGCCTATCGGGTGAGTCGATTCCCCCGGGAACGGGTCATCGGCATGGCCGGCGTCTTGGATTCGGCCCGCTTCCGGACGTTTATCGCCCTGGAGCTGGGCGTCTCGGTCGAGAACGTTCACGCTTTCGTCCTGGGCGGCCACGGGGACGAAATGGTCCCCCTCCCCCGCTATTCGACGGTGGCCGGCGTTCCGCTCCCCCACCTTTTACCCAAGGAACGGATCGAGGCCCTCATCGAGCGGACCCGTCGGGGGGGCGGAGAGATCGTGGACCTGCTGAAGACGGGAAGTGCGTTCTATGCCCCGGCCGCCGCCATCCTGGAGATGGTCGACGCCATCGTCCATGACCGGCACAAGATCCTGCCCTGCTCGGTCTACTGTGACGGCGAGTATGGGGCTCAGGGTGTGTTCCTGGGCGTGCCCGTCGTCCTGGGGGCTCGGGGCGTCGAACGGATCTTCCAGGTCGAGCTGACGGCCGAAGAACAGGCCGCCCTGAATCGGTCCATTCAAGCTGTCCGGGAGCTGATCGAAGCCCTGGGGATATAACCCTACGGCGTATACGGCGTCACGGAATCGCCGACATAGGTGACGTCCCAGGACCGATAGATCTTAGCGATGGCCCAGGTGGGTCCGACCCGTACGACGACGGCCATGGCCGTGACATGAGGCTGGACCGGCGGTTCGACCGGGAGCTCTCGGACTTCCCGAACAGGACCTTCATAGCGGGGTGCCGGGAAGTAACCGGCCCGTGGAACCGCGCGGCCGGGGTGGCGTTCCTGATAGACGATCAGCCAGGAACCTACGTCGAGGCCGTGGTCCTTACCGATGTCGACGATGATGGCCTGACCCTCGGCGGCGCTGGCAAAGTAATCTCGACGGGTAGAACCCAATTGCCCCCGGGCAGTGAGTGTCAGGCTGTCGTGGGTCGCGACGATTCGGCCGACAGTTTGCCGGGGAAAGTCCTCATAAGGATGGACGGCCGGGAAGGCCCGAACTTTTGGAATCGAGACGGGCTCCTCCGCCCGCAGGTAGTCGCCGGGCCGGATGTCCATGCAAGAGGAGACCACGATGGCCAGACTCGTATGGGCTTGCGTGGCCAGGACCTCGACGACGCCCATCCGCTGAAAGTAGCGACCGAGTCCCGGTACAGGCGCCTGGTCGTGGTAGGCGACCAGACGGTCTCCCGGGCGAAGTCCTTCGGCTTCCCCGGCGTCGATGAAGAAGACCTCGTCGGTCGTCATGTGCATGTGCCACGGGCCGACTTCGGAACCGGCCACGCGATATCGGAAGGCGTTGGCGTTTTCCAGGATCTCGCCCGTGCATTCAAAATACCAGCGTTCGGCAATCTCGTATTCCCGGGGTGGGGGCGGGGGAATCGCGACCTCCGGCGCCCGTTTTTCCGCCTCAGGGGTCGGGGGTACTTTCTTCTCTTCGGCGATTCGTTCAGCGACGTGCTCCGCCGCCGCGGCCGGGAGGATCAGGGGATCCCCCGGGTAAATCCAGTGGGGATCTCGAATGTATTTGTTGAGTTCCCATATCTGCGGCCACAGGAAGGGATTGTTCAGGTACTTCTCCGCCAGGTCCCACAGGGTGTCTCCCTTCTCGACGATGTGATAAGGCGTGTTCGGCGGGATCTCGGTCGGATAGCCGGGATTGCGAGTCCAGTGGGGGGCGACCGGTATCGGCTGTTCGGAGGTGGCAGGCGGTTTGGTTTCCTCGGGAGGAGCCTGACCCAGGAGCAGGCCCGGCCCACCCAGCGTCAGCCAGAGGCCCAGTGCCCACCGTAAGGGATGAACCCATTGCCCCATAACCCTCTCCTTCCAGGGTTGAAGGTTTCAGTGTCCGATCTCGGGCGCCGGGGATGGGGTCTCCCGCCCCCGCATCTCCAAGGCTCTGGCACCCGACGGCGGTGTCAAGGCCGCCGAGGCTCCGGTACCGGGTATCCGGTACCCGGGACCTGGGAACGGATTCCTGAATGGAAGGTCGGGACCCAGGTGGAATCCCCGGTCCATGCTTCGAAAAGCACGCCCATGGGGTATGCATTGTACCCAATATCCATGATAGCGCAAAATGTCGAGCAGACCAAATCCAGCCCGCCGGGGATTTCGAGCACGGTTCCCGACGGCCTGGATGCCGGAGGTCCTTCCGTGTCGGAGGCGATCGCCGTCGTCGTGGCGGCCGGCTATGGTCGGCGGCTTGGGTCCACTCAACCCAAGGCATGGGTTTCCCTTCAGGGCCGTCCCCTCCTGACTTGGACTCTGGAAGCCCTGGGTCGATGGGACGGCTGGACTCGGTGGGTCGTCGTTCATCCGCCGGGGGTCGAGCCCCAGGACTTACGTGCCGTCGAGACGGCGGTCCCTGCGCATCCCCCCATCCGGTGGGTTCCCGGGGGGGCCCGGCGGCAGGACAGCGTATGGAACGGCCTGCGGGCTGTCCGGGCATCGGACGACAGCGTGGTGATGGTCCACGACGGGGCCCGTCCGTTTGTGCCGGTGGCGCTCATCCGGCGCCTGTGGGAGGCCGTCCAAATTACCGGAGCGGCCATCCCGGTCATACCCGTCTCGGAGACGGTCAAGGCCGTCGAGGACCGTCGAGTGGTCCAGACGTTGGACCGGGACCGTCTCTTCTTGAGTCAGACGCCCCAGGCCTTCCGCCTGGGTCTCCTCCGTCGGGCCTACCGACTCGTCCGGGAACGGGGGGAAACTGTTACGGATGAGGCAGCCGCCGTCGAACGGCTGGGGCACCCCGTGACGGCCGTCGAGGGCTTCCGGTGGAACGTCAAGGTTACGTACCCGGAAGACCTGCGGCTGGCGGCATGGCTCATCGACGTAGGCATTCTCGCGGAATGAAGGGACCGACGCCTTCCCGCGCGCCGGACAGCCCTGTTAGGCCTGAGCTCACCGGGGTGGTACAATAGCGCAGAGCTTGGGGGCGGGACTGAGGGGTCGCTTCTGGGCCCTTGGGTCCCCCTCATCTGGAGAGGGGGTCATGACGGATTTCCCGGGCAAGACGGAATGGATATGGATGAACGGAGAACTGGTCCGGTGGGAAGACGCCAAGATCCATATCGCATCCCACGTCGTCCACTACGGTTCGGCCGTCTTTGAGGGTATCCGGGCGTACAAGACGCCCCGGGGCACGGCCATCTTCCGATTAGACGCCCATCTGGAGCGAATGTATTACTCCTGCAAGATCTACCGCATGGACGTCCCCTACCCGATGGAAACGCTCCGGCAGGCGATCATCGACCTGGTCCGAAAAAACCAAGTCGAGGAATGCTATATCCGGCCCATCGTGTATCGCGGCTATGGGACCCTGGGCGTCGACCCGACGGGATGCCCCGTGGACGTCGCCATCCTGACGTGGAAGTGGGGCAAGTACCTGGGCGACGAGGCCCTCCAGCAGGGTGTGGACGTCATCGTCAGTTCGTGGTTCCGGAATGCCCCCAACACGACGCCCCCCATGGCAAAGGTGGCGGCCAACTACATGAATGCTCAACTGATCAAGCTGGAAGCCAAGCATCGGAATCGCGTCGAGGGGATCGCCCTGGACGTCCACGGCTTCGTCAGCGAGGGGAGCGGGGAGAACCTCTTCCTGGTTTACAAGGGGACGCTCTATACGCCCGCTCTGGCCTCGTCGATCCTGTGGGGCATCACGCGGGATTCCGTCATCACGCTGGCCCGGGACCTCAACATCCCGGTCGTCGAGACATGGATCCCCCGGGAGTTCCTGTACATCGCCGATGAAGTCTTCCTGACCGGAACGGCGGCCGAGATCACCCCCGTGCGGTCTGTCGACGACATCGTCATCGGCCGGGGCGAACCCGGAGAAGTCACCCGCCGGATTCAGGATGCCTTCTTTGGTCTCATCCAGGGTCGATGGCCCGACCGATATCAGTGGTTGACATACGTATAAGGGGAGATTCAAAATTTAAGGCAATCCGGCAGTAAGATCGACACCGGGGGCCGAAGACCGAGCCCGGCCAACGGAAAACGCGCACATCGGGCTTGCATTCATAGGTGCCGGGCCCCGGCCTGCCGGAGACCCGCCGGTCTGCGGAGCGTAGGTCGTGATGCCAAGGCCAGAGTCTGGCCTTTTCAGGACCTGCCGAGTCGGGCCGGACTGAAACGCAGGAGGAGCAAAGGGTATGGAGGCTTTACACATCAACGACTTACTGCGGAAGGCCATCGAGTATGGCGCTTCCGACCTTCACCTCAAGGTCGGCTCCCACCCGGTCATTCGGGTCGACGGGGACTTGCGACCGATGCTGGAGTTCCGGCGTCTCATGCAGGAAGACACCATCGCTATGGCCTTCAGTATCATGAACAACCGTCAGAAGCAGAAGTTTAAAGAGAACCTGGAGATCGACATCGCTTACAGCGTCCCCGGTCTGGGTCGATTCCGGGTCAACATCTTTCAGCAACGGGGTACGGTCGGCCTGGTCCTGCGGGTGATCCCGACCAAGATCCGCAGTATCCGGGAGCTGAACTTGCCGATCATCCTGGAAAAGCTGGCGATGGAGGAGCGGGGCCTGATCCTGTGCACGGGGACGACGGGCTCCGGTAAGTCGACGACCCTGGCGGCCATGATCGATTACATCAACACCCACCGGCGGACCCACATCATCACCATCGAAGACCCTATCGAGTACCTCCACCGGGACAAGAAGTCGATCGTCAACCAACGGGAAGTCGGCGTGGACACGCGGTCCTTTGCCGATGCCCTCCGAAGCGCCTTGCGACAGGACCCGGACGTCATCCTCGTCGGCGAGATGCGGGACTACGAGACCATCGAGACGGCCCTCCTGGCCGCCGAGACGGGTCATCTGGTCCTCTCGACCCTTCACACCTTAGACGCCACCGAGACGATCAACCGGATCATCTCCGTGTTTCCGCCCCATCAGCAAAAGCAGGTCCGGATCCAGTTGGCCAGCGTCCTGCGGGCCGTCATCTCTTTACGGCTGGTCCCGCGCGCCGACGGCAGGGGCCGGGTCCCGGCCGTTGAGATCATGATCAACACGCCGTTTATCCGGGAGTGTATCCTCAACAAGGAGAAGACCCGCCTGATCCCCGAGGCCATCGCCGCCGGAAACGTCCAGTACGGGATGCAGACCTTCGACCAGAGCCTGTACTTTCTGTACAAGAAGAACCTCATCACGTATGAGGAAGCCCTGCGCTGGGCCTCCAAGCCGGACGAGTTTAAGCTCCGCGTGCAGGGGATCCAGTCGACGTCGGACATCGCCCGGGAGCTGGAGGAGTCTGTCCTCAGCTACACCAGCGGCCTGGGCCTGGAAGAAACGGAAAACCCCGCCGGCGTGGACACTTCCCCGCCCCTGGACATCGAATGAAGCCGCCCCTGGAAGCGGCCATCGACTACCTACGGCGGTACGCCGTTACTCGGTGGGAGCTGGCCCGATGGCTCCTGCGAAAGGGCTATGAGCGGTCTCAAGTCCGGGACGCCTTGCAGGCCCTGGCGCGCCTTGGGTATCTGCGAGACGCCTGGGTCCTTCAGAGCCGCATCGAGAGCGCCCAGCGTCGTCTGTGGAGCCGACGCCGCACGGCCTTGAGCCTTCGGCGGCGGGGGGTGCCGGCCCGCGTCGTCCGCAAGGCCCTGCACCGCTGGTATCCGCCGGAGCGGGAATGGGAAGTCTTTGGCCGGTGGCTCCAGCGCTACGGCGGCCGACTCGGCCCGGAAGTCATTCGCCGTGCCCGGCAGGCCGGCTTTGCCCGCCGATGGGTCCTCCGCTGGCAAGCCGGAGAGACACCAGGTCCGTAACGGAAGGGGAGGGCGGGCCGTAGGAGAACGGTAAGGGGCGAGGCCCCAGGGGGTCGGAGTTTCATACAGCCATGCTGAAACCTGTAAAATCGTTCCTCCCAACGATGCACCGATGGAGGTCGGCGGTGACCGAGCACGGCTGGAGGGCATGGGTCGTCGGGACCCTGGCGATCGTCTTGGCGACCGGACTCGGCGGGGTCGCCTGTAAGAGGAGTCCCGCCTCCCGCGACGACTCAGAGGCCCGACGTGGACCGCCCCTCCCGCAGGGCGTCTCCCTGAAGGACCTCAACGGTCAGGCGACGTCGCTGGACACGTTTGCAGGGAAAATCCTGCTCATCAACTTCTGGGCCTCCTGGTGCGGTCCTTGCAAGGAGGAAATGCCGGACCTCCAGCGCCTGTATGACCGGTGGAAGGACCGAGACTTGGTCGTCATCGGGATTTCCGTCGACGCTTCCCTGGATGATGCAAAAAAATTTGTGGAAAAGCACAAATTTTCCTATCCCATCTTCTGGGACGGGGACGACGGTCCGGCCGCCAAGGCTTTCGGCGGTATCGTGGCCCTGCCGACGACCTTCCTTTATGACCGCCAGGGCCTGCGGGTTCGCCGTATCATCGGCCCCCAGAGTCTGCAGGAATTTGAAGCCGTGGTTCGGCCCCTGCTGGAGGGCGATAGGACCGGAAAGTCGTCTTGATCCGGTACCGGATTCCCGGCTCCAGTCCGATGCCGAGGGCCGAGCCCCGCATCGGAACCCCTCCCCAGAGGCATCTGGATGGAGCGCTACGGTTTTTCTACTTCATACAGGACGGCGCACTCCACGAAGCGGGGACCCTGGTCGTCACAGACGGCCATCCGGGCGTCCCGCGTGCCCCACAGCGCCGAACAGCCGAAGGCTCCATCCTTGCGGAGGGCATAAAACTTGAGCTGAAACCGGGGGCGTCCCCGGTCGTCCAAGAGGCGCTTCTCTTTGGTCGTCGCGACGACCCGCCGGAGGGCTTCCATGCAAGCGTCTTTTGGATGGAGGCCCCAGCGCATCATCTCGACGATGGTATGGGCCCCACAGACCTTGATGTTCGCCTCGCCCCGACCCGTACTGCCCGCCGAACCGACGTCGTCGTCACAGTAGAGGCCGGCCCCGATGATGGGGGAGTCGCCGACACGGCCCGGGATTTTGAAGGCCAAGCCGCTGGTCGACGTCGCCGCCGCCAAGTGCCCCTGAAGGTCCAGGGCGCTCACGTGGATTGTCCCGTAGACCCGATCGTCGAGGAGCCCCCGCTGTTCGGGCTCCAGGTAATTGTCCCCAGGGTTCAGGCGTTCCCGCCATTCGAGCCACCTCTGACGGGATTCCGGTGTCAGGAGGTCTTCGTGCGAAAAGCCGTATTCGAGGGCGAACCGATGGGCTCCCTCCCCGACCAGAAAGATGTGGTCCGTCCGTTCCATGATGAGCCGAGCCACGGCCGAAGGTGTCTTGATGCCCTGGAGGGCCCCGACGGCGCCGGCCCGCCAGGTCCGTCCGTCCATGACGGCGGCGTCCAGTTCGACGACGCCCAGGGCATTTGGGAGGCCCCCGTAACCGACGGTGTTGTCGTTGGGGTCGAGTTCGTTGATCTGGATGCCGGCGAGGACGGCATCCAGAGCCGATTGGCCGGCTTTCATCATTTCATAAGCCCGCTGAACGGCCGCGAGACCGTTGAAGCTGGCGATGGCGACGGGTCCCCGGGGCGGACCCTCGTATCGCCAGGGCCGGTCGGGGAACCGGGCGGTGCCCGTCGTTCCGGGCCGGGACGTGCGGCCGACGGCCCACGCGGCGGAGAATAGGCTTCCGAGACCGGTCAGCGCCTGAATGAAGCGGCGGCGTGTCCACATGGCTCAACCTCCCGGGTCGGTCCGGCCCATGGAGCGGGGAGTCCGATTCGATGCCGGCTTTCGGGCTCAGGTCCCCTGGGAAGGATTCTGGACTTCACTGGGTAGGGAGCTCCGAACCATCTCCCGGTCGGCCTCGGGGGGCTTGTGCTTGTTGCCTAACACGTATCCCAGGACGTCGATGACGACCCGGGCGGCCAAGTGGGCCGTCAGACCCGCCACGTCGTAAGGTGGGGCGACCTCGACGACGTCCAAGCCGATGACCCGGTTTCGGGTACACACTTCCCGAAGGAGGAACCGGGCCTCCCAGTATGTCAGGCCGCCCGGCTCCGGCGTGCCCGTCCCCGGGGCGATGCTGGGGTCAAAGACGTCAATGTCGATGGAGATGTAGACGTACTTCCCCCGGGGCAGGCGGTCGGCCCCGGCGGCCGGCCCGTGGAGTTTAATGTCGCCCGTCGTGAGGACCGTGAAGCCCATCGACTCGATTTCCCGGTGGTATACCTCGTCATTGAGAATGCCCCGGATGCCGACCTGGGTAATGCCGTCAAAGAAGGGCAGGCGCATCACGTGGCGGAAGGGGCTCCCGTGGGTGAACCGGGCACCGTCCAATTGGTCCAGCACGTCCATGTGGGTATCGAAGTGGACGACGTGGACGGGGACATGGCCCGGCCAAGCCCGCAGGATGGGGTAAGTCATGGAGTGGTCTCCGCCCAGAAAGACGGGGAAGAGGGGCCGCTCAAATAGCATACGGGCCGCCTCGGTGATGCGGTCCAAGGTGACCATCAGCTCGGAAGCGAGGACCGGCACATCCCCACAGTCCAAGAGATGGTACCCCTGGAGGATCGTCTTCCGCTCGTCCACGTCGTAAAGGCCGGTCAGCCCCCTGCGGGGACCGTGGGCGGCGACGACGTCGGCTTCGTCGTAGGTATAGAGCATCGAGGCCTCCCGGATGGCCCGGGGTCCATACCGGGCTCCGGGTCGGTTCGTCGTCGCCATGTCGAGGGGAACGCCCAGGACGGCGATGTCTGCCCAGGCCAGGTCTTCCTCACTGTGCCAGACGGGCGCGCCCAAGAAGGAGACATGACCGGCATAGGGCATCCGCATCGTCTTCATGGCCATGCCTCTCCTGGGGAAGGGTGTCAGACGGCCCTCCTTGGAAAAGGAGGGGTCTTAGGTCCGGCGCGGAGCTCCGCATTGTAGGCCGCCCAGCGGACAAAAGCAAGCCTCTGAGCCGGACCGGCGATTTTCCAGGGCAGAACGCCCCTCTTCGTCACTCCGCCACTTCTACTATGGGTGGCCGGGAGGTGGGGAAATTGGGCATGGGTGCCAGGTACCAGGTTCCGAGTACCAGGTGACCGGGATCCGGGCCATTTTTATCTTGCATCGTGCATCCTGTATCCTGCATCTATATCTTAACAGAGCACTATGTCGCTGGACCCTCCTGCGTGAGGCTTCCAATGGATGCGTGGATGAGCCTCCTCCATGAACTGGTCGTCGAGAACACGACAAAGATCGTCTTACTGGTCTGTGACGGCCTGGGCGACGCCCCCTTTCAAGGGGGCAAGACGGCCCTGGAAGCGGCCCAAAAGCCGAATCTGGATGCTCTCGCCCGAAAGTCGGCCCTCGGGTTGGCCGACCCCGTGGGACCCGGGATTACCCCGGGAAGTGGTCCCGGTCACCTGGCCCTCTTCGGATACGACCCCCTGACGTACCGGGTCGGTCGGGGCGTTCTCTCGGCCCTCGGCGTCGGCCTCGAATTGCGGTCGGGGGACATAGCGGCTCGAGGAAACTTTGCCACCATCGACCCGGTGACGGGTATCGTTACCGACCGCCGGGCGGGTCGGATTCCGACGGACCTGTGTGTACGTCTGTGCGAACGGCTCCAGGCCGAAATTCCGTCTGTCGAGGACGTGGAGGTCATCGTCCGGCCCGAGAAAGAGCATCGCTTTGTGCTCGTCCTCCGGGGCGAGGACCTTGACCCCGACGTGACGGACACGGACCCCCAGCGGGAGGGCGTGCCTCCCCAGGAGCCCCGCCCCCGCCGACCCCAGGCGGAACGGACGGCCCGCATCCTGCGGACCTGGGTCGAACGGGCCCGGTCCGTCCTGGCGTCCGAGACGCCCGCGAATATGGTCCTCCTCCGGGGCCTGGACCGACGGCCCGAACTCCCGGCCTTTCCGGAACTCTACAGGCTCCGGGCCGTCGGTCTGGCCGCCTACCCGATGTATCGGGGTCTGGCCCGGCTCGTCGGGATGGACGTCGTCGCCTGCGACGAACGGGCCGCCGGGGCCTTCCTGGAAGTCCAACGCCGGTGGGACGATTACGACTTTTTCTTCGTCCACTTCAAGAAGACGGACAGTTTCGGGGAAGACGGAAATTTCGAGGGAAAGGTCAAGGCCCTCGAAGAGGTCGATAAGGCCCTGCCCATTCTGCTCGGCTTGAATCCTGACGTCTTCGCCGTCACGGGAGACCACTCGACCCCCGCGGTCCTGAAGGGCCACGGTTGGCACCCCGTGCCCTTCCTGCTGTTTTCCCGGTACGAGCGGTGTGACTCCAGCCTGACGTTCACCGAGCGAGACTGCGCTCGGGGGACCCTGGGCCGATTCCCCCTACGGTACGCCCTGGCCATGCTCCTGGCCAATGCCCGGCGCCTCCAGAAATTCGGGGCTTGAATGGTTCAGGCAGGTCGGGCCCAAAGTACCAGATATCGGGTCTCAGGTCCCCACACCGGGCCTGGAACCCGGCACCCAACGTTATTCGGCCTGTTCCCGATACAGGCGGACGTTGCGGAGATGCTCGGCGTACGTGCGGGCAAAGCGGTGGCCGCCCCGGCCGTCGGCGACGAAGTACAGCCAGTCTCCGTCGGACGGGTACAGGGCCGCCTCCAGGGACGCCCGACTCGGATTGGCGATGGGACCCGGCGGAAGGCCGGCATAGCGGTACGTGTTGTAGGGCGAGTCGATATCCATGTCGGCCCGCGTGAGGGGTATGGGCGTAATGCCCAACCAGCGCCAGGCATAGATGACCGTCGGGTCGCATTCCAGACGCATCCCGTGGCGGAGACGATTGTGGTACACGGCCGAGACCATCGGACGCTCCTCGGGTCGGGGCGTTTCCTTCTCGATGAGGGACGCCAGCGTGACGACCTGCCGAACCGTCAGGCCCATCTGGTGGGCCCGCTCCGTCCACTCGGGCCGCCACTGCCGACGAAACGTCTGGACCGCCCGAAAGAGGACCTCATCGAGGGTCGCATTGGCAAAGACCTCATAGGTCGAGGGGTACAGGTAACCCTCCAGGTCCGGGGCCTCCGGGTCCAGGTCCCGAATCCAAGTCACCCGGGAGGCGTCGGCCATGCGTTGAAGCGTCACGGAGCGGGGTGCCAGACCCTGCTCTTCCAGATAGCGGGCGACGTCGAATCGGTCCCATCCCTCCACGATCGTCAGAGTCCGAACGATGTAGTGGCCCTCCAAGAGTTGCCGGTAGAGGTCCCAGGTCGATAGGGTTCCCCGAAACTCGTACAGACCGGCCCGAACCTGCCGGTCCGTCCGGTACCATCGAAAGAGGCCTTGGAGTAACCAGGGCCGCCGCACGACGCCGGCCGCCTGGAGCTGTCGCACGACCTGCCGGAGGGAAGCGCCTGGCGGGACCTCGACCCGTACGGGACGGTCCAATCGGCACTGAGGTTGCTCCAGAAGCCATCGAAGCCCCATCCGACCTGCCGGGACCGAAACGGCGACGACAAGACCGACGCCGAGCCATCGAAGAATCCGTCGTCGACGTCTGTCCCGAATCCGCATCATAAACCCATCCAGCCCCACCGATGCATGAGGGCAATCCCGCCCGTGATGAGCAGGAGGCTGAGGAAGTCGGCCACGATCCCGCTCCCGACCATGTCCCGCAGGCGGAGGTGACCCGTGCCGAACACGATGGCGTTCGGCGGCGTCGAGACCGGTAGCAGAAAGGCCATACTTGTCCCCAACGTCGTCCCGATTACCAAAGGGCCCACCGGCAGGTGGAACGTCTGACCCAGGGTGATGACGAAGGGGATCAGGAAGTTCGCGCACGCCGTGTTCGACATGAGGTCGGTCAGGAAGATACCCAGGGCCGTCGAGGCCAGCAAGGCCATCCCCCACGTCCACACCACCGGACCCGTCAGGGCATGCACGACCTGATTCAATAAGCCCGTGCGGTGGAATAGCGTCCCCAGAGACAGGCCGCCGCCAAACAGCAGGAGCGTATCCCAATCGATCCGGAGGAGGTCGGAGCGCTCCAGCAGGGCCGTCCGTCCGGGGCCTGCCGGGATGAGGAAGAGCAAAACGGCGATCACGACCGGCGGGATCGACTCAGGCCACCGGCTGGCCAGAAACTCCCGCAGGGGATGCGCCGTCGGCAAGACCCACTGGAGGATCCCCGGCAGGAACCATAGGACGACCAAAACGACAAAAGCCCCTACGGTCCGCCGACCGGCTACGGACAGGGCCTCCGTCGGACCCAGTCGGACTTCTTGCCACGGGACATGCCGGAGCCATCGGACGTATAGCCAGGCATGGACCAGCAGGAAGAGGGTCAGGGCGATGGGGAACGCCATCCCGACCCAGGCGGCAAAGGAGGGTCGCGGCACTTCCGGGGCCAGCCGCGCCAGGAGTCCCAGGGCGATCAAGTTCGGGGGCGTGCCGACCGGTGTGGCCGTGCCCCCGATGCTGGCGCCGTATGCGACCAAAAGCAGGGCTGGCTTGTAAAACTGCTGACGGGCGGCCCCATCGGGCAGATGCTGGCCCAAGGCGACCACGACGGGCAGGAGCGTCGCCGCCGTCGCCGTGTTGCTGAGCCACATGGAGAGGCCAAAAGCCGCCAGACCGATGCCCAGGGTCATTCGGTAGGGACTCCCCGCCAGAAATCGGATGGCCACGACTCGACGGGCCATCCAGGCGGCGGCCCCGTGCTTCTCCAGGGCGCGTGCCACCAGGAAACTGCCCAGGAACAAGAAAATGACGGGATCCGCAAAAGACCCGAAGGCTTCTCGCTCCGAGGCCAACCCCAGCGTGACCCCGCCGACGGGAATGAGGAGAGCCGCAACCCCCAGGGGCACCGCTTCGGTCAGCCACAAGACCAGAGGCACCCAGGCCCAAAGCAGGAGCCGACGAGCCGGAGCCGTCAGGACTGGCCCGACCCCCGTCGCGAGGACGACCTCCCCGACCGCTATCAGGCCCAGGGCCCACCACCCACGACGTCCCATCGCCCATCCTCAAGGGCCCAGACTGCCTGATTACCATTCAAGCCTTGCCGGCCCCGCCCGCAGGCGGTGCTGAAGCCAGTCCGGGAAGTTTAGACCCGACGGCCCGAAACTCAACCGCTGACCCACGACGATGACCCTGACGCTCGGACGGCAGGCTTCCATCTTAACCCAGTCCTTGAGCGTCGTGAGGACGCCCCAGCAGGTCCGGCTGGCCAGTTCCAATCGGCGAACCTCGGCAGGTCCCCACGGGGCATGGTCCGGCCGGACCCACGTGGCGGCGACGTCGATACCCGCCGCCCGAAGGTCCTGCACGAAGGAGTCGGGGTCGGCGACGGTCGCCGTGACGATCCAACGGCCGCGTCGGAGTTCTTCAAGGGGCACAGGTCGACCCCCCTTCTGCATGTCCAGGAAGGGTCCGACGGAGAAGACCACTCGAAAGATGGGCCGCCGCCAAGACCGAAAGCGTTGAAGGTCTCTTTCGACGGCTTCATATTCCTCTGGGAAGCGACCCTTTGTCAAAAGGACGGCATCTGCCCGCCGAAGATGGTGGAGGGGTTCTCGGAGGCGCCCGCTTGGGAGCAAGCGTCGGTACCGTTGCCAGTTGGGAACATCGATCAGAACGAGGTCGACCGTCCGGGCCAAGCGTCGATACTGAAAGCCGTCGTCCAGGAGGACCACGTCGAAAGCCCCGTGCTGAGCGGCCAGGGCATAAGCCGTCTCCCGACGTCGGCCCACGGCTACGGTGACCGGGACCCACCGGGCCAGCATGGCAGGTTCGTCCCCAATGTCTCGCCAGTCCGGGGCCGAGCTCCGGTCGAGGTCCACCCAGACGACACCCCCACGGCGACCCCGGTATCCGCGGGAGAGAACGAGGGGCGTGTATCCAAGGGTCCGGAAGTAGCGGGCCAGATACATCACGAAGGGTGTCTTGCCGCTCCCGCCGGCGAAGAGACTCCCCACACTCACGACGGGTACAGGCAGGCGGACCGTCTTCCGTAAGCCGACGTCATAAGCGTGATGCCACAGACAAGTCAATAGGCCGTATACAACGGCCCCCGGAGCCGTCCCGATCCTCCAGAGGGGATGGTCCAGAAGGTCTTCCAGTCGCCTCATCGGTCGCATACGGCTCGGCCACAGGGATCTCATATCCCATCCAAGCTCCGCATGCCAGCCGGGGTCACTCGTTCCCGGTCCCCCCACCCGTGGGAGCTCCCATGGGTTCTCTCTGCCATCCCTGGGGTCGAGTAGTAGCGGAATCCCCCCGGGTCGTTCGGCACGCTCCGGAGGTTACCGTCAGGGAGAAGGAGGATTTTACAGGAAGGGGACAGCCCATCGCATAGGACGCCCGTTGGATGGGCCGACACCCAAGGGGTAATATAGGCCGTCTCACTCATTCCGAGACTCGACTACGGTTCCCACTCCCAATGGGTCGAAAGGGAGCTGACGATGCTCATCCTATGGGTCGAAACGTTGGCGTCTGCCCTCCAGCCGGCCCACTTCGTCGTCCGGGACGACAGGAGACGCCTGCTGGCCCGTATCCAGGAGATTCCCCGGGGCGGCCTGCTTCGCTACACGAAGCTCCGCACCGCCCTGAGGCTCGTCTTGGAGGTGGACGAATCGGCCACAGGTCGACGGCTCCTCCTGGAACGGCCCTTCGGTCTTCTCCGCACGCAGTACCGTCTCTTGCAAAGAGACGGCTCGCCGATATGGCGGTTTGAGGCCCGGGGATTCCTCTGGGAGGGATACTGGCGGATCCTGGACCCATGGGGTCGGCTTGTCGGGGTCTTTCGCTTTCGGAACCCTCTCATCCTGGGGCCTCAAGTCGGGTACGTGGAGGACGCCGATAACCGCCGGATGGCCCGGGTCGAGTGGAGAAAACCCATGTGGCTCCGGGGCGGCTTTCGGGAGGCGACCGTCGAGGTTTACGGAGATCCGGTGCCCTGGGCGGAGGTCGCCACATGGGCCGCCATCATCCGAGGCCTCACCCTACAACAGCGGTGATGACCGTCCCCGCCTACGCCGGCCGGCGGGCCCGGACGGGAACGGGCGCGGCCTGCTCGGCCGTCTCCGTCGGTGGGACGACGGCCGGCGCTACCTTCGGCTCGACGACCCAGAAGTCGTCGATACAGTTCGGCCACTCCGCCAGCAGGGACGCCGCTCGGGGACTCCCCGTCGCCGCCCAGTGGTCCTGAAGGAGTTGCCGCAGTTCTTCGGCCTCTTCGGGGGGCAGGCGTCGGGCCACGACCCATTCGGCGTTGCACCGTTCGGGAAACGCGCCCACCGGGTCATAGACGTAAGCCCGTCCGTGGCTCATGCCGGCCCCAAAGTTCCATCCCGTCGGCCCCAGGATGACGACACAGCCCTGCGTCATGTACTCGCAGGCGTGGTCGCCGACGCCCTCGACGACGGCGACGGCCCCGCTATTGCGGACCGCAAAGCGTTCCCCGGCCCGGCCAGCGATGAAGACTCGACCGCCTGTCGCCCCGTAGAGGACCGTATTGCCGACGATAACGTTCTCCTCGGGCCGAAAGGGTGCATTCACCGGAGGCCGGATGACGATTTCCCCTCCGCTCATGCCTTTGCCGACATAGTCGTTGGCCTCGCCCTCCAAGACCAACCGGAGGCCCTCCACACAGAAGGCCCCGAAGCTCTGACCAGCCGTCCCCCGAAGTCGGAGCTCGACGGTTCTCGGGGGCAGACCCCGCAGACCGTAGAGCCGAACGATCTCCCCAGCGATACGGGCCCCAATGGTCAGGTCCGAATTCTGGACCGTCGCCTCATACACGACGGGCTTGCCCTGCTCCAGGGCTGGCCGGATGACGGCCAGGACCTGGTCGTCGAAGACCGGATGGGGCGGGTCGTTACGGTCCTGCACACATCGCCGGGGCTCGGACCCCGTGGCGACGTCCGCCAGGAGAGGCGTCAGGTCCAGCCGGGCCGCTCGGGGATGGTCGACCTGAGGTCGAGGCCGCAAGAGGTCGACCCGGCCGACGACTTCCTCCAGGCGCCGGTAGCCCAGGGCGGCCAGCCACCGCCGGACCTCCTCGGCGATGAAGGTGAAGAACCGAATGACGCCCTCGGGCGTTCCCCGGAAACGGGCCCGGACCAAGTCTTCCCGCTGAGTGGCGATCCCCGTCGGACAGGTGTTCAAGTGGCATTGGCGGGCCATCTTACAGCCCATCGCCACGAGGGCCGCCGTCCCGAATCCGAACTCCTCGGCCCCGAGGAGGGCCGCTACGATGACGTCTCGGCCCGTCTTGAGTCCCCCGTCGACCCGGACCCGGACCCGCCCCCGCAGGCCGTTACAGATCAAGGCCTGCTGGGTCTCGGCCAGGCCCAGCTCCCAGGGACAGCCGGCGTTCTTGATGGAGGACAGGGGCGAGGCACCCGTCCCGCCCTCCATGCCTCCGATGTGAACGTAGTCGGCATAAGCCTTGGCTACGCCGGCGGCAATGGTCCCGACGCCGCTTTCGGCGACGAGCTTGACCCCGACCCGGGCGTGGGGATTGACGACTTTCAGGTCATAGATAAGCTGAGCCAGGTCCTCGATGCTGTAGATGTCATGGTGGGGCGGTGGCGAAATCAGCGTGACCCCCGGGACGGTGTGGCGGACGTGGGCGATGAAGGCACTCACCTTGATCCCGGGCAGTTGACCCCCCTCGCCGGGCTTGGAGCCCTGGGCAATCTTAATCTCCAGCTCGTCGGCCCGCACAAGATACTCGGTCGTCACGCCGAAGCGGCCGGAGGCGACCTGCTTGATCCGATGGTCCGCCCGGTCCCCGCCCGGCTGGGGTCGATACTCGGCCGGGTCCTCGCCGCCTTCCCCGCAGTTGCTCCGGGCTCCCAGCCGGTTCATGGCAATGGCCAGCGTCCGGTGCGCCGCCCACGAGAGGGCTCCCAGGGACATGCCGGAGACGACAAAGTGTCGACGGATGATGTCCTCGGCCGGCTCGACCTCCTCCAGGGGGACCGGCGGACGATCGGAGACGACCTCCAGGAGGTCCCGCAGGGTATGGGGTGGCGCCTGGCGAAGGACTTCCAGGTAACGCTCGTAGTCCTCCCATGCACCCGTCTCGATGGCCCGGTGGAGGGCCCGAACCATCTCGGGATGGAAGGCGTGAAATTCCCCGTCGCCCCGGTACCGGATGTAGCCGATGTCGGGCAGACGGTCGGACTCGGCCCCATCCCGGAAGGCCGCTCGGTGCCACGCCAGGACGTCCTCAGCGATGTCCTCCAGACCGATCCCCCCCAGACGGGCCGGCGTGTGGGGGAAGTAGCGCTCGACGACCTCATGGGCGAGGCCCAAGATCTCGAATACCTGGGCCCCCCGATAGGAACGCAGAGTCGAGATCCCCATCTTGGCCATGATTTTCAAAAGACCCTTTTCCAAAGCCCGACGACAACGTTCGACGGCCTCCTCCGGCGAAAGCCCGCCCAGGTCCCGCTCCTGGACCGCCAGGTGACGGGCCGTCGCAAACAGGAGATAGGGACAGACGGCACCCGCCCCAAAACCGATGAGGAGGGCCGCATGGTGGATATCCCATACGGCACCCGTCTCGACGACGATGTCCGTCTGGAGTCGCTTGCCCCGCCGGATGAGGTGGTGGTGCACGGCCGAGACAGCCAGGAGCATGGGGATCGGCGCCCGGTCGGGACGGAGGGTCCGGTCCGTCAGGACGAGGAGCTCGGCCCCTTCGTCGACGGCCTTCTCGGCCTCTTGAAGAAGGGCCTCCAGGGCCGGAGCCAGGCGGGCCGGGTCGTCGGCCGGGAAGTGGCACGCCAGGGTCCGATAGCGCAGGGGGGCCGAACGGAGCAAAGCCTCCAGGTCGGCCTCCGACAGGATGGGACTCGTCAGGTGGACGCTCCGGACGTGGTCCAGGGTCTCCTCGAGGAAGTTGGGCCGGGGCCCTAAGTAGACGTCCAGGGACATGACGAGGGTTTCCCGCAAGGGGTCGATGGGCGGGTTCGTGACTTGGGCAAAACGTTGCTTGAAATAAAACATCAGGGGCCGCCGGCGGCTCGACAGGACCGCCAGGGGCGTGTCGTCCCCCATCGACCAGACCAGATCCTGGCCCTGGTCGGCCATGGCTTTGACGACCATCCGGACGTCCTCATGGGTCCAGCCGAAGGCCCGTTGCCATCGCCCGATCGGTTCCGGTGCCGGGGTAGAAGCCTCCGAGACCCGACCCGGCCGAAAGTGGAAGCGTCGACGGACCCACTGGGCATAGGGTCGGTCGGCCGTGAGCCGGTGGAGGATCTCGGCCTTTTGCAAGAGGGTGCCCGTCGCCGTATCGACGGCGATGATGTCGCCGGGTCCCAAGCGGCCCCGATGGAGGACCCGCTCGGGCGCCACGTCGATGACACCGGCCTCCGAGGCGGCGATGAGCCAGCCGTCCCGCAGGACCTGATACCGGAGGGGACGGAGACCGTTCCGGTCTAAGACGGCTCCCACGTAACGTCCGTCGGTAAAGGCGACGGCGGCCGGGCCGTCCCAGGGTTCCATCCCACTGGCGTGAAAGTCATAGAAGGCTCGCCACTCGGGCGGCAGGTCCCGACGGGCCTCCCATGCCTCGGGGATCAGCATGAGGACAGCGTGCAGGACGTTTCGTCCCGAAAGGACGAGGAGCTCCAGGACGTTGTCCAGCATGGCCGAGTCACTTCCGCCCGGCACGACGACGGGCCGGAGGACGTCCCCGTCCGGACCCCACACGGAGTCCGTCAGGTCTGCTTCCCGGGCCTGCATCCAGAGCACATTCCCCGTCAGGGTGTTGATCTCGCCGTTGTGGGCAAGGAACCGGAAGGGCTGGGCCAGGGGCCAGCTGGGGAGGGTATTCGTACTGTAGCGCTGGTGGAAGATGGCGAAGTCCGAAGCAAAGTCCGGGTCGGCCAGGTCCAGGTAAAAGGCGGCCAACTGCTTGGCAACCAGCAGGCCCTTGTAAACCAGTGTCCGGTGGGAGCAAGAGACGACATAGGCGTCGGGGATGGATCGGTCCCGCCAGTCGGCCTCGGCTGTCTTTCGGGCCAAGTACAGACGCCGTTCGTAGTCCAGGCCCGTGAGGTCCGTCGCCGGCACGATCAAGGCCTGTTCAATGGTCGGACAGTCCCGCCGGGCCCGGTCACCCAAGACGTCGGGACAGACAGGTACGGGACGCCAACCCAGGACTTGGAGCTGGCGGTCGGCCATAGCCCGCGTGAAGATGCGCCGGGCCTCGGCGGCGGCCGCCGGGTCCGACGGTAGGAAGACCATCGCCACGGCCAGCTGATGGAGCGATGGAATCCGGAGGCCCAAGCGGACCGCTTCCCGGGCCAAGAAGGCTCGGGGCAGACGGACCAGGATGCCGGCCCCGTCGCCCGTCCGAGCGTCGGCGTCGAGGGCGCCCCGATGGCTTAGGCGGACGACGGCCTCGACGGCCATCCGGACGACCTCATGGGTCTTTTGGCCGTCCAGGCGGACGATGAGACCGACGCCACAGGCGTCTTGCTCGCGGCGGGGGTCGTATAGGGGGGTCGGGCGTTGAACCGGCGTCCCCATCGTTACCACCTCCCGAGGACGTCTGGCGGGGCGGGGGAATCGGGGGTCTCCCCGACGTCCGGCCCCGCCCTCTCGATTTATCAAAAATTAAAACTTTTAAATGATATAAATATGGATATAACAACGCGCGGGAAGCCCCGAGCGGATGAGCCGGGAAAACGAGAGGGCCGCGCGCCGGCTTACCGGGCAGACCGGGCCGGCCTGCCCAGGATCCGACGCAGGATCGAAACTCGCGGGGACAGCCTGCGAAGAAAGATCGAGGGGGAAGTCCGTTCAAAAAGGCTATAAGCCCAACGGCGGTCTGCCGATTCCATGAACAGCCTCCCAGAGGGGATATCGGCACCGCCTCAAAAATAAGTTTTCCTCCCCCACCTGTCAAGATACCCCGTCGTCAGGGCGTCCCGCCGCTCGAGCCACCGTGGGCCCGGGACAGCTCCTTGGACTTGCGCGTCGCCCGGTCGACGGCCTTGATGAGCGTCACCCGGATACCCCCGTCTTCCAACTCCATGATGCCGTCGATGGTCACGCCCGCCGGCGTCGTCACCTCGTCCTTCAGTCGGGCCGGGTGCTCCCGCGTCTCCAAGACCATGGCCGCCGCCCCCAGCAGAGACTGGGCCGCCAGGATCGTCGCCAGCTCCCGGGGGAGACCGACCTTGACGCCGCCCTCGGCCAGGGACTCGATGATGATGTAAGCGTAGGCCGGCCCGCTTCCCGAGAGGGCCGTCACGGCGTCCATCAGGTCCTCGTTGTCGATGACTTCGACACGCCCCAGGGGCTGGAAGATGGCCCGAGCCGTCTGGACGTGTTCCTCGCGGGCATGGCGGCCCGGGCATAGGACGGTCATCCCCTTTTGCACGAGGCACGGCGTGTTCGGCATTGCCCGGACGACCGGCACGGGCCGTTCGAGGATCTCCTCGATGCGGGCCGTCGGCGTGGCGGCCGCCAGGGTGATGACCAACTGCTCAGGCGTGACGAGGTCCCGAACCTCAGTCAGGACCCTCCGGACGTTTTGCGGCTTGACGGCCAGGATGATGATGTCCCGTCCCCGGACCAGTTCCCGATTGTCGGTCAGGACGGGAATCCCGTAAGTCTCGGCCGCCCGACGGGCCGTCTCCCCGTGGCCCGTGCTTCCGGCGAGGGCATCCCGCCGGACCATGCCACTTTGAAGCAGGCCAGCGATGAGGGCACCCCCCATCTTGCCGACGCCGACGACGGCAATCGTCTTGTCCTTCAGCATCATATTTCGACCTCCCCAAAACAGGAATCTGCCGGGGCGGCAGGAAATTTTCCAGGGAGGGAAGGAAGGGATAGGAGTCCCGAGGGGTGGGAGGCGGGGCGTTACATCCCCGACGGCCTATGCGGACCCAGGATGCTTTGGAGGCAGGTCCATTCGTCGGGCAGGGGGTCCTGCCACAGCCATCCGACGTCGATCCAGAAGCCCGCCACGACCCGACTCTCCAGCCGGCCCCGTCGGACCCGCCGCCGGCGGTACCTCCGCCCGACCGACACGTGTTGCACGACGACCCGTCCCTCCGGGTCGATGACCCAGTACTCGGCGACCCCGTAGCGTTCGTAGTTGCGGGCCTTCGTCTCCAGGTCGTACCGTCGGGTCGAGGGGGAGGCGACCTCCACGACCCAGCGGGGGGGACCCTCCAGGTAGGTCTCCCCCAGATGGTCCATCTGGTCGGCCCCGACGAAGAAGATGTCCGGCTCATAGTCCAGACCCGGCCGCAAACGCACGACCGCCGGACCCGTCAGGACGTCCCCCAAACCCCGAAAACGTACGTATGTTCCTATCAGGATCGTGAGGAAGCGTACGATCCGTTGGTGGGTCGTCCCGACGGGGGAATGCACGATGACGTCTCCGTCCTCGTATTCCCAGAAGGCGTCTTCGGGGGCTTCTTGGAGGAACCGCTCCTCCGTCCAGCCCTGGAACCGGATGAGGTACGACGTCACGTCCGGCACGTCCAAGACGGCCCTATGGGTCATCGTCCGCCTTCCTGGGCATCACGCCCATCAGGATGGGCTGGGGACGGCCGCCGGGACGCTGACGTGTTCGGGACAGTCGACTCGGAGCATCGCTGGGCTCAAGGGACGGTCCAGCAGGGCACAGTGGTGAGGCGTCGGCGTGCCCGGATGGGCGTCCGGCTGAAAGAACCGGCAGGTGAGGCACATCCGGGCGACCGTGATGACGCCCGCCCGCTGGAGCTCAAGGATCAGCCGCATCAGGAAGTTCAGGACGGCTACTTTATCGTCCGATCCCGCAAAGCCCAGACTGTCCCGGACTCCGTCGGCCCACGCCGCCAGGCGGTGGGCCAGGCGTCGGCCCGCCGGGGTTAGGTCCAGACGGGCCGACCGCCGATCGGAGGCGTCCGGTCGCCGACGGACCAGGCCCTTGGAGGTCAAGGCCGCCACGGCGTCGCTGACGGTCGCCTTCGTCAGGCGGAAGGCCTGGGCCAGGTGGCTCACGCGTCGGTAGGCCGGGGGTTGGTACAGCAGGTAGCACAGAAACTGAACCTGGATGGGACTGAGTCCGTAGGCCTGACCGACCCGCCAGAGGAGGACTCGGAAGGCCTGGGCCAATCGTTCGAGGGCGGCCACGATCTTGCTGTCGACGTCCTCCTGCTGGAAAGCGGGGTCCCACACGGGCGGTCGTTCGGTCATCGGCGTCGTCCCTGTGCCGTTCGCAAGATAAGGCGCCGGGTCGGGGCTGTCAAGGGGCCGGATTCCGGGGAGGCCGTTGGCGGGAGGCCGGTATGGCTTTTGGGAGGGCCGGCCCGTGGGGCGGGAGTCTGGGGAGCGGGGAGGGGTTTTTGACGGACGGGGTCGTCCCGGATACTATAGTTAGGAATCCTAACTAAATGGAGGTGCCCCATGCGTTCCCTCAAGACCGCCAGCCTCACCCTACTGGCCCTCCCCACCCTCCTGACCCTCCGACCCGCCGTCTCCGCCGACCCCGTCCCCTACCCCGAGGGTTACCGCCAGTGGACCCATGTCAAGTCCATGGTCCTCCAAGAAGGTCACCCCCTCTTTGAGGCCTTCGGCGGCATCCACCACATCTACGCCAATCCCAAAGCCCTCTCGGCTTACCGCAAAGGGTCCCCCTTCCCGGACGGGAGCATCATCGTCTTCGACCTCCTGGAGGCGAAGACTGAAAACAATGCCATCGTCGAAGGGGCCCGCAAGGTCGTCGGCGTGATGGTCAAAGACCGTCGACGCTACGCCTCCACAGGCGGGTGGGGGTTTGAAGCCTTCCGGGGCGATACCCGAGAGCGGCTCGTTCAGGACATGAATTCGTGCTTCGGATGCCACATGTCGGCGAAGGACACCGATTACGTCTTCAGCCGTTACCGCCCGTAAGCCTCCCCCGAGGGACATCCTCGCGGGCCGGCGTCGAAGGAAAACGACCCGGCCCGCCGGGTTCCTCATCCGGAGGCAGGGCCTAAGCGGTGGAATCCGTAGCCGTGTTCGAGGTCTGTCAACTCCCGGGTCAGCTCATAGACCTGCCGGGCCAGGTCAGGGCTGAGGTCCTCCCGCTGGCGGGTCAACTCGGCCTGAAGGCGGCGGAAGTAGGCGATGTGGAGAAGTTCGACGGCCTCGCCGAAGACCCGTTCGTCCCACGAGATTTCGGTCCGGAGCAAGTCGTGGACCCACAGACTCTCCGGCGGCTCCGAGAATACCTCCATCAGAAGGTGCCAATCGACGGTCCGGCCGGCATACCAGGCATCGTACAGGAACCGAAGGAGGCGACGGCTTCGGGCCGCATCCAGGATGGCTTCCCCGACCCGGGCCATGAGCCGCTCAAAGAGGTCCGGCCGCTCCACCAGGGCCCGAAGGATCCATTTCTCGTAAGACGGGAGGGACGTCGTGTCGGGTACGGCCGTCGACGGGGCCGGCCATTCGGTGCCCGAGGGGCCGCTCCGGGTCCGGCGGAGCCAGCGCAGGAAGTCCGTATACAACTGAGCAGGCGGCTCGAGGCCCAGGCGACGGGCTATCTGGAGGGCGGCATAGTAGCGGCTGGACTGATGGGGAACGCGGGCCAGAAGCTCGAACAGGGCCGAAAGCGCCCGGCGGTCTTGGACGAGGGCGGCGGCGGCCCTTTCCCAGCGGGCGTCATCTCGCCGCAGGCGTGCCCATTCGTCGGGGCTCACGCCGGCGCGGCGAGTCATCAGGTAGAACAAAGCGAAGTCCCAACTGTCCATCGCCTCGGCGAGGGCCTGTTCAAGGGCCATTGGACCGACCCGTTGGAGGACTTCGGCGGGGTCCTTTCCGCCGGTCCACCGTAGGAACGACGGTGCAAAGCCGCCGCCGACGAGCTCGTGAAGGGCTTCCCAAGCGGCCTTCTGACCCGACTCGTCGGCGTCGAAGCCAATCCATACATGGTCGGCGTGTCGCTGAATCCACCGGACGTGGTCGGCCGTCAGGGCCGTCCCCATCAAGGCGACCGTGTGGGGCCAGCCGTGGAGGGCCATCAGGAGAGCGTCGAAGTAACCCTCCACGAGGATGACGGCCCGTCGCTGGCGGATGGCCGAGGCCGCCCATCCGAGGCCAAACAGTGTGTACGACTTCCGAAAGATGGGCGTTTCAGAGCTATTCAAGTACTTGGGGACCCCCTCTTCCAGGGCCCGACCGGCCAGGGCGACGACGCGACCCGCCGGGTCGTGAATCGGGAACACGATCCGATGCCGCAGGAGGTCCGACCATCGGCCGTCCCGCTCGATGAAGAGGCCGCACTGGGCGATGACCCACGACGGGACATGGGTCTGCCGGAAGTGGTCGTACAGGGCCTGCCCGTCCGGCGGCGCATAGCCGAGGCCGTAAGCTTCCCAGGCCGACTCGGGGACGCCCCGGTCGACGAGATAGGCCCGGGCCTCGGCGGCCGTTTCGGTCCAGAGGGCTTGCCGGTAAAACCGGTGGGCCTGCTCCAGGGCCTGGACGAGAGCGGCGACCTGGCGGTCCCGGTCGGTCGCGGCCTGCCCAGGCGGCGGCGGAAGCTTCCACCGTTCCTGGAGTAAGCGTAAGACGCCCGGAAAGTCGAGGTTCTCGACGGCCTGAAGAAACCGGAAGACGTCTCCGCCCTGATGGCATCCAAAGCAGAAGAAGCTGTTCGTCTCCGGGAACACGTAGAAGCTCGGCGTCCGCTCCGGATGAAGAGGACAGAGACCGACCCACCGTCGGCCCACGCGCCGGAGTTTCGTGTAGGAACGAAAAACCTCAAGGGGTTCGATATGCTCGCAAAGCCACCGAAGCCACGGACTTGCCATAGTGCTCTGTTGAGCTATGGATGCAGGATAGGCCCTCGGGAAGGCCAAGTCCTATCCCCCTGGTACCAGGTGTCGGGCACCTGGGACCCGGGACCCGATCGACGCCGGGGGCCGGATACCGAGCACCGAAGACCGAGCCCGGAAACGCGCACACCGGGCCTGCATCCTGCATCTTGTATCCTGCATCCTGTATCTTGCATCCTGTATCTTGCATCCTGCATCCATGTCTATCTTATGGAGTCTCGGGTCATCCAAGCAAAATCATCACTCCGTCACTTCGTTACTCCGTCCCCTCTATCGGACGGGTCATGCGGAGCCACAGGCCGTGGGATAAGCCGTCGGCCCGAAAGCCCAGACGTTCGTAAAACCGTCGGGCCTTCCCGTTCGTGACGCCGACCCAGAGTTCCAGCCGACGGACGCCTCGGGCGGCCAGCCAGGCCATGACAAACGCCATCAAGCGGGTGCCGACGCCGAGGCCCTGGACCTCAGGGTCCACGACGATTTCATGGATCGCCCCGACGCGTTCACCTCCTTCATTGACCCATCGGTCATCGACGGCTACCCAGGCCCGGAGTTGTCCGCCGGGGTCGTACGCTCCAAAGAATCCTTGGGGACACCGGCGGTAGAGCCACCGGAGGTACCGCTTCAACTCCCGGTGGGTCCGGCATCCGTAAGGCTCCAGACCCGTGTAAGCCCGCTGGAAGATGGCCTGCAGGTGGGGCCAGTCTTCGTAAAAAGAGACGGGTCGGATGGTCAGGGAGGCCGTCGGGAGAGGTGTCAAGACGGTTGAAGGGAAGTCCATCCAGAAAGAGCACTCCGTGCCCGACCGGGCGGTGAACCCAGCCGGTCCGGGCTGAGTCTTCTCGCTCTCAGCCAGAGCGACACTCGGTAAAGGGTAGACCCGCCGACGGGCCCTGTCCAGAGCCTCCCTGGGGGAGGGGCCGAACGTCGGTGACGACCCATCGGCCGTCCACATAGGCTCCGAATCGGACGAGGACCCAGGCGTTTTCCGACCACCGGCCCTCAGGATCATCGAGGGCAAACTCGATGTAGTTGCCCGTGATGGCTCGGAGATGCCGGCCGTCGGCGGAACGGTGAAGCGTCAGGGCCTTCAGCCAGCGGCCGACCTGGCGGCGGTAGAACTGTTCCCGCTTCTGCGCCGACAGGGCCCGAAGTCGACGGGCGCGCTCTTCGACGACCCGCGGGTCCAGCTCCCGCCAGAGGCTGGCCGAGAGGGTTCCCGGCCGCGGCGAGTAAGGGAACACGTGGACGTAAGCGATGGGACTTTCTTCGATGTATCGGTAGGTGATCTCGAAATCGGCGTCGGACTCCGTCGGAAAGCCGACGATGACGTCGGTGCCGATGCATATATGGTCGCCCCGGTCGGCGAGGAACCGAAGGATCCGGTCGTAATCCTGCAGGCGGTAAGGCCGCCGCATGTCTTGGAGGACCCGGTCCGAGGCACTCTGGAGGGGCAGGTGAAAGTGGGGGGCAAACCGAGGAGAGGCACATACAAGCTCGAACAGCCGCTCGTCCAGGTCGTAGGCCCCCAGGGAGCTGAGGCGAAACTGAACGTCGGCGGCCACCCCATCGAGGCGCTCGCAGAGTCGCAGGAGGCCGTCCGTCCAGCCCAGGTCCCGCCCGTAGCTGGCCAGATTGACACCCGTCAGGATGATTTCCCGCACGCCCTGCTCAACGAGGTCTTCGACCCGCCGGAGGACTTCGTCCGGCGGGAGGCTCCGGCCAGGACCCCGGACATGGGGGATGATGCAGAAAGAGCAGAAGACGTCACATCCGTCGTGAACCTTCAGGTATGCCCGAGTCCGGTCTTCCCGAAGGGCGGGTGGACCGAAGACCTCGGCCCATTCGGGAAGGTCCGGCGGGGGGACGTCCTCCGCGAACAGAAACCGCCGGATGTGCCAAGTCCGGTGGCGCACGCCGTGTCCCATCACGAGGTCGGCTCCCGCCGCTTGAAGTTCGGCCGGGGCCCGCTGGGCGTAACATCCCGTGACGATGACCCGGGTCCGACCGTCCCGCTTGAAGCGGCGGACGAGCTTGCGGGCCTCCCGGTCGCTCTGGTGAGTCACCGTGCAGGTTTGCAAGACAACGACATCTGCCTCCTCGGGCCGGGAAACAGGCCGGAGGCCGAGCTGGTGCTGGAGGTAAGCACCCAGGGCTTGGGCTTCGTACTGGCTGACCTTACAGCCCATTGCCACGACGTGAAAGGTCTGAGGACGTCCGTGCATCGAAGGTTCTCGCAAAAGCCGTAGGGAGGCTATTGCTCTGTTAAGATAAGATATAGATGCAGGATACAGGATGCATGATGCAGGATAGAAATGGCCCGGCTCCTGGCTACCTGGTACCTGGCACCCGTGCCCCATTCCCCCATTTCAAATCTTAGGAGAACCCCAGAACTTTTTCAAAACGAAGGCCAATAAGGCAATGCCCTTCTTCATCCTGTATCCTGCATCTTGCATCCTGCATCTTATATCTTGCATCCATCCGTTCCCCGTGTCTCGGGCAAGGGGCCGAGCCTCATGGACTGGACGGTTGGGGTGGACATCGGCGGGACGAAAATCGAGGCGGCCTTGGTCGACGACTCCGGCGTCGTCCGGCACCTTCACCGGGAGGCGACCCGGGCCGACCAGGGACCGACGGCCGTCCTGGCGCGCCTGCGGGCCTGCATCCAGACCGTCCTGGGCCGAGCCCCGGGACCTGTCCGAGCCGTCGGCATTGGTTTCGCCGGGCAGGTGAATGCATCGACGGGAGTCGTCTACTATGCCCCGAACCTGCCGGGCTGGCGGGACGTCCCCCTGAAGGCGGAATTGGAGGCCGCCCTGGGCCTGCCGGTCTTTGTCCTCAATGACGTTCACGCGGCCGCTTGGGCGGAGCGAACCTATGGGGCCGGACAGGGATGGGACGACCTGGTCTGCGTGTTTATCGGCACCGGCGTCGGGGGCGGCGTCATCCTGGGCGGGCGCCTGCAAACCGGAGCCAGCGGCTCTCTGGGTGAAATCGGCCATATGCCCATTGTCGCCGACGGTCGGACCTGCCGGTGCGGCGGCCGGGGGTGCCTGGAGGCGTATGTCGGCGGCTGGGCGATCGCCGAGCAGGTTCAGGCGGATATCCGGGACCATCCCGCCGAGTGGGGCGATGTCGGACCCCCGGAGGCCTTCACGGCGGAGACGCTGGCTGACCTCTATCGGCGAGGGCATCCCCGGGCCCAGTACTGGTTCGACAGACTCGGACGCTACCTGGGCTTTGGGATGGTCGGCGTCGTCAACGTCCTGAACCCGCAGGGCCTGATCCTGGGCGGCGGCGTCCTGCAGGGCTTTCCGGAGTGGACCGAGGTCGTGGCGGCGACGATTCGGGAGTGGGCCCTGCCCTCGGCGGCCCGGATCGTGGAAGTGCGGCTGGCCGGCCTGGGCCGTCACGGCGGTCTCATCGGGGCGGCCGCCTGGGCGCGGCAAAGACTCCAACGGAGTCCATAGACGGACGGCCGCCGGGCGGGAGCCCAAACCCATCGGCCGTCACGTCCAATGCCCCCGTCCCGTGGAGCCAACGAGCCTGGACTTTTGGGACCGGCATGGCTATCATAGGTCCGGCGGTACTTCCGGAGGTGCCCTGTAGGGAGGCTTCTTCCGATGGTCCATGATTGGGGACCCGAGGACTTTGAAAGCGTGGAGCCGGAGGTCACGGCCGAGGCCGTCCACCGGCAGTATGTCCAGGTCCAGCGCCCGACGCCGGCCCTCCTGCAGGTTTCTTTCCAACGACCCCCGCTCCATTCCATGAACCCTGACCTCCTGCGGGAGCTCCAGGGGGTCCTGGCCGAAGTGGCCTTTGACAGCCAACTGAAGGTCGTTACCCTGACGGCCTCGGGCGAGTACTTCAGCGGCGGTCTGGACCCGGCTTCGATGCGGGACGAGGACCTGTTCCTGACGGTCGACCTCTTCCACCGGCTCGTCCGTCAGGTCGTGACCCTGAATGCCGTCGTCGTCGGTCGCATCAACGGCCACGCTTACGGGGCCGGCTGTGTCTTGGCGGCCGTCTGCGACTTCAGTTTCGCTCCCGAAGGTGCCCGGTTCGGCCATCCCGAAGTCCGGTACGGCCACTTCACGCCCCTGGCACTACTCCTGTACCCCCGGCTGATGCCCCGGAATCGGGCCCTCTATCTGAGTCTCAGCGGGGACACCGTGGACGCCAAGACGGCCGCCGCCTGGGGTCTCATCTCCTGGGCCTTCCCGGCGGACCAGTGGCAGGCCCAGGCGGATCGGTTCATTCAACGCCTGCTGGGAATGAGCGCCGCCGTCCTCCATCACGGTCGGCGGGCCTTCTGGACGTCGGTCCTCCCGAATTGGGACGAGGCCGTGGCGGCCCTGGAAGACCTGTACCTCGTCCAGCACGCCAACACGGCGGATGCCCGGGAGGGCCTCCGGGCGTGGCTGGAACGTCGGACCCCAACGTGGACGTGAGATTGGACCGTCCGGAGTGGCCGAACTCCCGGTTCTTTGCAGGAGGCTCGGGATGGGCTTTCGGGGTGTGGACTTCTTAGGGCTTGACGAGGAACTTTCCTCGGAAGAGCGAATGGTCCGGGACGAGGTCCGCCGGTGGGTCGACGACCAGGTCCTGCCCATCATCGCCCGTCACTTTGAGGCGGGCACCTTCCCGGTTCATCTCATCCCCCAGATGGCCGAACTGAACCTGCTGGGGGCGAACCTCGACCCCCGGTACGGCTGTGCGGGCCTCAACAACGTCGCTTACGGCCTCATCATGCAGGAGCTGGAGCGGGGCGACAGCGGCCTGCGGAGTTTTGTGTCCGTGCAGTCCTCCCTCGTCATGTGGCCGATTCAGGAGTACGGCTCCGAAAAGCAGAAGCAGTACTGGCTCCCCCGGATGGCCCGGGGCGAAGCCATCGGCTGTTTCGGCCTGACGGAGCCCGACTACGGGTCGAACCCGGCCGGCCTGATCACGCGGGCCCGCCGAGACGGGTCCTCTTGGGTCCTCCACGGGACCAAGATGTGGATCACCAACGGGACGATCGCCGACGTGGCCCTCATCTGGGCCAAGGACGACGAGGGTATCATCCGGGGCTTCCTCGTCGAGAAGGGAACGCCTGGATTTCGGCAGAACAAGATCACCGACAAATTCTCGCTTCGGGCTTCGGACACGGGGGAGCTCGTCCTGGAAGAGGTGCGGGTCTCTGAAGAGAACCGTCTTCCCGAGGCGAACGGCCTGAAGGCGGCCCTGCGGTGCCTGACCCAGGCCCGGTACGGCATTGCCTGGGGCGCCATCGGGGCGGCCATGGCCTGCTATGAAGTGGCCCTTGAGTATGCAAAACGCCGTGTCCAGTTCGACCGGCCCATCGCCGGCTACCAGCTCGTTCAGCAGAAGCTCGTCTATATGCTGACGGAAATCACGAAGATGCAACTCCTCTGCCTGCGGTTGGGCCGTCTCAAGGACCGGGGGAAACTGAACCACGTGCAGGTCTCGATGGCCAAGATGAACAACGTCTATCACGCCCTGCAGATCGCCCGCCTCGCCCGGGACATCCTGGGGGCCAACGGCATCATGTACGAGTATCAGGTCGCCCGTCATCTGTGTAATCTGGAGTCCGTATACACCTATGAGGGCACGCACGACATTCATACGCTGATCATCGGGGAACACATCACGGGCCTTTCGGCGTTTACATAATCGGTGTCCGGTCTTCGGCCCTCGGCTTGCAGACGCCGAGGGCCGGATACCGAGCACCGAGCCGGGGGACCGGGTACCCGAAAAACCCGGCTGGGGGTCCGCATTCCCACATTTACCCGACAGGGCCTTATCCGTAACCCGCTCTGGCGAGCGGGGCTTGGATGTGGAACCCCGCACGGGCGTGCAGGGTTGGGACGGGAACCCCGCCCTGCCTTCCGGCCCGAATGCCCTACGGCCGGATTGCTGTAGCCTTGCGGAGGCGAGTCATGGACTGGGGAATCCGGAATCGCCTAAGCCGTATCTTTCAGCCTCAGGACGGCCGCACACTGATGCTGGCCGTCGATCACGGCTACTTCTTAGGCCCGACGACACGTCTGGAAGACCCCCGGAAGACCATCACGCCCCTGCTCCCTTACGCCGACGCCATCATGCTGACCCGGGGGATCCTTCAAACGTGCGTCGACCCGACGGCGACCGTCCCCGTCGTCCTCCGTGTCTCCGGCGGGGCGACGATCGTGGGTCGGGACCTGGCGAATGAGACGATCACGACGTCCGTCCGGGACGCCGTGCGTCTAAATGCCAGCGCCGTCGCCCTCTCCATATTCGTCGGTTCTGACTACGAGCATCAAACCCTGGCGAATCTGGCTCGTCTCATCGATGAGGCCACGCCTTACGGGATTCCCGTCCTGGCTGTCACGGCCGTCGGCAAGGAGCTGGAGAAACGGGATGCCCGGTACCTGGCCCTGGCATGCCGGGTCGCCGCCGAGTTGGGAGCTCACTTTGTGAAGACATACTACTGTGAAGACTTTGAAAAGGTCGTCGGCGGATGTCCGGTCCCCATCGTCATCGCCGGCGGACCTAAGCTCGAGTCAGATATGGACGTCCTGCGGCTCGCCTACGATGCCCTCCAGGGCGGGGCCGCCGGCCTGGACATGGGGCGGAACATCTGGCAACACGACCATCCCGTCGCCATGATCCGGGCCATCCGGGCCATCGTCCACGAGGGGGCTACGCCCCGGCAGGCCTATGAGCTTCTGCAGGACCTGACGCGGGCCTCGGCCTCCGTGGGTCGGGTCTGAGGGGACGGCAATAGGGCATAATGAGTTATTGCCCGTTGCTCGTCACTTCTATCATGGGTGAGTGGTGGGGTCCCGCCCAGCGCCGTGGAGCAGATCCTATGACTTGAACACAATAATTACACCATTGCCTTGTCCCTTCATCACTTGGTTGCCCGTTACTTGTCTCTCCCGTCCTGCATCTTGTATCCTGCATACCCCATGTGCGGGTTTTTCGAAGACAGGTGGCTGGTGCCAGGTTCCAGGTCCCGGGCACCTGGCACCTGGG
>Ga0079992_157761_pt1 | contig 58618 bp, 49 predicted proteins | sample FaiFalFF_MnMetaG_3_FD_69197 | JGI IMG/M metagenome (GOLD analysis project Ga0079992, IMG submission 69197) | Freshwater microbial communities from Yellowstone National Park, Wyoming, USA - Fairy Falls B (FF_Mn_B) MetaG (SPADES assembly) (version 2) | ecosystem: Environmental > Aquatic >...
AGCATCCCGCACGACCGCCACTTTGACGGCGCCAATTTCGCCTTCTGCGATGGTCATGCCAAATGGATGCGGGTGGAAGTTGTTTTCCCCGGCATCGGAGTGCCTGACAATCGTTGGTGGAACGGTCGCTATCCCGACCCAAATCCTTGAGGGTCAAACTGCGGCGCCCGGCTCGTCCAGAGAGGGAGGCAACCGCTCAAGCCACTCTGCCGGTCGGACGAGCCAAGGGCACTGTTCTGTCAAGGATACGAAAGCGTCAAGGAGTTCGTGGAAGAGTAAGGCTTTCGCCACCAACCAAGTCTTTTCGGCTCGGTAAGTTCGCCCCCAGCCGCCATCGGAGTATTGCATGCCAGCCAAAACGGGCAACGCCTTTGCGATTTGCCATCTCGCTTCTGGCATCGGGCAAACACCTAACCCAAACAAGACGGCAAAGGAGGCTTCAGGAAAGGCAAACCATTCGCCTTGCTCCGTTTGGTGTTCGGCAAACCATTCAACCAACTTCTCAACGGCAACTTTGACCACCAAACTTTCATGGTGGCTGATGCTGAGGGCATGAAGGGCATGGACGGCACAAGAGCGGCAGCAAATGGTTTTGCTTTCGGCGATTTGCCTTGCGACCCAAACGACCGCCCTTTTCACCCAACTGCTTTCCCTGTCCCATCTCAAGACACCGCACAAGACGAAAGCGGTGACACCGACAGCCATTGGAGGGAATCGGAGTTCCTCGCCCCAGATACTTGGGTAAGCCGTTGGCACTCTCGGCATTTCAAGCAAACTGCCGTCATAGTCTTGTCGTTTGCGCAGCCATTCAAGGGCTCGTTGAATTGACGGGTGGTCTGGTGGCGCTCCCAACTCAGCCAACTGGAAAAGCCTCAATCCTGTCCAACCAATGGAACTTCTGAACCCGCCTCGGGGATATTGCTCGCTCAGGATGCCTTTGATGAGTTTGAGCCTGAGCGGTTCGTCTCTTTTGAGTTTCAGCCCGATGAGGTTCCGCCTTGCAGCAACCCCTGCCCAACTTTCGCTCCGCCAGAGAAAGGCAAACGGGTGACGCTGGTTTTCGGTCACCAATTGTTGAACCCACTTTAGCCGCTCACGCGGGTCAGCCCATTGACGCCAAAAAGTTTCCATGCTCGCTCCGAGCGCTTTCAGCACTCAACACGGCACTACAAAATTTCACGCAGCAACTCAAGGTCAATGTTTCCGCCCGTAACAACGCAAGCAACGACGGAGTTCGGTTCGCAATGGATTTTGCCAGAAAGCAACGCAGCAACTGCCGCTGCGCCAGCCAGTTCAGGGACTAACTTGGCAAATCGGACTATGCAACGAACCGCTTCCCTCATCTCCTCATCGCTGACAAGCACCAGCGGCTCTTCAAGCAGTTCCTTGACGATGTGGAAAGGCACCGTTCCAGGGCGCGAAACTGCAATGCCTTCAGCCTGAGTGTGGACTTCAGGCAATGTCACGACCTCGCCGATTGAAAGGGAAGTTGTCAAGGCTGGTGCTCCTTCGGATTCAACTCCGATGACCCTGAGGGACGGTTTCAACTGATGAGCAGTTATGAGAGTCCCAGCGAGCAAGGCACCGCCGCCGACAGGCACGACGATTGTGTCAACTTCTGGCTCGTCCTCCAAAATCTCCCAAGCGATGGTGGCTTGGGCTGCGACGACCCAAGGGTCGTCAAAACTGGGCGCGTAAACGAGTTCACGCTCGGCGGCAAAGGCTTTCGCAAAGTCTTCTGCCTGAGCGTAAGTTTCGCCAAAGCGAATGAGCCTCGCACCGAGAGCCTTTATGGCTTCGGTCTTGACAGGAGGCGTCCTTTCGGGCACGACGACCCAAGCAGGGATTCCGAACTTTCGGGCGAGGAAGGCTATGCCTTTACCGTGATTGCCCGTTGAAGCACAAACGACACCCCGCTGCCTAAATTCTTCTGGGACACTGAGCAACTTGACGAGCCCGCCGCGAATTTTGAATGCGCCCGTCCATTGAAGGTTTTCAGCTTTCAGGAGAAGTCTGACCCCAAGCAAATCCGAAAGTTCTGGGACTTCAATGAGCGGCGTTCGGCGCAAATATTGGCGAATCCAACCTCTCGCCTGCTGGACCATTTTCCAAGTCACTTGACCGACAGTTGCTCCAAATGCCAGTTCAGCCTTCTCCGCCATAACTCATCGCCTCTTTTTCAATCGTTGTCCGTTTGGCGCTGAAGGTTCTAAGTTTTTTGTGCGCGAACTGTCCAGACGAGATGGCGAAGTTCTGGCAAAATGAGTTTTTGCAACGCTAACTGGCAAGCGTTGGGCGAGCCGGGCAAGCAGAAGACGACTTTCCCGTTCGCCACTCCTGCAAACGCTCGGCTCATCATCGCTGCGCTGCCAATTTCATCGTAACTCAATCGCCTGAACAGTTCGCCAAAACCTTCAAGCCTTTTGTCCAGTAAAGGTTCAATGGCTTCAACGGCTACATCCCTCGGCGATGCGCCCGTGCTGCCCGTTGTGATGATAGCGTCAACCTCTTCGTCAGTCAACCAATCCACGACGACTTTGCGGACTTGCCAAATTTCGTCGCGGACGATTTGGTATCGGACAACCGAGTGACCGTCCGATTCAAGCAACTTGCGAATTAGACTGCCACTTGTGTCAGTTTCCTCGGTCCGAGTATCGCTGATTGTCAAGACGGCGCATCGGACGGACTTGATGGCTTCGGCGTGAGCGCGGTGAATTTGGTGCGAGTGTTGTGCCGACATTCGCCTCACCTCTTTGCCGTCAAAGCGATTTTCTCCAACGCCTTTTCAACCAGCCTTCGAATTTGGTCTCGGACTTGCCTGTAGGCGTGCCTTGCAGTCCCGTATGGGTCTGGGACTTCGCCTTCTTCACCCACGAACTCCGTCAGCGTGAAAACTTTGTGCAAAGTTGGGAGGGCGAACCTCCCGGTGAGCCTAATCCTTTCCCGACTTGCCGATTTCACGATTTGCCGAAAACTTGGCTCGGCAGGAGCCTCGCCCTCCCACTGGTTTTCGGGTTTAACGGACTGTCATTTTGGGTTTTTGCCTCACCAATTTTTAGCGCACTGAGACCGTTTTTGCCCTCCCCTTTCCCGCAACTTGCCGAGAACACACTCGTTCGCTATCATTGATTACGGGCGTCGCAATTTCTCTCAACGGAGGGGCAATCGTGGCAGAGCAGTTGCAATCAACTGCAGGGGTAACTGTCGTCGTTCCTGTTATTGCGGGAAAAGAAGCACAGCCTTTTTGGTCTTGGCGGGCTGTCGCTATCGCCTTGCTTCTGTTGCCTTTGAACCTTTACTGGATTGGCGTCACTGAAGGGCTTTGGCACGCTTTGCACATGACTACCCTTTCGCTACCCATGAACGCTTTGATGTTGCTGCTAACGCTCGTTTGGCTGAACCGCTTCGTTCAGTGGTTGTCTCCCCGATTGGCTTTGCAACCGAGCGAGTTGCTTCTCGTTCACATGGCTTTGACCGTTCAAAGCGTTTTCATTGGGCATGATGCTATGGTGAGTTTGATGGGCGTCATCCCTGCGGCTGCTTGGTATGAGACTCCCGCCAACCGATGGGAAACCCTTTTCCTCCGCCACCTCCCTGATTGGTTGGTCATCACCGACAAACCTGCCGTCCGAAACTTCTACTTGGGCGGCATGAACTTTTACGGTTCGGGTCTGGAGCGGTTTTGGCTCAAGCCGGCGATGTCGTGGACTTTGCTTTTGACATCGCTTTTCGTCGCCTACTTATCTTTGACAGCGCCTTTCTACCGCCGCTGGGCTCACGAGGAACGGCTGGCGTTTCCAATTCTGAAGTTGCCCGTTGACATCGCTGAAGGGCGATTGAGGTGGCGTGGTGGCTTATTTTGGAGTGGGTTTGCAGTTGCCGCCTTCGTTGACATGGTGAACCACCTCAACTGGCTTTACCCGCGCATCCCTTTCCTTAGGGTTCGCGCTCGTGACCGAGACCTTGCTTGGTATTTGACCGAACACCCTTTCAACGCCATTGGCTCAACTCCTTTAGCCCTCTATCCCTTCATCATCGGCTACGGTTACTTGATGCCCCTTGACTTGTGCACTTCGGCTTGGTTTTTCTACCTGCTTCGCAAGTTGGAGCGGGTTTGGGGAGCGTGGCGGGGATGGCATCAGTTGCGCCGCTTCCCTTACGAAAACGAGCAAGCAGCAGGTTCAGCCTTAGCCATCGCATCTTTGCTGCTCTGGCGCAGCCGAATGACTTTGGCAAATTTCTTCCGCAATTCAAAACCGTCGTCTCATCCTATCTCGCCGTCCACTGCTTTCGCTCTGATGGCAATTTCCGTTGTGGTCTGCTTCCTAATCGCTGTCAAGGCAGGCATGGGCTTAGGGATAGCGACTGTGTTTTGGCTGCTCCATTTTCTCATCGCTTTGACGGTCACAAGGTTGAGAGCGGAAGCAGGTCCACCTTCGCACTCGCTCCTCTTCGCCAACCCTCAGGACTTGCTGCTAACCACCTTTGGAACTCGCTCCTTCAGACCTCGCGAGTTGACTGCCTTGGCTTTGTTCTTTTGGTTCAATCGCCTCAACAGAAACCACGCTGCCCCTGTCATCATGGAAAATTGGCGGCTCACGGAACTCGTTGGTGCGCCCTTTAACCGTTCCGCTTTGCTGATGGTGTTGATGGCTTTTTTGAGCGTTGTTGGTTGCTTTTTGCTTTACCCGCACTTGTTTTATCGTGAGGGCGCGGAGACACGAATCGGCGAAGTTGTTTGGGTTGGGCAGGACACTTTCAACAGGTTGGCATCGTGGGTTGGTAACCCGACGCGCCCTGACCCTTGGGCTCGTTCGTTTGTGATGGGAGGTTTCGGGTTCACCCTTTTGCTCAACGCCCTCTACCATCGCCTTCCATGGTGGGGCTTGCATCCACTCGGCTACTTGCTGGGGACAAGTTACGCTGTTGACTTCTACTGGCTTTGCCTTTTGCTCAGTTCAACTGTCAAGTGGTTGCTTCTCCATTACGGCGGCGCGAGGGTCGCTCAACAGGCAAATCCCTTTTTCATCGGCTTGATTTTGGGTGAAGGTCTGGTCGCTTGCGGTTGGAGCGTTTACGGGCTCATAGTCCACAAGCCGATGTATGACGCTTGGTGGTAGAGGGATTCTGGAGACGACGGCTGCTCAAATGCTGCTGGGGACAGGACCCGATGCTGCCGTTGTCGCTTAGAAAATTCGCTGACTAAAGTTGGCGCTCAGTTTCTTTCGTCATCAACTACGGGTTAAAACCCGCAGCATGAACGGCTTCGGTTGCGTCCACATCTAAACGCGCAACTCTCAACGCTCAGCCCTTAACGCACAACGCTCAACGCCTGAGGTAAGCCAATTTTTCTGGTCGGATGCCTTCGGTGAATTTGGTGAAGTCCAGAGTCCAGAAGCCTTCCAAGTTCGGCACCCTCGCAAACATCGGGTAGGCGCAAAGGATTGAAGCCAACACAATTTTTGTTGTCCGCCTCAAGACATTCAACTCAGACCAGAGGCGGAGAAAGTGGACGCCTTTGGGATGTTGGGTCAGTAGGGATTGAACGAGGGTTATCAGCGGCGCTTGCCGGATAGTTTCGTGGGCTGCGTATTGCTTCAACTCCTCCAACCTTGACCGAGGGATGTGAATCCATCGGTCGTATCGGTTCGTCCAGATAAGTTTGACGAGCCCGCTCTTCATCCTTTCAAGGCGGACAATCCCGCCAACTTCCACCTTGCGCTTCTGATACCACTCCGAAAGCCCGAAACAAAGCCCGAGGGAGAGGTTAACCCACAGCCCAAGTTCATTCTGCTCGTCGTCAATGACCCTCAAAAATTGCAATTCCGGCTCGGAAGGGAAGAAAGGCGCATCTATGCGGCGAATTTTCAAGGTTCCAACTTGTAAGTGCGGGTAAGTGACAGGGATGTCAAGTCGCTTCGGCGGCTTCAGGTCCTCGGGCACCTTGACCTCTTGCTCGCCCACCTCTTCGTAATTTGGGTCTTCAACGAAGCGCCTCAAATCGTCATCGATGGCTTCAAGGGGCAGGACCAAATCCACTTGACCTGCCAAATCCTCAGGGACTGGTGGCGGGGGCGGAGGGAGGAGGGGTTCAGGAACTTCCATGACCTCAGCCGGAGTTTTGTCGCTCAACCACCAACACTGACCGCCTAACTCCACAAACCTGTCATCCCGAACCAAAAGGGCGAAAAGGGAGCGAATTGATTTTTCGTAGTCTGGGTCGGTCGGCAGAACTTCTAAAACTTGCTCGGCAATTCGGGTCAAATGAACAGGGTAAGGTTGAGTTTCAAGCCACGAGGCAATTTCGTCGCTGACATCCCAGCCCAAATCTGTGGTCAGTTCTTCAGCGGCGGAGAGCAATTGCTGAAGTTTTCGAGTCTCAATGAATCTGGCGCGCTGTTCGGCTTGCTGCCTCAATTCCTCTGACTGCCGAAGGAGCAACTTAGTCATGGCATCTTTGCCTTTTTCGGTTACCCAGTAACCGAGCGACAGAACTTGCAAGCCATCTGCGTTCAGAAGTTGGGAGAATGTCGGGACAAGTTCCAGTTGCCCCGCCCTCTTCGCCCAGAGAACGAAAAGGAGTTCACGATGAGATAGGGGCATCTCGGCTGAGTCCAAAATTGCCTTTGCCAATTCGGTTGGGTTGTCGTTTTGAGCAAGTGGCGCAGATTTTGATGTGGGCAATGTAGGGGTGAGCGAAAGCAGCCACTCAGCGAAATCCTCCCTTTGCCAAAACTCTTGGCTAATAGCGTCTTCTAAGGACATGCCTTTAATTTGCGGTAGCCACTCAATCAGCCCGAAGCGACCGTCATCCATGCTGAAGCAAAGGTTTCCAAGTCGGGAACTCAGGAAGGATGCGATTGTCTCTTCCAAAACATCTTGCATTTGAAGGCGCCAAGGTGCTAAAAGGGCAGCAATATCTTCGGGACGAAGTGGAACACCTTTGAGCGTCAGTATGTTGGTCACCAAACCACCTAAGGGCGCAACGGCTGCGTCTTGACGCCATCGGAAATTCCAAACCCTCCCTTGCAAGACCAAATACTCACACCCAAGCAAGATTTGACGGGTCAAGCCCATGAAAATCTCAACGCCATCAATTGCGGACAAATCCTTCGTCCGCTTCCCCTCACCTGACTCCCACAAGGTCTGACAAGCGTTGTGCAAAACGAGCAAGGACGCTCGCTTGCTTCTTTCGGGTTCAGGGTCGAACTCGGTCAATTGTTCTGACGGCAGATTGAAGGTCATCCCCATGCCTCCTTTCCACCTTCAACTCTGCAACCAAATCGTAAGGTAACGCTTTGACCACACGAACTTTGACAAACCTACCCAAGAGCCCATCTGAAGGGCAACCCTTGACCTTCACTATCCCGTCTATTTCAGGCGCTTCATATTGAGACCTCCCTTCGTAAATCCCGGTTCGCCTGTCCCAACGCTCCAACACGACTTCCAAAACTCTCCCGACGAAGGTTTGATTCCTTCTCAGTGAGATTTCCTGTTGGGCAGCCAAAATCAGGCGGCGCCGCTCCTCAGCAATTTCCGCCGGAACCCGGTTAGGGAACTCATAGGCAGGTGTCCCAGGCTCTGGTGAAAAGACGAAAACTCCAACCCTGTCAAACTCCATCGCCTTGACGAAATCGAGCAAGTGCTCAAAATGCTTGTCCGTTTCGCCGGGGAAGCCAACGATGAAAGTCGTCCGGATAGCGATGTCGGGCATGGCTGACCTCAGCCGTTCAATCAAACGAGCGTAAGATTCCGCATCCCCGCCCCTCTGCATCGCACGCAAAATTTCTGGGTGGCTGTGCTGCAAGGGAATGTCAATGTATCGCGCTACCTTTTCGCTTTCCGCCATTGCTTCAATCAGTCGCTCAGATACGGCTGTCGGGTAGCAATAAAGCAACCTCAACCACTTGAGCCCGTCCAAGCGGACGAGTTGGCGAATCAATTCGGGCAACATCGGCTTGCCATACAAGTCAACTCCGTAGCGGGTTGTGTCTTGGGCAATCAAAATCAACTCCCTCACGCCTTGCTCAACCAACTCTTTCGCTTCCGCTTCCAACTCTTCCATCGGACGACTTCTTTGCTTGCCCCTGATGGCAGGGATGGCGCAGAAAGAGCATGTTCGGTCGCAACCTTCGGCGATTTTCAGGTAGGCATACCAAGGTGGTGTGCTGACGATTCGCGGTGCGTATGGCGGTTCGGCGGTGACTTCTTGTTGGCGCAATTTCATGCCTAACTTCTCTGAAACGACGGAAGCGATTTTGTCCAACTCCATGACGCCTAAGCAAGCATCCACCTCGGGAACTTTCTTTTGCACCAAATCGGGGAAGCGCGAAACAAGGCAACCCGCTGCAACCAAAACACGGCAGTTGCCTTTTCTTTTGAGCCGAGCCAACTTGCGCAAGTGGGAAAGGGACTCCTTTACAGCCGCTTGCAAGAAGCCGCAAGTGTTGACGACGATGACTTCAGCCTCTTCCAAGTCAGTCGTCAACTCAAAACCGCTCCCTGCAAGCCAGCCCAGCATATTTTCGCTGTCAACCAAATTTTTCGGGCAACCCAAAGACACAACTGCGCATCTAACGGGTTTTCGCATCCGTTGGCACCTCGTCGTCTAAAGGTTTTTGAGCCGATGCCTTCAGGTTCTCCGAAAAAAGCGAATTTTCCCAGCAAGCGGTCAAAAATTCACGGGCAACATAATTTTGGCACATTGACCCCATGGCTTTAGGGCTTGTTGCGCCATACACTTCGTGCGAATTTCCCGCAGCGGACAAGATGGCAAAATAAGAGTGGCGTTGAGGCACTGTCCCGACTCTCAAAAGGGGTGAAGCATAATGCCCTTCACAGCGGACGAACGCAAGAAAATCTCGGAGATGTTGCGGGAAAAAGGTGTTCCTGAAAAGTGCCCGTTGTGTGGTCAGGGAGAATTCCGATTGCCCGACTCAATCGCCTTCATACATGTGTTTGAACCCGGCAAAGCAATGGAAACGCTTGGCGGTCAAGTTGAGTTTGGTTGGTTCCCCGCAGGCAGCATGCCCTGTCTCATCTTAATCTGCAACAACTGCGGGAACACACTTCTGCTCAATTTGAAGGTGGCAGGTTTGTGGGACGAGTTAAGGCTTGAAGAAGTGCGGGAAAGGGAGGCAGTAAAATGAGCAAGCCGACAGACGGAGGCATGAAACCGCCTGAGCGGGAGTTCGTTGTCCACCGCATTACGAGAGTGGAAATCTTTGAAGTCACGGAACAAGAACTGGAAAGCCTTGAAGCGGCATTTGGCGAAGAAAGCCGCAGCCTTGCTTTCTTTTCCAGCACTGTTTCGGTCTTCGCTACTTGTTTTATCGGTTGGATAACGACGGGCAAGTCATTGCCTTCGGTCACTCATGCGATTTTGGCTGGCATCACTTTAGCCTCATTTTTTCTCGCCCTATGGTTTGCTTTGACTTGGTTTCAAGCGCGGCGAAAACGACCGTCCATTATCAACCGGATTAGGGAACGGAGAGGCATGCAGCGATGAGGTGTTAAGCGATGGCTGACGGTCGCTATGAAAAGTTGACGCCGATGTTCCGACAATATCAGGCAATCAAAGCCCGTTATCCCGATGTTTTGGTCCTCTTTCGGTTGGGCGACTTTTACGAAATGTTCGGCGAGGACGCAAAAATTGGTTCGCAAGTTTTGCAGTTGGTGCTGACATCGCGGGAAATCGGCAAGGGCAACCGCGTCCCAATGTGCGGTGTCCCTCATCATGCTGTTGAGCGATACATCGCCAAGTTGCTTGAGGCTGGCTACAAAGTCGCCATCTGCGACCAGTTGGAAGAGCCGAGCCCCAAAAAGCGACTCGTCCACCGAGATGTCACACGCGTCCTAACGCCCGGAACTCTCGTTGAAGAGGCGTTCCTTGAAGCGAAGCAATACAACTTTCTCGTGGCGATTAGCGGGGCGAGGGACGAGGGGCGAGGGACGAGTGAAAGCAGGCAACATCAGCACCCAGCACTCCGCACTGAGCACCTTCATCGTTTCGGTTTGGCGGTTGCTGAGGTTTCAACGGGCGAGTTTGCGGTGACGGAATTGGATGCGAAGACCCTTTGGGACGAATTGGCTCGGCTTCAGCCAGCGGAGGTTTTGCTCCCAGAACAACTTGCCACCGACGAAACTTTCATCACTCAACTGAAAAGCGTTTGCGAGACGACTGCAATCACTTCATTTGACCTTGACCCATTCGCTGAACCTGAGCGGTTGCTTTGCCAACACTTTCAGGTCACGACTTTGGACGGCTTTGGCGTTACAGGCATGCCCCTCGCCATCCGAGCAGCCGCAATGGTCATTGCTTACCTTAAACGAACTCAACTTTCCGCGCTTGAACACCTCAAAAGCCTGAGCACATACAGCGTTGGCGAGTTCATGCTTTTGGACAACGCCACCAAGCGAAATTTGGAACTGGTTCAATCGCTTAGGGACGGTGGCGTTTACGGGACATTGCTTTGGGTTTTGGACGAAACTGTAACGCCGATGGGCGGACGATTGCTGCGCCGTTGGATTTTGCAACCTTTGTTGAGAGTTGACCGCATAAACGAAAGGTTGGAAGCCGTTGATGCCCTCTACTGCAACACGCTTTGGCGGCAGGAGATTCGCGAGGTCCTCAAAAGCGTTCCCGACTTGGAAAGGTTGGTCTCCCGCGTTGGGACGGGAACTGCTAACCCGCGCGATTTGGCTCAAATTCGCTCAGCGCTTCAAGTCATCCCCAAGTTGAGAGAAGTCCTGACAAGCGGACCTGAACTCCCAACGCTGTTGCAGCGTGTCGCCGAACGATTGCACACCGCCGATGACTTGCGGCAGCGTTTGGAAGATGCGTTGGTTGACAACCCACCGCAGAGGATGACTGAAGGCGGAATCTTCCGCGACGGCTACCACCCCGAATTGGACGAACTCCGATACATTGCTCGGCACGGCAAGGAGTTGATTGCTGCTTTGGAGGCGAAAGAGCGGGAACGGACAGGCATCAAAAATCTGCGGGTCGGCTACAACCAAGTCTTCGGCTACTACATTGAAGTCACGAAGGCGAACCTTCACCTCGTGCCCAAAGATTACATCCGCAAGCAAACATTGACGGATGTGGAGCGATTTGTCACGCCGGAACTGAAGCAACTTGAGAGCAAAGTTTTGGGCGCTGAGGAACGAATCGGGCAATTGGAGTATCAGTTGTTTGTGGAGTTGAGGCAAGAGGTCGCCCAACGAAGCAGTGAATTGCTTGAAACGGCAAGGGCAATAGCCGAGTTGGATGTTTTGGCAACGCTCGCAGAAGTCGCTGCTAAAAACCATTACACCCGCCCCATCGTGGATGAGGGCGACGAGATTATCATCAAAGAAGGTCGCCACCCTGTCATTGAGCAAGTCCAGCGAGACAAGCCATTTGTGCCCAACGATTGCCGCTTGGACAACCGCGAAAACCAACTGCTCATCATCACAGGACCTAACGCTGCAGGAAAATGCCTTTCGCTGGACACTTACATCTTCACCGACAAAGGTATGTTGACCTTGCGGGAATTAATGCCTGAAGGCGCGAGACTTGGGCAGTTCAGCCCGATAAACGCTGTCTCTGTGAAGGGCTTTGATGGCGAAGCGACAGCCACTCATTTTTACAATGACGGGATAAGGCGAACGGTGAAAATCAGGACTCGCTTCGGCTTTGAACTTGAGGGGACGACTCAGCACAGGGTTTGGGTGCGAAGACCCGACGGAACTGAAGGCTGGAAGCGGTTGGGCGAAATAGAGGTCGGCGACTTCATCGCTATTGACACTCAAATTGGTCTTTGGGGCAACGAAGTTTCAATTCCCCCGATGGAACTTCCGAAAAGGGCGAAGAAATACCGGTTGCCAACCGAGTTGACACCAGACCTTGCCTATTTGATGGGGCTATTGATTGGAGACGGGACGCTGACTTATACCCACAGTTACGCTTTGACGACGAAAGACGAAGCCATCAGACGAGAGTTTGTTCGGCTGAACCAGAAACTTTTCGGTTACCGTGTTCAAAGGTTCGGGCGAATAGGGTGGCGAGTGACAAGTTTGACTCTGCGGCAATTCCTTGCTCATCTGGGCTTGGGCTACTGGCGAGCCGAGGAAAAACGAGTTCCTGCCAGTATCCGAAAAGCGCCCAAACACATTGTCGTTGCCTTCCTGCAAGGATTGTTTGACACTGATGGCTACGCTGATAATCGGCGGGGAGATGTCCAACTGACAACTGCATCGGAGACCTTAGCCAAAGAAGTGCAACTTTTGTTGCTTAACTTGGGTATTTTGTCTTGCTGTCGTCGCAAACTCGTTAAGGGGCGGATATATCACGAAATTTCACTCTACGGCGAAAACGCTGCCCGATTTTTTGAGACCGTTGGATTCCGACTTCTCCGAAAACAATCGCGAAGGTCTTCCTTGTTTTCCCCGTCCCCCGTCCCACGCCTCTCGCCCCTTTCGTTAAGGCTACCCAATTTTGGTATCCCCCTTGTCGCTCCATTGCTCAAACAAATCCACCAGTGCATCGTCCAAATATCCAACAAGCCCACAGCCCTGAAACGGGATAAGGTCGTTAGCAGCGTCTTTTACACTTACTTGCCCCGAAAAGTTGCTCCCTCATACCGGACTTTGGAACGGGTGTTAGCGTATTGTCAAGAAAACGGCATAACGGGAACAGCCGTCATGGAGTTGGAGCGGATTGTTTCACGCCGAATTTTCTACGACGCTGTTTCCGCTGTTGAAACTTCCAAAGCACATGTCGCGGACTTGAATGTTGAGCCAGACCACGCTTATGTTGCCAACGGTTTTGTCAGCCACAATTCCACCTATCTCCGCCAAGTTGCGTTGATTGTTTTGATGGCTCAGATGGGGAGTTTTGTGCCGGCGAAGGAAGCGAAAATTGGTATCGTTGACCGAATATTTACCCGGGTCGGTGCACACGACGAATTGATTCGCGGACAGAGCACTTTCATGGTTGAGATGTCGGAGACGGCAAACATTTTGCACAACGCAACGGAGAGAAGCCTCGTCCTAATTGACGAAATAGGGCGAGGGACTTCAACTTACGACGGCATCGCCATCGCTTGGGCGGTTGCCGAAGAGTTGCACCGAATAGGTTGCAAGTGTTTGTTCGCAACTCACTACCATCACCTGAACGAACTTGAAAACTTGCTGCCCCGCGTGAGAAACTACAGGGCTGATGTTTTGGAAGAAGGCGACAAGGTTGTGTTCCTGTATCGCATCGTGCCCGGCGGAACAGACAGAAGTTACGGCATCCAAGTCGCTCGCTTGGCAGGGCTACCAGAGCAGGTCATTGACCGTGCTAAGGAGATTTTGATGACACTGGAGAGCAACGAGCAAAAAGTCATAACGCCACCAAAAACAGTCACCCAACTCATCACGACACCCGTTCAATTGCGACTTTTTGAATTCGCACCCCATCCTGTTTTGGAACGCCTGAAGCAAATAGACCCTGATAGCCTCACGCCTCGCGAAGCCCTTTCACTGCTCTACGAACTCAAGCGCAAACTCAACGAAATAGGCTAAACTTTCAGCCCCTTCTTGACGATTTCTCCAACGGGATGAGCCATGAAAGCGAAAAAGTTGGTCGCAGGGGTTTTAATTGTTTTGGCGTTGTTGGCTGTTGGGTTGATTGATGCTCACTACGGCTTTGCCTTGCCTGTCTGGTCGGCTTATTTGGTTCCGATTTCGGTCGCTGCTATCACTTTTGAGACTATCGGCGGCGTGGTTGCGGGCGCATTTGCAGGCTTGATGCTTTTTTCTTTTTCGCCCGCAGCGAAAACATGGGGCATGGAGATTTTGCTTGGCTGGCTGTTGGGTTTCATAGGATGGGGCGGGGTGCTTGGTTACTTCCAATGGCAGGCGAGGTCTTTTTGCGAAGTCAGCAAGAGGCTTCAAGACCAAGAGCATTTGAGGGACGCCCTCATTGAGTTTCTGGTCCACGACCTTCGTTCCCCGCTCACCAACATCATCAGCGGTTTGGAAACTTTGCTCATCTCAACGGAAGACAACCTCACCCCTGAAGACCGTGAACTGATAGAGATGGCGTTGATCGGTGCTCACAGGCTACTGACGATGGTCAACTCCATCCTTGACCTTCGGAAACTTGAGGAAGGCAAGTTCCCGCTTTACTTGAAGGAGTTTGAGCCTCGAGAGGCGGTTGGGGAAGCGATTAGGCAAGTCCAACTTTGGGCTCGGCAAAGCAACATCAATTTGCAAGTTGATTTTGAACTGAATGTGCCTGAAAAGATGATTGCTGACCGCTGGGTTCTCATCCGCATCCTTGTCAACTTGCTCAGCAACGCCCTCAAATACACGCCGAGCGGTGGCACCATCAAGGTGCGAGTTTTCATGGATGACGGTTGGGTTCACTTCTCCGTCGCCGATCAAGGACCCGGCATCCCGAAAGAATACCTTGACCGCATCTTTGACAGGTTCGTCCAAGTTGAGGCGAGAAAGGCTGGCGCTGCGGTTGGGACAGGTTTGGGCTTGACTTTTTGTAAACTGGCAGTGGAAGCCCATGGCGGGCGAATTTGGATTGAAAGCGAGGTAGGGAAAGGGACGACAGTGCATTTCGTTTTGCCACCCATCACCAAAGGGGAACTGGCTGAGCAATCACCTGCCGCTCTCGCTCATTCCGCAAAGTCATGAATTCTCTTCGCCTTTGTCCTTCTCGGTGTTGCGGAAGGACTGGATGATTTGAATGATTTCGTTTCCCAACCTTTGGACGATGAATTTGCCGACACCTTTGATCTGCATGAGTTCCTCAATGGTCGTGGGTTGCTTTTCCAGCAATTGCAGCAGCACCTCGTCTTTGAACAATCCGGGCGCTTTCCGCTCGTTGACCAACCTTGCCCGCAGGAGCAGCAGTTTCCAAAGGAGCGGACGAACTTTTCTGGAGACGAGTTTAAGCCTTCGCCTGACAGCAGGTGGCTCTTGGTTTTCAAGGACCCTTTGTCCTCGTTCAGTTAAGCGGACGAAGTGAGAGCCTTCCAAGTAACCGGCTCGGATAAGTTCCTTTAGGAAGTTTTCAACTGTGGGTAGCGGGTTAGGGAAGAAGACGCCCCAACTTTCGGTTCGTGCGATGTAACTGAGCCAGTTGGCTCGGGTTTCTCCCCTCAAAATGCCAGCGATGGTCCTCAAACCGACGCCCGGATAGGGCATTTTTGCTACCATCTCAAGGGCTTCACGGACTGCATCGCTGCTTCGCACGACGATAGGGCTCTCCTCATCGCTTCTGCCTTCTTCCAACGCTTCACCAAGCGGTTCCATCGCTGTTTCCTCGGTTTGAAGTTCAAAGGGCAGAGTCGCAGGCTCTTTGGGTTTAGGACTTTTGCGGCGAGAGCGAGAAGAAGTCATGGTTTGAGTGGCTTGAGTCTTAGGCTTACGACCCATCGCTCTTCCCCCTTATCTCGGCACAAAAGGATTATAGCGGCGCTCTTCACCAATTGTTGTCTTCCGCCCATGCCCCGGATAAACAATCGTCTCATCGGGCAAAGACATTAAGCGCCTCAGCGAGTTCTGCAAAGTCTCCCAATTGCCTCCGGGCAAATCGGTGCGACCGACGCTTCCAGCAAACAAGACATCACCCGAAAATAAGCACCCTCCACCTTTTTCGTCCGCCCGATAAAGGGCGATGTGCCCGGGAGTGTGTCCCGGCAGTTCAAGGACTTGAAAGGAGATGCGACCGACGGTCAGGGTTTGTCCCTCTTGCAGAAACCTATCAGGTTCAGGAACGGGTTCTGCGAACCAGTTGTAAAAACGAGCCTGAATGTGAGCGCTTCTGGCTATCGGCAAGTCTGGTTCGGGAAGCAAAAACGGCGCTCCAGTCGCTTCTTTCACAGCCCTAACCGCCAAAACATGGTCCAAGTGACCATGAGTGGCGACGATGGCAACGATTTTGAGTTGGTGGGAGTTCACCACCGCCAAAATCCGTTCGGGTTCATCACCGGGGTCAATAATGATGCCTTCCTTAGTTTCCTGGCAACCGACGATGTAGCAGTTAGTTTGAAACGGACTGACGACAACGCTGTCAACCAAGGGATGCAATTGCCCTCACTCCCCACGACTTTGCTTTTCGCTCAAGTTTGGATTCTCTCGCCCTTCATCTCCCGCTCAATTTCCTCTTGCTCCAGTTGTTCAAGGGCTTCGTTGGCTTCTGGATGCCGTGGGTCTATCTTTAACGCTTCCCTCAACTCCCGCAGGGCTTTTTCCTTGTCTCCCAACTTCCAGTAAATCATGCCCAAATGGTAACGCAATTCGGCGTCCCTCGGTTGCGCCTTGACTGCCTTTTCAACCCACTTCAACGCTTCGTTGTATTCACCCCGCTGAAAGTAAACCCAACCGAGGCTGTCCAGAAACGCCGGTTCGTTAGGGCGAATTTTCAGAGCCTTGCGAATCATCTTCTCCGCTTCGTCCAACTGCTCACCCAACTCCGCCAGCATGTAGCCGTAGTTGTTCAGGGCAGCGGCATTGTCGGGGTCAAGTTTGATGACTTGTTGGTAAATCTGCTTCGCCTTATCCCAGTTGCGTTGCGTGTAAGCAATGTCAGCGAGCATCAAAAGTGCATCGGCTTTTGCTTCTCTGTCCCGAATTTTAGCCGCCAAACTTTCCGCTTCAGTCCACCTGTTTTGACGCACCAAGACCACGATCAGTAATTGCCAAGCCTCTCGGTTTTGAGGGTCAACCTTCACTGCTTGCCTGAGAAGTTTTTCAGCACTTTCCCAATCGTTTCGGCTTATAGCCTCTTGGGCATCTTGCAGGTAGCGGGTTGCCTTGAGCCTTTGGGTTATTTGCTTGGGGCTAAGTTGCCGCTTGACCTCTTGCCACCACTGCTGCGATGGTTTGTTAGCAAAATGAACCCACCAAGTAGCGAGGACGAACAGGGCGATGATGGCGCCACAAACGATGTATGATGCCAAGTGTCGGCGTTGAGTTCGTTGCCGCCAGTCCATTTTTCTGGCTCACCTCTGGGCGAAGACGAAACGCTCTATGCCAGCGAAATCTTTTTCAACTGACACTCTCCACCCTCTTTGCCGCAATAAATTTTGCACCGCCGATGCTTGTTCCGCACCTATTTCCAAAGCGACGAAGCCACCGAATGAAAGCAGGCGGTGAATCGGTCTTTGGGCGAAGCGACGAATCACATCAAGCCCGTCAGGACCGCCACGCAAAGCAATTTCCGGTTCGTGACAGCGAACTTCAGGCTCCAACTGCTCCCAATCCTTATCAGCCACATAGGGCAAATTGGCGACGATGGCATCAAAAGTGGCTGGTGGGAAAATCGCTTCCAAAGGCTCAGTGAGGTCGCCACGCAAAAACACGCACCGCTTTGTCAAGCCGAGCCTTTTAGCGTTTTCTTCCGCCACTTCTATGGCTTCAGCGGAAATGTCCACGCCGATAATCGTTGCCCGTTCAAATTTTGAGGCAAGGGCTAAAGCGATTGCACCCGAACCGGTCCCGATGTCAGCGAGCATGATGTTCTCACGCCCTAAACCCTTCAGTCGCTTTGCCACGAGTTCAACCAACTGTTCCGTCTCGGGTCTCGGAATCATGACCCGTTCGTCAACCTTCAATGTAAGCCCGCAAAAAGGTTGCTCGCCAAGAATGTAGGCGAGAGGGACTCGCTTCGCTCGCTTGAGAACCAACTGCTCATAGTCCCGCCACTGTCCTTCGCTGAGTTCTTCGTCCCAGTTCAACTTCAAATTGGTTCGGCTCGTTCCCAGAACATGAGCCAAAAGCCACTCGGCATCAGTCTGCGGTTCAGGCACTTTCGCATCCCTCAATTTTTGAACAGCCCACGCCAACGCTTCGCCCAATTTCATGCTCCATTCCCCTCGTCTCGCTCTTCGCTTCAAAAAGTTTGAAGCGCAAAGTTGGAATTTGCCTTAACCTGTTCAGGCATCCTAAACCTGCAACAAAATTTGTCAGGCAGATGGCAAACTCGCAGAAGCGAGGTGGTCTCGGATGCTCAAAGTTCAAGTTTCGGTCGGTGACCCGCTGGCTTTGGAGCGGGACGCTTTGGTTGTGGCAGTTGCTGAAGATGAAGAGCGCTTGAAGGGCGTTGCTTCGAAGGCTGACAAAAAACTTAACGGGCAACTGAAAAAGTTGCGGGAGTGGAAAGAGGTCAAAGGCAAGTTGGGTGAGGTGACAGTCGTTCACACCCTCGGACTCATGCAGCCACGAAGAATCGCCCTCGTTGGGTTGGGCAAGCGGAAAGAGTTGGACGCAGAGAAAGTCCGACGGAGCATCGGCAGCGCAGTTAAGGCATTGAACAAAATCGGCTGCGAGCAAATCGCTGTTGCCATTGACGATTTCTCTGGTGAAGGGATTGCGCCGGAGGCTTTGGGACGAGCCGTTGCGGAAGCAGCCATTCTCGCCAGTTACCAATATCGCCGAAAAAGTGCAGGGGATGAGGAAGCGAATTTGAGGTCGGTGGAACTTGTCACCGCCAATCGGCGCTTCGCTGCGGAAGTTGAGAAAGGAGTTCAACTCGGCACTATTTTGGCTAATGCGACTAACTTCGCTCGCGACTTAGTCAATGCCCCAGCATCCGAAATGACGCCGACTGCCCTTGCGGAACAAGCGAAGTCGGTCGCCGCTAAGTGGGGGCTCAAGTGCGAAATTTATGACGAGCATTGGATTGAGCAAGTGGGCATGGGTGCTTTGCGGGCTGTTTCCCTCGGTTCCGATCAACCGCCTCGGTTCATCGTCATGAGATACGAAGGGGCGGAAAGTGCTCCGACGATTGGCTTGGTCGGTAAAGGCATCACTTTTGATGCAGGCGGATTGTGCTTGAAGACGGCGGAAGGGATGCTTGAGATGAAAGGTGACATGGCAGGGGCAGCGGCAGTCATCGCTGCGATGGACGCAATTGCTCAACTGAAGCCGAAGGTCAATGTCATTGCTTGCGTGCCCGCAACTGAAAACATGCCGAGCGGTAGAGCCTTCAAGCCGGGCGACATCTTGAGAACCTTCACTGGCAAAACAGTTGAAGTTGTCAACACTGACGCCGAGGGAAGGCTAATCCTTGCTGACGCCATCGCATACGCCAAAGAGCAAGGCGCATCTCCAATTCTTGACGCAGCGACTTTGACGGGAGCAGCCATCATCGCTCTCGGTCCTTTCTGCACAGGCGCATTTAGCAACGACGAAAGGTTGTTGCAGGAAGTGATAGAGGCGGGCAGGGAAGCGGGAGAGCCCATTTGGGCTATGCCGATGTTTCCCGATTACCGAGAACTCATCAAAAGCGATTTCGCCGACATCAAAAACACTGGCGGTCGTCCCGGCGGCGCTATCACCGCTGCTTGGTTCATCGGCGAATTCGTTGGCGACACTCCTTGGGTTCACCTTGACATTGCACCAACTTTTTGGAGTGACAAAGAGGTTCACTATCTCAGCAAAGGCGCAACAGGCGTTATGGTGAGGACATTTGTCCAATTCGTTCTCCGCCGGTCAAATCGGTGACGAAGGGTATTGCGTTCGGAGAACAGTCGTGCTACACTAACGGCGACGCAGGGTCGGAAATGTGTCGCTGCTGCACCGGACTTCCGGAGGCAGGAGACGCATTCCGCACCGCTGCGCAGAAAAACCTGCCGAAGGAGGTTCGGTCGCAATGCCTAAGTTCAAAGGCACAGTCAAGTGGTTCAACGAGCAGAAAGGCTACGGGTTCATCTCCCGCGACGACGGGACGGACATCTTCGTCCACTACAGCGCCATTGAGGGAGAGGGCTTCCGCACTTTGAGGCAAGGGCAAAGGGTTGAATTTGATGTCGTCGATTCGCCTAAAGGTCCGAGAGCCGACAAAGTGCGCGTCCTGCGCGAGTGGTGACATGGAAGGGAAAAGTCAACGGGAGTGGTGAAGAGCCGCTCCCGCTCATTTCACCGCTCGGAAAAATGTCGCTACTCCAAAGGTGAGAGTAGCCCATACTACTTTCCTAAAACCTGCTGCTTTCATTTTCTCAGCGACCGCTTCAGCGGGCAAAAAGGTTTGAATGGAAGCCGTAAGGTAGGAGTAAGCCACTGGGTCACTCATTAACCGCCCCACAATCGGAACGACATATCGGACAAATAAGCCAACAGGTGTCCACCACCACGAAGGCTTCGGTTGACAGAACTCAAGGATGAGTGCAACCCCGTTGGGCTTCAAAATTCGGTGCATTTCGGTCAAGCCTTTTGTCAAGTCTTCAAAGTTGCGGATGACAAAAGCGCAGACAACAGCGTCGGCGGATTCATCGCGAAAGGGCAAATTCAAACCGTCAGCGATGAGCCACGAGCAACTGTCCTTCCTACCTTGAGCGACGGCTTTCCTTTGAGCCAACTTCAACATCTGCGTCGACAAGTCAATTCCTATCACTTTTGCTTCGCTGCATCGGTCCAAAACGGCAAAAGCGAAATCGCCCGTCCCTGTCCCGATGTCTACCACTATTTTCGCTGAAACGGGCAGCCACTCAACAGCGAACCTTCTCCAGCGGACATCGTTGAAGCCGCTGAGCAATCGGTTGAGCAAGTCGTATTTGGGCGCAATGATGCTGAACATCCTCGCAATCGCTTCTCGTTTCCGATGAAGTAGCGGTTCCATCCCTGCTTCCCCCATCTGCAAAAACTCGTTGCGCAAGGACCGGATATGCACCAAAATTTTGGCAGGTTCAGACAACAAAGCAAATTCGCTTCTTTGAAGAGCGTTTGCGAAGAGCAAGGTGAGAGGCGATGTTCGGCATCGGAACTGGCGAGTTGTTGGTCATTTTTCTGATAGCCCTTTTGCTTTTCGGTCCGCAAAAGTTGCCCGAAATTGCGCGGTGGTTGGGTCGGGCAACTCGTGAAGCACGAAAAGCGTGGGAAGAACTGCAGCGACAGTTGATGAGCGACGACGAATAGGTTAAGCGTTTCGGGTTCGTTTCTTGAGCGCACGACTCATGCTGCATGGCTTCTGATTAACTGGACAATCTTTTCCGCAGCCTCCTGCATGGTTGCTGCTGGAATCAAAGGTGTCCCTTCAAGCAATTTCCGACCCTCTTCTTCCCTCGTTCCCGTCAGCCTGACGACAATCGGCACTTTCAACTCCATCCCTTCAAGGGCTTGCAGAATCCCTTTCGCTACTTCATCGCATCTCGTTATGCCGCCGAAGATGTTGATGAGGACGCCTTTGACTTGCGGGTCGCTCAAAATCAACTTCAAGCCTTCACGCACAATGTCAGCCCTTGCTCCGCCACCGATGTCAAGGAAGTTAGCGGGCGCAGCGCCAGCCCTTTGAACGATGTCAAGGGTTGTCATCGTCAGTCCTGCTCCATTGCCGATAATGCCGACTTCGCCCTTCAGCCTGACATAAGCGAGCCCTTTCCTTCTCGCTTCCGCCTCAAATGGGTCTTCTTCGACTTCCTCGCGCCACGAAGCAATTTCAGGCTGACGATATAAGCCGTTGTCGTCGATCAGCAATTTGGCGTCGGCGGCAATCAAATTGCCGTCTTTTGTGAGAACCAGTGGGTTTATTTCAGCCAAATTGGCATCGCATTGAACATACAGCCGGTAAAGCGCTTTCGCCATCGCGGTGAAGGGACGCAAAGTCGTTGGCTCCAATTTCGCTTGCTTGTGGAGTTGGCGGATTTGGAAGTCAAGCAAGCCGAGGAAAGGGTCAATGTAGGCTTTCGCTATTGCTTCGGGATGGGTCTCAGCAACCTCTTCAATGTCAACTCCGCCCATTGCCGAAACCATGACCAAATTGCGTTCCTTACTTCTGTCAACGATGATGCCGAGATAGTATTCGGCGGCGATGTCCAAAGCCTCTTCAACCAAAACCTTCTCAACGGGCAGACCTTTGATTCGCATCCCCAGAATTTGCCCCGCTACTTGCTCGGCTTCATCGGGAGATTTTGCGACTTTAATGCCACCTGCCTTCCCCCGACCGCCCACAAGCACTTGAGCCTTGATGGCTACAGGTTTGCCCAACTTTTCTGCAATTGCGCGAACCTCGGATGGCGTTGATGCAACTTCACCTTTAGGGACAGGAATCCCATACCTCGCAAACAGTTGCTTTGCCTGATACTCGTGCAACTTCATCTCAACCACCTCCGCAAAAAATGATGGCGCAGGAAGCGCTATTTTGACAAGGTAGCAATTTCCTGATATAGGCGTCTGTTGCTTTCTGTAAGATTGGTGGTCAAGTTGGGTTTTTAACCCCATTCAAAACACTTGGCGCTTTCTTTACTTTGGGTGAAAGAAGCGTTAAAATTTTTGTCGGCAGATTGGAGCAAAATTCCAGCGAAGAGCCGAGGTGAGTGAAATGGAGAAGTTCTACAAACTAACTGAAATTGCTCGGATGCTCCGAGTTTCACCGCTGACGGTAAGGCGGTGGATTAATGAAGGGAAGTTGAAGGCTTTCCATCCAGCAGGGACAAGATTGTATCGCGTGCCTGAATCATCCCTTAAAGAGTTCGTCGGCGCTGAGTGGTGGGAGAAGGTGTCCGCAACTTTCGCGGAAGCAGAAGAAAAAGTCGCCGAGGAGAGAAGGGTTAGACGACGCCACCGTTAGTTCCTGAACGCTGACTCACAAATGTGACGGTGACCTGACAGATCGCTCCCACAAGGTGAATTTTCGCCGACTGAAGTCGGCGCCCAAGTGCTTCGTCATCAACTACGGGTTAAAAGCCCGTAGCATGAACGGATTTGGTTGGGTCATCAACTACAAATTGAAGTCCGTAGCGTGGTCTGTTTTTTTGCTGCATCATCAATTGCGGAGTGCTACACTTTTGCCCTGCGAGGTGACAAAACCATGTTGCCGCAGGGGCTTCAACGGCTTCTCGGAACCCAATTCGCCAAACTTCAAGAGCAAGCCAACCAAGTTTTGGAAGAGTTGAAAGCCATGCGAATTGAGGGACAAGCAGGCGGTGGGGCTGTCCGCGCCGTGGTCTCAGGCATGGGCGAACTCCAATCCGTTCACATTGACCCAAAACTTCTCAACCCAGAAGACGCCGAAATTTTGCAGGACTTAATCGTTGTGGCTGTCCGCGATGCAATGCGAAACGCCGAGGCTGTCCAGCAACAAAAGATGCAATCTTTGCTGCAATCGCTTCCTTTCGGCGGGATTTTTGGGTTCGGGCGGTAGTTTCAAACTTCCTGCATTGCGGTGACCGAAAATGCGGATGGATTACCCGCCTTCGCTGAAGGCATTGTTGCAGGAACTGGAGCGACTGCCGGGCATTGGTCCCAAAAGTGCCCTGCGCATCGCCATGTTCTTGCTGAACCAGCCGAGGGAAACCCTTGACCGACTCATCCAAGCCTTGCAAAAAGTTCGCGAGCAACTCAAGTTGTGTCGGCGATGTTTCAACTACGCTGAAGGCGAATTGTGCGCAATTTGTCAAGATGAAAGCAGGGACAGTTCAATCATTTGCGTTGTGGAAGACCCGATGGACATAGCCGTGATTGAAAACGCTGGGATTTTTCAGGGACGCTACCATGTCCTTCACGGCGTCATCTCTCCGATTGAAGGCATAGGTCCCGAGGATTTGCGGATAGGTGAGTTAATTGAGCGGGTGCAAACTGAACCGGTCCGTGAGGTCATTTTGGCGTTGAGCCCGACGACTGAAGGGGAAGCGACGAGCACTTACATCGCACGAATGTTGAAGCCGCTCGGTTTGAAAGTCACCCAACTGGCAATGGGACTCCCCGTCGGTGGCTCGCTTGATTACGCTGACCAACTGACAGTCATGCGGGCGTTGGAAGGACGCAGGGAATTGTAAGCGCTTTGTGTCACAATTGTGGAGTGAATTGACGCTCACCCTTTGAGGGCTTGATAGTGTTCTAAGACCGGCTGAACATGCTACTGGCTTTAGCCAGTGAGGGGCAAGGGGCACGGGACAAGGGACATGGGATTTGACGGATTTTTTCTGAGCGCCGAATTCATTCGGCGAAAATTTGGAGGGCGCATCTCCAGATGTGCCGAAAATTTTCGGCAGTGCAGGAGCACTGCCCTCCAGAAAACTCATCTACCAGTCGCTAATCGCAAATCGCCAGTCGCTGTCGTTTTGGCTCGGCAGGAGCCTCGCCCTCCCATAATTTCGCCGACTAAAGTCGGCGCTCAGGTTCTGCATCATCAACTACGGACTGAAGTCCGTAGCATGGTTGCTTGCGGTTTTGCCAACGACTACGGGCTAAAGTCGGTTTTGGACTTTTGAGCACTCTTTGGAGGCGCAGAAGATGCACGAGGGCAGTTTCAGGCAGGAAGTTCTCAATGTCAAATTGGCGGAACTTTTGGCTCAAAAGGGAGTAGTGGCGCTACCCGAACAAAAGTTGCCCGAAGCGCTTCCCGATGTCCTTGTCATCTTCAACGGACTTCGGCTCATCATTGAAGGCGAAATCAGCGACCAAGTTGGCGCTGAGCAAAGGGCTTGGAACAAAGCCAGCGAACGAGTTCAACGGGACATCGCCCACATCGCCGTCGCTCTGCTTTACCCGTCCCATTTGCGACACGAACCTTTTGAGAATTTGCCCAAAGCCCTTGAAGGAGCGACTTTGAAATTTGCCGTTTGTGTCCCGCCCATTCCAGAAAAGCCCAACTGGCTTGAAGGCGATTTGGATGCTCTCTGCAACATCCTGCAAACTGCCTATCAGCAACTGACTTCTGAAGACGAAGTTCAGAAGGCTGCACAAATTCTGCGGGAAGCCGTTTATGCCCTTGCCGACAAAATGCTCGCTTGGGGCGTCACTGTTGACCGACTTGCTGCTCCCTTAGGCATCCCGCCTGAAAGCGTTTCGCAGCGAAAGAGCAAACAAGCCATCGCTATCTCGCAAATTGCGGCATTGGTCGTTGCCAATGCCCTTTTGTTCCATGAAGAACTTGCCCAAGTTGACCACAGGATAAAGCGACTGCGCCAGTGTTTTGAAGCCGAAAGCGCTTATGACGGTTTGCTGGAAGTTTGGGGCTTCATCCTGAACGAAATCAACTATCACGCCGTCTTTGACATCGCCAGAAAAGTTTTGCTGGAACTTCCGGGCTACAAAGAAACCGATGAAGCCCTAAAGCGGTGTGCCGAAAAAGTTTTGGAAGTCGTGCGGATGAGGGTGGCGACGAGGCACGATGTGGCTGGTCGGCTCTATCACTTGCTGTTGGGCGACATCACTAAACCGTTAGGCACATACTACACTTCCGTCCCAGCAGCGACCTTGCTTATGAGGTTGGCTTGGACGCCAGATTGGTGGCAACAAATTTCTTGGCATGAACTGAACGCCGTTGGGAACTTGAAAGTCGCCGATTTCGCTTGCGGGACGGGAACTTTGCTGATGGCTTCCCTTCAAGCCATCCTTGACAATTTCCTGAGGGTCGCTTGGCGCAACGGAGACGATTTGCCGAAGCAAAGGCGAGAACTGCTGAAAAAGTTGCTTGAGGAAGGGCTTTGGGGTTTTGATGTTTTGCAATCCGCTGTCCATTTGACAGCGACAGCGTTGACTTTGCCCATCCCTGAAGTGACCATAAAGGGCATGAACCTTTACGCCCTTGACTTGGGCGTTCGCGGAGATGAGAAGCGACTTGGGAGTTTGGACTTGCTGAGAGGAACAGCGCAAGTGACAATCGCTTTGCGTCCAATTCAAGCGCCGAGGGCAAAGGGCAAGCGAGTGACTGCAACTCAAATTCGCCAAGAGCAACTTCAACTGCCCGAACGAGGGTTTGACCTTATCTGCATGAACCCACCATTCACCCGCAGTTGCGGGGATAACTTGCTTTTCGGCTCATTGTCACCAAAAGAGCGCAAACAGTTACAACAGGAACTTCAACGGCTCATCCAAGACGAGCAATTGCTTGCATCGGCGACTGCTGGGTTGGCTTCTGTTTTCTTGGCTTTGGCTGACAGGCATGTGAAAGAAGGTGGTCGTTTAGCCTTTGTGCTGCCGAAAGCCATCCTTTCAGGAGCGGAGTGGGAAAAGACGAGGGAACTTTTGACGCAGCGTTATGTCGTGGAAGCCATAGTCGTCAGTCACGACCCGCAAAGGTGGAATTTCTCCGAAAGCACCGATTTGAGCGAAATTTTGCTGGTGGCTCGTAAAGTCCGAAGCGAAAACGCAGGTCAAGTTCAAAACCGGCGCAAACGACTGAAAAGCCACAACCCTTGCCTAATTGACGACGCCGAAAACAATCCATCCGAGCGAACCATTTGCATCAATTTGTGGCAAAACCCGCGCAACCCGATAGATGCCTTCTTCGTCGCAGAACCGATAAGGAAGCAGGAAGTCCCTTACCTTGAACGGGGCGTTTTGCACATTTGGGTTGGGCGCGAGAAGTTTGGTGAAGCCTTCGCTTTGGATTGGGACGAATTTTGCTCCCTTGACCATTGGCTTTTGCCTTTCGCTTACGCCCAAAGCAATTTGGTGCGAATGTTGTTGACATTGCCAACGCAAAACAAGTTGCACCTTTGCCCATTGAGGGAGTTGGGGGAGTTAGGACCTGATAGGCGTGGGGTTTGGAGCACTTTTGTGCCTGTAGATGCGCCGCCCGGCTATCCCGGCTTTTGGGGTCATGATGCCCAAAAAGTTACCACCATGAGCCAAAAACCCAACGCCTATTTGCTTCCATCAAATGTTCAAAGGGCGCAACTTTTATGGAGCAGGTCGGGGCGGATATTAATTGCGGAGCGAATGCGGTTGAATACACAGCGCCTGACTTCTTTGCTGCTGGCGGAACCTGTCTTGAGCAATGTTTGGTGGCCGTTCAAACTGCGGGATAAGTTAGGCGAGGATGCCGAAAAGATTTTGGTGCTTTGGCTCAACAGCACTATGGGCATCTTCTTGTTCGTCGCAAGTCGCGTGGAAACGCAAGGGGCTTGGGTGTCTTTTAAGCAGCAACGACTTTACGCTATGCCTGTTTTGGATGTCCGCAAGTTAACGAAGAGGCAGCGGCAGAAGTTAGTTCAAGCCTTTGACCAACTTGCTGACAAGCCGTTAAAGCCACTTTCTCAACTCGCTGATGACCCTGTCCGCAAAGCGATAGATGATGCCATCAGCAACGCTCTTAGTTTGCCTGATTTGACATCGCTTCGCGTTGCCCTTTCCCGCGAACCTGTGCTGACGCTGAAGCCATTAAGGCAACGAAGAATGTGATTTTCCCGCTCAGCCTAATGCTGGTGGGACGATTTGCCAATAGAGCCTAAGCATCCCTCGCTTTTGTCGGAGCAAGGCTTTGCTGGGTTTAGGCGGATGGGGCGGGTTGTCGTAATCAAAACTGGCGACCGTCGCTTCGCCTTCACCAACTTCAATGACACAACCGACTTGTCCGTTGTATCGGCGCAAATCTTTGCCTGTGATTTGAGCGACGATGTTTTCTGCAGCGATGAGGGCTTGTCTTTGGGCAGCCGTAGATGCTTTCGGTGTCGTCAAGTTTGTGCAATCTCCGATGGCGTAAACCCGTTCCTGACCCTGAACTTGCAGAGTGTGACGGTCGGTCGGGATGAAACCTTTAGCGTCACCGATGCCCAATTTCCTGACACATTCCACGCCACAATGGGGCGGAACCAAGACGAACAAATCCGCCGTTAACTCAGTCCCGTCAAGGGAGATGGCTTTTTGAAGTGATGGTTCAAAAGTCTCCAGCGTGAAGAAAGGAACGAACTTGATCCCGAACCGCTCAAACCGCTCTTCAAAGATGGGGACAAGCGGCTCAATGTGAAAGACACGAGGCAAAGGTGTAGCGTAAACGAGTTCAACCTTGTCGCGAATTCCCTTTCGGACGAGATGCTCGTGGAGCAAGCAGACGAATTCAATGGGCGAAGGCGGACATTTGTAAGGCAAGCCGCCGACGCCTACCACGATTGTCCCGCCCTCAAAGTTCGCTAACGCTTCCCGCAACTTCATCGCTCCATCGGCACTGTGGAAGTGATGAGCGCCTTCAGCCAATCCTGAAACTTCTGTCGGGTTCGGTTCACAACCTGTAGCCAGAACGAGGAAGTCATAAGCCAACCGCTCACCGTCCAAATAAACCGTTCGGTCATCCAAGTCAATGCCTGTGACTGGCTTTGTCACCAATTGAACTCGGTCGTAAACGAGGGACTTCAACCGCTTTTGCAGTTGCTTGGGTTGAACTTCGCCGAAAGGCACATAGAGCCAACCTTGTTGGTATGTGTGGATTCCCGTCGCATCAACGAGAGTTATTTTCACATCGTCGGGTGCTAACAAAGCCAAGCGATTTGCCGTCACTAAACCACCGACGCCGCCTCCGACGACTACAATTTGCGCCGCCATAAAAAGTCACCTCCTTACATCGGTTCGGCATCATTGCGACTTGTTCCGACGGTTTCAAATAACTGCCGCTGGAAGACGCTACCAATTCTGGCTTGCCATTTTAGTCGGGCATCGGGTATTGCAAATGCGCTAAGTTCAGCCTTTGCAAAGCGCTGTTGAGCCAACTAATCCTTTCTCGCCAGCGGTCAAACTCTTCGGGCAGAAAGCATAATTCCCTCAACCGTTCGGCGATGTAGGCGATGTCTTTGGGGGTTAACTGATGCCCGCACTCTTCCAAAATTCGCAAAATGTCAAGTCGGTCTTGGTCTCGGTCTAACTCGGAAGGTCGTTCCCAAGCCGACAGCAATTTTGTCAACACCAAGTCGCGGGGAGAAACGATTTTGACGGGCACACCTTCAAAACTGACTTCTTGGGCATTCAGGATGGCTTCTCGTTGATAGCGCATTGTGGCAATGATGACATCCACTCGGGTCTCTCCGATCAGGAAAAACATGACCTGAGCCGTCCCTCGCGAGTAGTAAGGTCGCAAAAGTTGAAGGAGTTTGCCTGCGTCTTCTTGCAGCACCAAGATGTCCACATCCTGTGTGGTTCGTGGGATTGCATAATGCGACACTGCCAAGTCGCCTATCAAGGCGTAGCGGATGCCGTTTTCGTTCAATTGCTCAAAAAGCCAGCGGAGTGTCTCTGCCCGCATGAACCTTTCACCCTTGAAAGGGTTACCGAATTCACCCAACGCTACCGCCGTCTCTAACGCATTTTTGCCGGGCATGAGCATTTCCTCTCGCGAACGCCGAAGGGAAGGCATTTTCCAACACCGCTGCAATTTTGGCATGGCAAATTCTGTCCTGAAACGGGATGGTCAAGCGTGTTACCATTTTGGATGGCTTAACTTGGTCGGTGCGAGGTGAACGAGATGATTGAAGGCGTGATAGTCAAGCAACTGAAAGTGCACGCCGACGAACGAGGTTGGCTCATGGAAATTTTGAGGTGCGATGACGAATTCTTTGACCAGTTCGGGCAAGTTTACCTGACGACTTGCTATCCCGGCGTCATCAAGGCGTGGCATTGCCACCGCGAGCAAACGGACCGTTTGTGCGTTGTCAAGGGTATGGCGAAGGTGGTTCTCTGGGACGGTCGCGAAAATTCGCCCACCAAGGGCGAGTTGAATGTCTTCTACATGGGCGAACGAAACCCGATTCTGTTGGTCATCCCGCCAGGAGTTTGGCACGGCTTTACGGCTGTCGGTGGAGAAACCGCATTCGTCATCAACTGTCCCAATCGCCCTTACAATTACGCTGAACCTGACGAATTGCGTCGCCCATACAATGACCCAGAAATTGGCTACGATTGGAGCGTGCGACACGGATGACAGAAAGCAAAGGTGACTTGATTTTTTTGAGCATCGTCATCCCTGCTTACAACGAGGCGAGGCGCTTGCCGCGAACTTTAACGAGGATTGGCGATTACCTGACGGAAGCGGTAAAGCGTTGGCGAGTCGGCATAGAAGCGGTTGAGGTTATCGTCGTTGACGATGGCAGCACCGACGGCACAAGCGAACTTGCGCGGACTTTCTCTGACCGTTTCCCAAACTTTCAAGTCCTGCGCCATTCGCCTAACAGGGGCAAGGGTTATGCTGTAAAACGCGGGATGTTGGAAGCGAAAGGAAAGTTCCGCTTGTTCACAGACGCCGACCTTTCAACTCCCATTGACGAACTTGACAAGATGCTGCCTTTGGTTCTCTCAGGCGAAGCGGACATAGTTATCGCCAGTCGCGGTTTGCCGCAATCGGAGTTGATTGTCCGCCAACCTTGGCATCGCGAGATGCTCGGTCGGCTCTTCAACTTGGCAGTGCAGATTTTGGCGACGCCGGGAATTTGGGATACCCAATGCGGGTTCAAACTTTTTCGCGGGGATGTAGCGGATAGACTCTTCAAACTTCAAACCCTTGACGGTTTCGCTTTTGATGTCGAAGTGCTCTACCTTGCCCGAAAGTTCCGCTACCGTGTCGTTGAAATTCCCGTCCGTTGGCTCAATGACCCGAACACGAAAGTTCAAACCTTAAAGCACGGGCTGCAGATGCTCCGAGACCTGTTGGTCATTCGGTTGAACGATTTGAGAGGGCGATATTCGGAGTTGCCTTCACATTTGAGCGTGCCATCATAAAAGTGGCGAAGGCTTTGCAAGCCGAGGAGGTGTCCGAGATGGCGGCGAAGAAAATCTTGATGCTTGTCGGCGACTTCGTTGAAGACTACGAGGCGATGGTTCCGTTTCAAGCGCTTCAAATGGTCGGTCACATCGTCCACGCAGTTTGCCCCGGCAAGAAGGCGGGTGAAAAAGTCAAGACAGCCGTCCACGATTTTGAGGGCGACCAAACTTACACCGAAAAGCCAGGACACAATTTCACGCTGAACGCTACCTTTGACGAAATCAAGCCTGAAGAGTATGACGCCTTAGTCATCCCGGGCGGAAGGGCTCCGGAATACTTGAGGCTGAACGAAGATGTGCTGAAAATCGTCCGCCACTTCTTTGAAACTAACAAACCTGTAGCGGCAATTTGTCACGGCGTTCAGATTTTGACGGCTGCAGGTGTTTTGGAGGGCAAAGAATGCACTGCCTATCCAGCAGTCGCACCAGAGGTCAAACGGGCAGGTGGCAAGTGGGTTGATGTCCCTGTGGACAAAGCCCATGTGCACGGTAACTTAGTCACCGCACCTGCTTGGCCTGCCCATCCTGATTGGTTGGCGAAGTTCTTAGCCCTTCTCGGGACGAAAATTGAGCCTTAAATTCGGTCGCCTGTTTCGGCGTAAATCATGGGATTTTGCTTGAGTTTGAAGCGAGCGGGTGCGGTGAGGCTTGATTTCTGGGAACTTGCGTGTTATCATGAATGCGGCAGTTGACGCTGCCGCAGACCTGACCTTTTTAGGAGGGACGCGCTGGGTGAAAGTAGCGCTCGCCTACTCAGGCGGTCTGGACACATCTGTAGCGATACGATGGCTGATGGAGCGATACGGGGCGGAAGTGGTGGCGGTGACGGTTGACATCGGGGAGGTGAAGGATTACGAAGCCATCAGAGAAAAAGCACTTCGCATCGGTGCCTCTCAAGCCTTCCTTGTGGACGCAAAAGAAGAATTTGCCCGCGATTACATTGTCCCTTGTTTGAAAGCCAATGCCGTCTACGAAAACGGCTACCCAGTCTCAACATCAATGGCTCGTCCGTTGATTGCAAAGAAGGTCGTTGAAATTGCCCATCAAGTCGGTGCCGATGCTGTCGCTCATGGAAGCACGGGGAAGGGCAATGACCAAGTGCGATTTGAGGTGACTTTCGCTGCCCTTGACCCATCCCTGAAGATAATTGCCCCTATCCGCGAATGGAACATGAGCCGCGACGAAGAGATTGAATACGCCCAACAGCACGGGATTCCCATTCCCGTGACGAAGGAGTCGCCTTTCAGCATTGACGAGAACCTATGGGGGCGGAGTATAGAAGCGGGGGTGCTTGAAGACCCTACCGTTGAACCACCTGAAGAAGCCTTCCGCTGGACCGTCTCCCCCGTAAAAGCCCCCGACGAACCCGAATACATCACCATCCACTTTGAGCGAGGTGTCCCAGTTGCCATCAACGATGAACCTATGGACTTGGTTTCGCTCATAAGCCACCTGAATGCCTTGGGAGGACGGCACGGGGTCGGCAGGATTGATATGGTGGAAAACAGGCTCGTTGGAATTAAGTCCCGCGAGGTTTACGAGTGCCCCGCTGCAGTCATCCTCATCACAGCCCACCGGGATTTGGAAGCTCTCGTTCTTGAGCGCGAGTTGATGCACTTCAAGCGAATGCTTGAGCACAAGTATGCTGAGTTGGTCTACTACGGTCTTTGGTTCAGCCCTCTCAAGGAAGCCCTTGACGCCTTCATGGACAAAACCCAAGAGCGAGTGACTGGCTGGGTTCGGGTGAAACTTTACAAAGGTTCGTGCGTTCCCGTCGGACGATGGTCACCATATTCGCTCTATCGGCTTGACTTGGCGACTTACGAAAAAGTCAGCACTTTTGACCAACGAGCCAGTGAAGGCTTCATCAAGATTTTCGGTTTGCCTACAGTCCTGAGCATGCAAGTTGCTCAGGAAGCAGCAGAAAAGCGAGAAAAAGTTTGAGGAGCGGTTAAGCACTCAGCGGTGGTAGCAGGCGGTCTGTGTGGGAGAGTAAAGGATTTCAGGCAGTGGGTGGCTGAAGGGAGAGAGTTGGCAGAGAAAACGGGAAGCCTGAAGTGGTTTGAGGTGCTTAACCGTTCCTCACCAAAATAAGGTGAAAAAGGTGGCTGGTCAACCCCAAAAGGGAAAGGATGCGAGGTCGGCAGAGCGAAAAGGAGCAGGAGACAGTCTCGGCGATGTGGCGAACTGAGGTGGCGTGACGGGAAAAAGGAAGAGTGATAGGGTTGTCCAGCCACCTGACGATAATCAAGCGAGCCTGCGGCTGGGTGGCAATTTGGTGGCGGCGTGGTCGGTGGCTACTGCCAGTCTGCGGTGGGGTGCGCTGGGCAGGCGCGGTGGTCGGAATTTGGAGACTGGCAGGCGGGCTGCCACCCAGCCGCATTTCTATAGACGCATCAAACCATCAAAAAGTTTCACGCCCTAACTCGGTGACCTCAAAAACCGCCTCCCCCTTGCCAGATTTACGCCCTTTGAGGCATAATTGAGGCGCATTTAGTTTGCACGATCACGGGGGTGGAAGGCTTTGCTCTCCGCTGACGAAGCAAAGCGCCTATTCAAGGAGTTTCTCCACAGCAAGGACGAGCAAAAATCCAATCAAATGCTGGAGAGTTTGCTTCACGACTTCGCTACGCCGATAATCAACACTGTCCTGCGCCGAAAATTAGGCGTTGATGTCCTCTACCTCAGGAGATTGGAACAGCGAGAAGTTGAACCACGAGAGTGCCCAGAATGCAAGACTTTGCTGGAATCAAATTTGCCCGTTTGTCCGCTTTGCGGGTCAAAACTTCAGCCCCAAACTTCTCGCCGCTCCTACCGAAGTTCCTTGGAGTTGGATGCTGAGGATATGCTTAACGATGTCTTGGCTGCTTTGATTGAGCGCTTTAGGCAATGGAAGGAGAGACCTCAAAGCGCACCCATTGACTACCTGCCCAACTACATCGTTCGTTTGACCCTCAACATTATCGCTCTCCATTGGCGTCAACAGTCTCCCCACTACCACCGATTGCGCAACAAGTTGCTCTATCTGCTTGAGGGTAGAGGCAGTGTCAAGATGTTCGCTCTGTGGGACGGGAATGCGCCGGGTGAGCAACTTTGCGGCTTTTTTGAGTGGCTCGGGAAACCTCGTTGCCAATCAGAGCGATACTGGATTTGGTGTTCAGACCCTCATCGTTTTGTTGCGGAAGCACTGCCTTACGGAACTGACCCACGAGAGATGAACATGGCGGAACTTTTGGTTCATGTCTTCAACTGGGTTGGCGGACCAATGGAATTTGATGACTTGTTGGCTGGACTGCAGGAATTGCTCGGCATTCAAAGCGTCGTTATCAACTCAACTAACCTTGACGAAATAGAGTTCGAAGAAGCGGTTTGGGGTCTCGCTGAAGCGGAGAGGAAGGTTATTGACACTGAGGGAAAGGTGTTGTTCACGATGCAACTTTGGGAGGGGCTGAAGCGATTGCCTGTTAACCAGCGCCGTGCTTTTCTGCTTCACTTTGACCGCGAAGTTTGGGAGACCTTTATCTCTCACGGCTGCTGCACATGGAGAGGGATTGCGGAACTTTTGGAGATGAGCATCGGGGAAGTGAAAGACCTTGTTACCCGTCTGCCTTTGAGCGACGAGGAAATTGCACAAATGCTGGGGTTGCCCAACCGCCAAAAGGCTATCAACTTGCGCCATTCAGCCATCAAAACCATCAAGCGTTGGATGCGAGAAATTTGACCTTCCACACATAACATTGCGCCGATTCACCGTCTACAAACTTGGCTTGTTAGCGAAGGTAATATGGGGCGGTTTTTGGCAATTTAAAAATTAGGGAGTGGTTCCCTGCTGCTTCAGGGGCGGGTCGTAAAATTCAAAGCCGGGGCACAACCTCCGTGCCCCGGCTCTAATCGGTCTAAAGGTTCTGGAGGCGAAAAGAGATGGAGCACATAACACAAGAGCAATGGGAGCGATACAAAACGATGAACTTGGATGCAGAAGAGTTGTTGCGGATAGACGAGCACTTGGCGAGGTGCGATGAGTGCCGGAAGCAACTTCTATCCGAAGAGCAACTACAGCGAGCAGTTGACAGGTTGCGCAGGCAAATTTCCGCCGCAGCGATAACCGATTGCATCACTTACGACTTGTTGGCGGACTACATTGACGGGCGACTAAGTGGAGAGGAAAAGGAAAGGGTTGAAGAGCATTTGAAGGTTTGCGCTCATTGTGCTGAGGACTTCCGTTCCCTCTCAGAGTTTCGCTCAACTTTGCAAGGGAAGCCTAAAGAGTTGGCTCAACCTGTCGCTTCCCAACCGAGTTGGTGGCAGCGATTCAAAAACGCTTTGACATCCCGCTGGGTCATTGCTTTAGAGGCAGCAGTTATCGCGTTCTTCGTCCTTCTCCTCACCGTCCATCAAAGTCAGCAAAGGTTTGCAACTCAATTGCAGCAATTAGGGCTTCAAATCACTCACTTGCACGAGCACATAAAAGGGTTGGAGGGGCAAGTCCAAAAACTTCAGCAAGAGCAACTTGCCGATTTGCGAAATCAATTGACCGCAGTTAAGCAAAGGCTTGAGGCTGTGACAAAAGAGGAAAGGCAAATGGCTTACGCATCAACTTTGCCCTTGATGACCTTGAAGGACACTGCAGGCATGGTGGTGCTTACCGAAGACAAGCAGTTGGAAATTCCCGTTCCGTTGGCAAGTGATTGGCGCAAGCGGGTTTTGGAGTTGCTTTTGGAAGGGAAAGTTAGCCAACCTGAAAATGTCAAAGTTGCAATGGCTAAGGTGAGCGAAAAGGTTGCCGTGAGGGGCGAAACTGAAGGTTTGCAAGCCATCCAACTGATTTCGCCCGTTAAAACATCCGTCCTTCCAGACCAAATCGTTTTTCGCTGGAAAGGGATTGCGGGGGCAAATCAATATCGCGTCCTTGTCGCTGATGAGAGCGGTTCAAAAATCCTTTGGGAAAGTCAACCGATTTCCAAAACTCACCTGTCTTTGCCTGCCCACACGCTGAAGCCGGGAGGAGTTTACACATGGCAAGTTGAAGCCATTGTGGGAGGGGAGAAGGCAGTTTCACTGCCTGCCCGTTTTTGGGTTCTTGACAAACAATCAGCTTTTGTTGTCCGCATGATGGAGCGTCGGTTTTCACACTCCGCATTGACCCTTGCGACCCTTTATGCCACTTACGGTCTTTGGGACAAAGCCATCGCCCAAGTTCACCGCTTGCAAAAGCAAAATCCTGACCATCCTGCCATCAAACTTTTGCGAGAGTCCATCTCAAAGCAGTTGCAGAAGTGACTGGGCTTGTTTTGTCGGGAGCAGATTTAGGTGAGCCCAGATTGGGTGCGGAGCAATATGTTCGGTTTAGAGTGCTGGGTTTGAGATTACGGTTGTTAAACGCCAAAATTTCTCGGCGGCGCTATAGCACTGCCCTTCAGAAAAAACCATTCGCCATTCGCTACTCGCCATTCGCTGTCGTTTTCTGTTGCAGGTTCAGTTCCTCCCAAGTCGCTCCTTTTCGCTTTGCCATTTGCCTCCATCGTTTTTGCTTCTCCCGGCTCCAAGAGCGTTTGTCGCCGAAACTGTAAACCCGAATTGCCGCTTGCGGTTGGACTGGACAGCGAGCCTCACAAAGCCCGCAGCCGACACAAATTTGGTCGTTAACGATTGGGTAAGCGACGCCGTCAATAACTTTCCACTCAATTGCCCGATAGGTGCAAACTTCGTCGCAGACGAGGCATTGCTTCTGGGCGCTCCAAACGAGGCACAAACTCCTGTCAATGACAGCCGTCCCGATGTAAAGCCAAGCCTTCTCCTCGGCGCTGAAGGGTTGGATGGCTTGAGTGGGGCAGACTTGACCGCAAGCAGTGCATTCGGGTGCACACTCGCCCATTCGCGGGACAAGCACCGGCGTCCAAAAACCTTCAAGCCCAGCCTCAGCGATTGCGGGTTGGAGACCACCTGTTGGGCAAACTTTCATGCACATGCTGCACCGAACGCACCGACTCAAAAACTCATTCTCAGGCAACGAGCCGGGTGGTCGCAACAGGAACGGGGACGAAATCGGCTGCTGCGAAACGGAAAGTTCAGCGCCTGCATTCGTTCGGGCAAGGGCTGCCCAAGCGATTCCCGCCAAACCAGCGAAAACAATTCGGCGTCGGACAAGTTGAGGTTGACGCTCCGAAATTTCTTTCGCCCACTTTTCGGGAGCGCTATCGCGCCAGTGAAGCCCATAACGAATTGCTTTGTTGGGACAGGTAGCAACACAGGACATGCAAAGGATGCACTCAGTGGAGTTTGTTCGGATTGTGTTGTTGTCAATGGCTTGCATTCGGCAAAGGCTGCTGCAAATTCGGCATCGGTCGCAAGCGTCGGAGACTCTTTTGCGAAGCAGCGTGAATTTTGACAACAGCCCCAGCAGTGCTCCGAGCGGGCAAAGGTTGCGACACCAAAAGCGCGGGCTCAAAGCGTTGGCTGCGATGATAAGGGCGAAAATCGTGAACGCGACGATACCCATGCGGAAGTGAATTGTTGCCTCTGGGAAAACCCAACCGAAGTGCTGAACGAACCAATCGCCAACCAAAGGGACACGGGAGCCCAACAACTGGTAGACAAGTTGCAAAGGCGGGAAGAAGGCAAGGGTCAAGGTTCTGGTCAGCAAGGCGATGGGGTCAAAGAGAAAGGCGATTTGGACGCCAAGCAACGCGGAAACCGCCACAAAGGCGAGCAAGTAAAACTTGACATTCCTCCACCTCCGCTCGCGCATCAACGGTCGGCGGACGCGCTTTTCGAAGAAGCGGTCGGTGATGTCAATGATTGTCCCGAGCGGACAAATCCAACCGCAAAAAATCCGCCCCATCAGCAGAGTGGCAACGAGCACGACTAAAGCCCAAGGCAGAAGTTGCTGAATGACGGTGCGGCTGCTCAGCATGGCGGAAAGGTCGTTCAACAAACTCAGCCGCAAAAACATGTCTGGCGGCAGAAAGGTTTTGAGCGGGTAAACGGCAGCGAAGAACAGAGCAAGATAGAGCAGCAAAGCCAGAACTTGGATGAGCCTGCGGAAGTTGCGGGCGGAAAACAAGTCGCGCCATGTGAACCTTCGCTTCAACTCTCGCCTATCTGCAACCTTCATGGTTGGCTCACCTATTGTGGTGCGTGATTCGTGAAGCGTGATGCGTTAATTTGCTGAAAGTGTGTTGAAACCGCTAAGGCTGCTGGCTTCAGCCTTCCCGCTATACCTTGACAATCTTGACCCGCTTCAAATCTGCGACTCCGACGCCCAGTTCCGCAGCCTTAATGATGTGCGGCACATCGTTAGGGGTCAAGCCGAACAAGGTCGTCGCATAGGCATCGGCAGCAACAATATCGGTGCTGGCAATTATCGTGTCCTTCTGCTCAACGCGCCCAGGACCTTTCGGTCCTCCCGAAGCCAAAATCCTGATGGCATCAATGACTGTCAAATGCGGCTTAACTGCGGTGACGAAATCGGCAATGCATTGGTGCAAATCGCCGCTCCTGTGCCATGCCCCTCGGTCTTGGATTATGCCCATCAAGTTCTTCATGCCCAAAGTCAGCCGAGCGCTCCCGTGAGTTTTGGCAATTGGCACATTGATGAAGACATCGGCGTCCAAAACTTGCTTCAAGACCCTCACATCGTAAGCGCTCAAAATCTTCCCTTTGGGGACTTCAATGGGCACGAAGTCTCGTGGGCTGACATAAACCACCCTCGCCCCTTTTGCTTCTGCAGCCTTTGCGATGCCGCTCATCTCGTAAGTGATGCGAGCGGGGTCAAGGGTGTAGTCAAGGACGATGACTTCTTTCGCTCCCGCTTCAAAGCAAAGTTGAACCAATTCGGCGACGACTTCGGGGTTAGTGTTGGCTGCCCCTTCAGGCGGTCGGGCGAAAGCGATGTTGGGCTTGATTAGCACCCTGTTTCCCTTCTTGACGAACCTACCCATCCCACCTAAGGCTTTAATCGCTTTCCGAACCAACTCCGCTGGCTTGTCCTTTTCGGCGACGACAACGACGGGTTGTTGTTGCCTACCTGCTTTTTGCCCCAAAGCGACTTGACCAAGCCCTACTGCTGCCACTCCTAACCCAAGCCGTCTGAGCAATTCGCGCCGCTTCATGCCCATCGCCCCCTTTCATGTTGTTGCATCAGCCTATTTTGCTTTGACGCACTTCAGATTTACGAGCCAAGTTGGCGCGGCGCAATTGCATCTGCAACTTGCCTGAATCGTTCCAAAACTTGTTCGGGTGTTGCTGTTCCGGTCACGCCGATTTGCTGGATTGTGATTGAAGCGACGATGTTGCCGATAGTTGCTGCTTCTACTGGGTGAGCGCCCAAGCAAAGGGACGGCACGATTCCGCCGGTCACGCTATCGCCAGCACCAACGATGTCAATCTCGCCTTCAACCGGAACGGCAGGGATGTGAAACGCCCCATCGTCACAGAAGACCAAAATCCCGTGTTCGCCCACAGTGACGAAAACGGGCTTTCTATTCCGCTCAAAAAGTTCCTTGCCGAACTCAACCGCTTGCTCGAAACTCACGCTTCCGTGCCATTCGCCTCGCACAGCCTTAGCCGCCTCGTATCGGTTCGGCTTGACGATGAAGTTGCGGAATTCGCCGATACGCTCCCTTGAGTCGGCGTAAAAAACTTTGTCGGGGTTCGTTGCCGCCAGTTCGCTCAGCGCTTCCCGAACCTTGTCGGTGATGACACCAAAGTTCCGCTCCTGAACTTGGTCGGAAACGATGACGGCATGAACTTGCGGCAAGAGTTCGCGGATGCTTGCGATGATTCGCTCCTGCAAATCCTCAGGCAACGGTCGTCGGTTTTTGATGTCCAGCCGGTTCAACTCGTGCCATCGCCCGTCAGGTTCTTTCATCATCGGCTTGGTGTAAGTTGGCGTCATCAAGTCTGGGCGAATTTCAAGGTGCGACAAATCCACGCCTATTTGTTGCAAACCTCGCCTCAACTCGTAGCCCTCCCCGTCGTCTCCCGTGAAGCCGACAGCGTAAACAGTTCCGACTTTGAGCGCTTTGAGATTGTTGGCGACAGTGCCTGCAGCGCCTGGGTAGCAGCGAACCCTCACAACTTGGAAAGCCTCAAGCCCCGTTTCCAATGACACTTCGCTCAAAGTTCGGTCGCAGTCAAGATACTTGTCCAAGAAGAAATCGCCGACGAGGGCAACCCGCACTTTCGGGAAACCGCTCAACAACTCTTCCAACCTTTGCTCCGTCAGCATGCCCTCCACCTCCTCGCCCAAAAGTATTGCACAGGCTAAACTTATCCACGCCGACAAATTTGCTGGGGATTGGGGGAATGAGGGATGAGAGTTTTGGCGCTCTTTTGCCTCACGCTCGCAGCGGTTGGTTTGGCGAAACCCGAAGGTCAAAAGCCTCTTCGCTCGGAAATTTGCCTCAACGGAGTTTGGAGATTTATGCCTGCCGTCGGTCCTGCCCTGCGCGAGCCACTTCCCGACGAGAAAGCGTGGGGTCTAATCCGCGTCCCGGGCTGCTTTGCTGGTTGGGGAGTTCCGGGAATCGTCAAACGAGGGGAAGGGGAAGTTTGGAGCGAGTTCAACGAGAGCGTAGGCAGAGGTTGGTATGAGCGAACTGTCCTGATCCCGAAAGATTGGGCAGGTCAAGCCATTATTCTGGAGTTTCAACGGCTCGGGACAGATGCACTCGTTTTCGTCAACGGCAAGAAGTGCGGGTTTGTCTCTTTCCCGGGAGGCGAAATTGACATCACCGATTTCGTCCAGCCAGGACAAAACGCCACCATTAGGGTTCTTGTGGTTGCGGCATCGGATGAAAGGCAAGTTGCTGAGATGCTTGATGGCAAAATCGTCAACCATAACCTCCGGCGCGGAAGTCAATGGGCGTGCGGGATCACGGGCGAAGTTTTCATCCGTTCTCGCCCCAAAGGTGCTCACATCAGCGATGTTTTCATCCAAACTTCAGTGCGTCGGAGGGAATTGAAAGTCACGGTGGAACTCGCCAATGTCGCTCAACATGGTGAGGCGAACTTCGTCGCTCGCTTGCTTAACGAAAAGGGCAAAGAGGAGCGGCAATTTCGGAGTCGGGCGAAACTCGAACCTTCAAGGAAGCAAGTCGTCAACCTCGTTTGGAAATGGAGCACACCGCGCCTTTGGGATTTTCGGCAACCCAACCTCTACACACTCCACCTGCGAGTTTCAGGAGCGGGCATTGACGATGAATACAGGCAAACTTTCGGGTTTCGCGAGTTCTGGGCTGAGGGCAAGCGCTTCTTCCTGAACGGCAAAGAAATTCGCCTGCGACCTGCTTGCTTGCCTGACGAATGGACGATTTACTCGGGCGCGGTCGAATACATTGACGGTGTTCTGGACGGGTTGATGAAGGTTGGCTTCAACGCGGGCGAGCAGTGGCCGTGGGACAATTATGAGCGGGGTCGGATAGACTTCCGTCACCTTTGGGCTGAAAGAGCGGACCGGAAAGGGTTCCTCATCATCGGTGCCTTGCCATCCATGCAGCCTTTTCTCTTTGAAGCGGGTTGGAGGTTCTCGTGGGACGAGAAGCGGAAGGCGGCGTGGGAAGAACGGGTTCTGAGGGAACTGAAAAGGTTGCGTAACCATCCATCCATCGTGATGTGGACAACAACCGCAAACCTGTTTGGGATACCGCAAGACCAAAACCCGCTTTTGATTGGAAGGCGAGGGCTCAGGACCGATAGGGTCGCTCAAGCGGGCAGAGAAGCGTTGGGGATTGTTAAGAGTCATGACCCAACCCGCCCCATCTTCACTCACCACGGTGCCGATGTCGGTGACCTGCATTCCGTCAACATGTATCTCAACCTGATCCCACTTCAGGAGCGTGAGGAGTGGTTGAGCGATTGGGTCAGGAACGGGGACTTGCCTTTCATGTGCATTGAATTCGGGACACCTTTCCATGCCACTTTCTTGCGCGGGCGGAATGGTTTCGGCGAAGCCATCTTCACCGAACCTTTGGCTACGGAGTTTTGCGCCATTTACTTGGGCACGGAGGCTTATTCGTTGGAAACGCCTTCATACCGCAAAAGGATTGTCAATTCCTTCCGAAGTGGTCAGCAGTATTCAAGTTGGCACGGAGCCCGTGAGTTGATGGAACTGCCGTCGTTCCAACTCATACAAGCCCTCTTCATCCGAAACACTTGGCGGAGTTGGAGGACATGGGGCATAACGGGAGGCATGGTGCCTTGGGAAATGGAGCCTCAACTTTGGCGGCGGAACAGGGAAATCGCTGACCAAACCCTCAAAACCGTCTGGACAGAAGGGAAGCGAGGCGCACATTTTGATGAATTGCCTCGTTGGGTCTTCTACTACCTGCAGCCTGAAGGTGGCTTTGAGGTTCTGCCCGGCGGGAAAGCACTCATCGAGAGCAACGGCGACACTTTGGCTTGGATTGCAGGACCACCAAACTCCTTCACAAGCAAAGACCACCACTTTTTCGCCGGTGAGAAAGTTCGCAAGCAAATTGTGCTCATCAACGACTCGCGGAAGAAACAACCGTTTGAAGCAGTTTGGACTGTGGAAGTCAATGGGAGAGTTTTGATTCGCGGTCAGCAAAAAGGGATGCTCGATGTCGCCGAGATAAGGTTTTTGCCCATCGAGTTTGAAGTTCCAACGGCGGCAAGCGAAGGGACGAGGACCGAAGGGCGCCGGACGGGAGAAGGGCTAATTCGCTTATTTGCCCGCATAGGTGAAGATGTGCACCGAGATGAGTTCTCCTTCCGCATTTACCCGAAGGTTCAACGGGCTGAGTCAATTTCCGTCCTCGCTTTTGACCCTGAAGGTGAGACGGTGAAACTGCTGACTTCGTTAGGGGTGAAGGTTAGGCAGTGGGATGGAAAGTTTGAGAAGGCAGTCCTAATCATCGGACGGAAGGCTTTGCAGCACAACTCTTTACCCGGCTCAGTTAAGGAGTTTGTGGCGAAAGGCGGGCGTGTGGTCATTTTCGGGCAAGACCCTGATTGGCTCAGAAGGGCAATGGGGTTCCGGGTGGCAAGGCATGTCAGCCGCCGCGTCTTCATCGTCCCGTCTCAAACAAACCACCCAATTGTCAGTGGGCTTGACAACATTGACTTGAGGGATTGGCGAGGGGAAGGAACTCTCGTTCCGAAGTTCTGGGGAGGAGTTGATGAGTATCCCGGCAGTGACCCTCCTTTCGGGTGGCATTGGGGCAATCGCGGCAGCGTCACAAGCGCAGCCATCGAGAAGCCACACCGAAGCGGTTGGACGCCAATTTTGGAATGCGAGTTTGACCTCGCCTATACGCCCCTGATGGAACTTCACTACGGCAACGGTCTCGCGATTTGGTGCACTTTGGACTTGGAAGGCAGGACGGACAGCGAACCGGTGGCGATGGAACTGGCACGACGGATTCTCCTCTATGCCCAAACAGCACAAGTTAAGCCGCGCCGGGAAACTTTCTACCTCGGCGACGAAAGTGGTGAAAGGTTGTTGCGAGCCCTCGGAGTTCGTTTTCAACGCACCCCTGCACTGCCAGACCGTCCCGCTTTGGTTATCGTTGGTGACGGGGCAAAAGTGAGCGAAAGCGAGTTGAGGAAGTTCCTCCAGCAAGGTGGGCGTCTCTTCTTACTTCCACGCAAGGACTCCGACCTGCCCTTCGGCTTTCGGAAAGAAGTCAAGCCCTTCGGAGGTGCACTTGATGTCCCGACTTGGGAAGAATGTGTGGGGCTGTCGGTTTCGGATTTGCGGTTGAGAGCCGATGTTGAGTTGCCGGTTTTTGTTTCCGCCGGTGAAGGAGAAATCGCAGCAAACGGTCTGCTCGGGCGGGTGAAAATCGGTGAAGGCGTTGCTTTGCTCGTTTCCATCACCCCTGACATGCTTCCTGCAAAAGAGCGGACATACCTGCGCTTTTCGGTTTGGCGTTTGACGAGGACAATGTGTCAGTTGCTCGCAAACTTGGGTGCTTCCTTTGAAACGGACGACCTCAGTTTGGAATTCGGATGGCACGAACGGAAAATCTCGCTCCCTCCGAAGGAGAGAGAACTGCTGCGAAATAACGATTTCGCCCAAGGTTTGGAAGGATGGTTTCAGGAGCAACATGGCAGCGCGAAGGCAAAGTTCGAAGTGACAGACGAAGTGCCAAATCCATTGCGCGGTCTTGCCCGTTCGGTTCGAATTGAAGTGACCCAAGTTGGCGAAGAGGGATGGCATGTCCAGTTCAATCAACGAGGCATCTCGGTCAAAGCAGGGGTGACTTATGTGCTAAGTTTCTGGGCGAAGGCTCAACGACCGTCCACGATAACGGTCACTATCCAGCAAGCAGGTCCACCTTACTCCGGATTGGGGTTGTGGGAAAGGGTGAAGTTGGGCACCGAGTGGCAATTGTTCCGCTTCCGCTTCACCGCAACGAAAGACGAAGAAAACGCTCGGTTGAACTTCTCCGATTTGGCTCGGCAAGCCACGACTTACTGGATCGCTTTCCCATCCCTGACAGCGGCTCCAGAAGGCGACGAAGGGGCTTTTGGCTTTTACCACCCCGATTATTTGGAGTCCCACGAACTCGGCGACGACCCATACCGCTACTATCGCTGGTGACGGAAAATCCAACCCCTTGCCGGCGTTCTGTGCTATGCTTTCTTTTGTCAAGTTAGCCAGATTGCTTTCTGCTGGAAGGTGATGGTTTGGCGATGAAGCGGGTTATGGTTTTGTGGGACGGAGCCGCTGATGAACCGCAGGAAGCGTTGGGGAACAAGACACCCCTTGAAGCCGCCGACATCGTTCAACTGCACAAGTTAGCGAAAGAGGGGACTTTAGGTTGGACGAGGACAATTTTGGAAGGGCTCCCAGTTCAACCCGAAGTGGCGGCTATGGAGACTTTCGGATACGACAGCCAGTTGTTTTACACCGGTCGCGGCGCCTTCAGAGCATTAGGCGCTGATGTCCCGCTTGGGTTGCGCGATGTCGCTTTCACCCTCGCCTTCCTCGCTACCGACGGGGAGAAAATCACCGAGACAGAGGTTGAATTGAGCCACGATGAGTTGCGTGCATTGATGGAGATTTTGCAGGAGAAGTTGGGCGACAACCGTTTCAGGTTCGTGCCCTTAAAGGCTCAAAGGCATGTTCTGCTTTGGCACGAAGGTTTTTCACAACTCCAATGCGAGCCGCCAGACGAGTTGAAAGGCGAACCCATCGCCCAGCATTTGCCTAAAGGCGACAACGAAGGGATTATCCAGCAACTCATCTACGATGCCCTTGAACTCCTCGAGAGGCACGAAATCAACCGCAAACGAATTGATGAAGGCAAGCCTCCTGCAAATTTGATTTGGCTTTACGAGCCGGGAGTGATGCCAAAGTTGCCGTCGCTGAGGTTGGTTGCCGGCATGATTCGCGCTGACGCCGTTACCGACCACATACCGATGCGAGGTCTTTGCATCGCCGCTGGCATCCGACCTCATCGCCCACCGACCGTTGACCTTGACAATCTCAGCGAAGGGTATGAGCGGCTTGCCAGTTTCGTGAACGACTTGATTCCCGACACCGACCTTTTGATCGTCCACATCCGAGAAGCGGATAAAGCCTCTCACCGCCGCGACCCAGAACTGAAGGTTTTCGCCCTGCAACGCTTTGCAGAAATCTTCCTCCCGCGCTTGCTTGATGCGGTTCAGGCGTATGACGATGCTCGGCTTCTGCTCATTTGCACCCACAAAAGCAACTCCGCGACGGGAAAACATGTTCAGGGCGAAGTGCCGTTTTTGTTCCTGCCACGAAGGGGTGCAAGTAAGGCGGACGAGTTTCACGAAGAGGCGGCGAAAACCGTCGGTGTCAAGGTTGACCGAGCCTGCGAATTGGCTCGTTGGCTCCTTGACATTCAAACCCCGATTTCCGTGTGCTGAGTGCGAAGTGCTGGGTGCTGATGCTGGTTTGGTCTTTCAAACCGCTCGGACCAATCTGACCGCTGCCACTAAGGCGCTGAGGAAACTCAGACCTATGCCCATCAAAAAGACTTGGCTGACGAATTCGCTGTCCAACTTGACTTCCCGCAGCAAAACCCTCCAATCAATCCAACCGCTGCCAAGACCTGTCAAGTAAGGCGCCGAGTTTGTTGTGCTGGGTGCTACGACCAAAAGTAACTTCGTCAAAACGAGAACCAAAAGCGCTCCCAAAATGCCGTAGAGCAGACCTTCAACGACTAACGGACCTCTGACCGTCCAAACGGTCGCGCCCACAAGTTGCATGATTCGGATTTCGTTCCTCCGCCCGTAAACGCTCACCCTTAGGGCATTGAAAATCAGGATGAAAGCGATGACAGCCAGAAGCAGCGAGAGGACATGGTTTCGCCAGCGGATACTCTTGACCATTTGCACATACCTTCTGACGGCAACTGCTGGGAAGGTCACTTCGTCAACGGCGGGCAACTTTTTGATTTTCGCAGCACACTGTGCCGCTTCCTGCGGCGAGCGGCATGTCACTTCCAGAGCGTGAGGGAGTGGGTTGTGACCGACCAAATCCTGAAGTGGAACGGCATTGCCGAACATTTGCTGCAACTTCTTCAAGCCCTCGTCCTTGTGAACGAACCTGACTTGAACGACTTCAGGAAACTTTTGCACCTGCCCAGCCAATTCGTTGGCTGTCTTTTCATCGGCTTCCGGCTTGAGGAAGACGCAAATCCGCTCAAGTTTTTGCCCTTCCCATATCAGCAGCCTTTCCCAAGCCTTCGCCTCAAGGGCAAACAAAACCCAGACGCCGATGGTGACGGCAACCGTAGTGACGGTCGCGGCAGTGACTAAGCCGTGACGCCGCAAGTTCACCAACGCTTCTTCAAAGAAGAAGGCAAGCAAACTAAGCCAACTCACGGCGGAACACTCCCTTGAGTTCATCGCGGACGATGCGACCAGCGGAAAGTTCAACCACGCGCTTTCTGTAGGCGTCAACAATCGTCTTATCGTGAGTTGCCATGATGACAGTAGTCCCCTGACGGTTGATGCGCAAGAGAAGGTCAACGATTTCAAGGGACGAAGTTGGGTCTAAGTTGCCCGTCGGTTCGTCGGCGAGCAGGAGCAGCGGCTTGACGACGAGAGCCCTCGCCAAAGCGACTTTTTGCTTCTCCCCGCCTGACAGTTCGGCTGGGAAAGACTTCGCTTTGTGCAACATCCCGACCGTCTCAAGGGCTTTCGGGACTTCGCGAGCGATTTCGCTTGAAGATGCGCCTGTCACTCGCAGGGCAAACGCAACATTTTCCCAAACAGTCCTGTCGGGAAGGAGCAAGATGTCCTGAAAGACCGTCCCGATGAGCCTGCGAAGGTAAGGAACTTGGGACGGTTTCAGTTTGGTCACATCTTTGCCAGCCACAACAACAGTCCCTTCTGTTGGCGTGATTTCGCGAGTGAGCAATTTCAGGAGCGTGCTCTTGCCTGCGCCCGTCGGACCGACCAAAAACACAAACTCGCTCTTCTCAACTGTCAGGCTGACATTTTGAAGGGCGACCACGCCGCTTTCGTAGCGAACGGTGACATCCCTTAGCAAGACCATCGCACATCACCCATCCAAATCCCATGCCTCGCGTTTTTTCTGCCTCTTTCAATTTGCCCCTCGCCCTACCTGAGCCATAAACATTTTGACGCTTTTGCCCTTCAAACTCCGCTCAGTTTGCGGACGCGGTTGACCAACTTGCCCAACTGTGGGCTTTCAATCTCAACGATGTCGCCCTCACGCAACGCTGCTTCGGGCGGTGGCATTATCCCCGTCCCAGTCGTCAGGAGTGTGCCGATTGGGATTGGGTTATCGCGGCGGAGAAAGGCTATCAAGTCTTCATATCGCCGGCTCAGTTGTGCGGTGCTGGCTTCGCCTTCAAAGACAACTTTGCCATCCCTGATAACTCGGCAGCGGACGACGATTGAGTAAGGGTCAGCAACCTGCTCAGCCGTCACCAACATCGGACCGAAAGAGCAACAGCCAGCGTAAATTTTTGACTGGGGCAGGTAAAGCGGGTTTGCCCGTTCAATGTCCCAAGCACTCACATCGTTGCAAAGGGTGAAGGCAACGGGTCGGTTATCTGCCCCGACAACCACTGCGACCTCAGCCTCAACTGCGGTGAACTCGGAATCGCTCCTTACGCCAATTTCCCCGAAGGGCAAGGCACATCGGTGGAGCGTTGCCTTGAAAAAGAGTTCAGGTCGGTCGCTGAAGTAAACTCGGGTGTAGATGTCTGTCTGGCTGTCCAAATCGCGTTCCTCGGCGCTTCGCTTGTAAGTGACGCCAGCGCCCCAAATTTCAGCAGCGTCAATGGGCAAGAGCAAGTGTGGCTTGTCAGGTGAAGGTGGATTTTGCAGGGAGTTGAAGTCAACCGTTTGAGCGCCGCGTTCCCTCGCTTCATCAAGGGCTTCCTTTGCTTTTGCCTCAAAACTTTTGCCTTCAGCGACGGCTCGCTCAAGGAGAGCCAAAGTCGTCGGCACAACTTCCGTGATGTCCACAACTGCTTCGCCTTCAACCACTCCGACACGCTTTCCGAGTTCCGGGACGAAGAACTGGACTAACCTCATCTTCGCAACCCTCCTCAAAGTCCGCTTGGGCGAAAAACTCTGTCCCCATCACTTGCCCAAGTTGGGCAAGAGTTGAACCTTCAAGGATTTTGCTTCTCGCATCAGCCTGACCGCCTCGCCAAAGCCCTCAAGTCCCAACTGGTGGGTCGTCAGCACATCGACTTTGATTCGTCCACTCATCAGCAAATTCAGGGCTTGAGGCATCATGCGTGAAGCGTGATGCGTAAAGCGTAATAACGGCTGTCCGCAACTCTTACGCATTACGAATTACGCATTACGAATCACGCATCACGCTTTACAGCACCAACTCCGTTGTAACGATTTGCCACGCCTTGGCAGAGACTTGGACTGAACCGTCCTTCCCGACCCGCAATTTTCGCTTTCGCTCTTCATTCAAGTTTGTCAAGTGGGCTTCCTTGGGCGGACACCACAAGCATATGCGACCTTCCGTCTTGCTCCCTTGACCGGTGTCGCGGGTGTTGTAGAAGCGAACAATGAGGCTGTCTCGGTCTTCCGCTCGCTTGACAGCCGTGACAAAGAAGTCGGCAGGTTCAACCCGCAGGAAGGAGCAAGAAACTGGCAGCGGCGCTTCAGCAGGATGCTTTTGGTCTTTGCGCCTTGCTGGGACAATTCTCATCGGGACATTGTGTTCGTGGGCGAGCCTCATTACGCCGGACTCCCGCCAGTCCCGTTTGTGAATGGCAACGGCGTAGCGGAAGGTATGAGTGCCGAGGCATTGAGCATCGGGAGTCGCAATTTGAGGACCTGCGTGACCGGGTCTCGTCTTGAAATCTCCCCTGCTGAGCCAACCGACGCACCTGAGCAAGGTCAAGCAAATGGTCACGCCCTTCGCGTCCTTGCGCACTTCATATTCGGGCAAACCTTCGCTTATCACCGTGACGCCGAAAGCGCCATCGTCCACGCTGACGAAACTGTCCATATGGTTTGTGGGTTGGGGCGGTTGAGCCCAGTTCTTGCCCTCAGGCAAAGTCAGGGAACGCTCAATGACATGGAAGTGCTCTTCAACCTTCGCCACATCGGTTTGGATGTCCGTCGGGAACAGGGCTCGCAATCTGTGGTCCTTTGCGTTGTTGGTGACAGTGACTTCAAAATCGACGCGGGGGACACCGCTGTTAAGGGAAACTTTGACTTGAACCGGGCAGCGAACCATCCGCTTTGAACGCCCTTTTCGGTCAGGCGTTAAACTTTCCGGAAGTTGCAAGTCGTAACTGATGAGCAAACTCGCCCTAACAGGTCCGCTTTCAACCACCTTAACCTTTGCCTTGACATTTTCGCTGGTGATGGTCTGGGAGTTCTCCGCAGGCGAGTAATCGTATTCGTCGCCAGCATCCTCGGTGTCCTCCAACAGGTTAAAGCCTGAGTAAGACTTGCCCGTCAATTTGTCCACGACGGTGATTGTGCCGTTCGGCTCAGCAGTGACTCGCAGGAACTCGTTCTCAATTGTGTTCCCTTCCGCTCGGACATCCGTTGCCCATTCCCGCTTTTGTTTGTCGGTGCGGTCAAGGTAAAGGGTCGTGTAGCCGAGGGACGGGACAATGGGAGGCTTGATGAGGACAAGGGCGTGTTCGTCGCCAGTTTGGACGATTTGGACGGGAACGGGCGAACCTGAGCAGTCCTTCAATGTCCCTCCATCCTTCAACCAAGCCTGAGGGACAGTTACCGCAACTGGGTCGTTTCGGTCCCACGGGAGCGGGTTGAACACGGCAAAGGCTTGCCAGTCATCAGAAGGCGCAGCCGACGCCGTATCAATGCGCAGGGCAATTGCGCTCAACGCCTCACTCAACAGCATGTCCCCAACTTGCTCAACGAGCATGTATCGCGTCTCGTTCTCTTTGTGAACTTCGTCAACGCTGCAACCGCAAATGTCATCGTGAGGATGATTTTTGAGCAGCGTCCGCCAAGCGTAGTTGATGTGGGCATCGGGATAAGGGTGACCGACCGCGAAATGGGCGATGGCGCAGAAAGGCTCAACCCAACGCTCAAGCAAAGTCTGGCATCGGAAGTTGGCTTGCTTGAGGTAGATGCGTGACGAGAAGACACCCGAAAGCAGATAGTGGTATCGGGCTGCTCTCATCTCGCCCTGATAACTCTTGAACTCCTTGCGCGCCCGTTTGACATGGGCAAAGAACTCTTCGGGCGTTGCCTGAACGAACTGAACATCGTCAAACACGCGGTTCAGGTGCTTCAGTATGTCGGGCAGTTCAGGTTGAGGCTCAAAGTGGTCACAGCCGTTGCTGATGTAGAAGACGGGAACCGTTGCATACTTGCGCAAATTCTCCAGCAGTCGCTTTATGTGTTCGGTTGCCCGTTCGTAGTCAACGCGAGGCACTCCGTCCTCAAAAACATAGCCGAGGTAACCGGCGTTGCAGTAACTGGTGATTTGGTGGTGAGCCAAGACCTTGCTTTCTCCGTCCGGCGCAACCCACCAGAACTCGCTGCCCAATTCCTCACCTTCATCACCCATGCCACGCATGAAGATGAAAGTGTCAAGCCCGAAACCGTTGAGGATTTGGGGCAATTGGGCGATGTGACCGAATGGGTCGGGTATGTAGCCGACTTTCAAAACGCGACCGAACTTCCGGGCAATTCGGTGACCGATGAGCAAGTTGCGAATCAAAGCCTCACCGCTGACCAAAAACTCGTCGGGCAGGACATACCAAGGTCCGACCATTATGCGACCTGCTGAAATGTGCTCTTTCAGTTCCGCTTCCCATTCAGGGCGGATTTGCAAGATGTCCTCCAAAACCACCGTCTGACCGTCAAAGGTGAAGCGGAAGCGCGGGTTCTCGCGGACAATCCGCAGCAGTTTCTCTGTGAGCCTCACAAGCCTTATGCGGAACTTTTCGAAAGGCAGATACCATGCCCTGTCCCAATGCGTTTGCGAGACCACAATCGCGACCGCCGGCTTCTTCTCTGCCATCACTTCCACCTCCGAGTCAATTCTTTTCGCTCTCCCTCAACCGCCAAAATTTTAGGGCACACAGTCTCGTTGTGAAAGAAAACTCGGGAAGGCGATGTTCCTGCCGAGCGAAACGGCAGCGAGTAGCGAATGGCGAGTAGCGAGTAGTGAACGGCGAATTACGGTTGGCGATTGGTGCTTAATGCCGCACTCCGCACTTAGCACCCCGCACCCGATTTTGGCTTACCGGGAGGTTCGCCCTCCCGAAAAAATTTCGGGTTAGGAAAGGGAGGCTACCGCCGAGCGGAAAAACGGCTTAGCGCTTGAACCGAAAAGCATAAGGGAGCAATTCTTTCAGACTCGTTTCCCTTTGATTTCCGTCCTCGCCGACAATCCTGATGGGCAAGTCGTCGCAAAATTCAGCGAGAACTTGACGGCAGGCACCGCAAGGAAAGACTTGAGCACTTTCGCCCGCAACGACCAAAGCGGTGAACTCTCGTTCCCCTGCTGCCACAGCGGAAAACACGGCATTCCGTTCGGCACAAATTGTCAAGCCATAAGATGCGTTCTCAACATTGCAGCCGACATAAATTCGCCCAGATTTGCCCAGCAACGCTGCACCGACGCGAAACTGCGAATAAGGCGCATAGGCGTTTTGGCGGACCTTTTGGGCTGCAGCAATGAGGGCATCCCAGTCAACATTCATTTCCCACCACCTCCTGTCAAACCGACGGTCCGCAATGTTGATGCGTGAACCACCATCAAGGCGGTGCTCAGTTTCCGATTTGGGCGGACGAAGAAATTGCCAGCGCAATAAAGTGCGGAAGAGCCGCCGCCGTCAAGGTTCATCGCATCAACGCAACCGAGCGCTTGCATGATTTTCGCAGCCTTTGTCAAAGTTACGGGCGTAACGATGACCGCCATAATCACCTTGCCGTTCCTTGTCACGCCGATGGCGCTCCTTCTCGCAGGTCGGAACAATCTTCGGTCACGGAATCCTTCAGCCGCAGGGTAAACCGTAATTCGCCCATCAGTCAAAAGCCTCGGTCCACACGCCAGCAAATTTTCAACCTTGCCCGTGAAATCCGTCGCAACGGGGATAGTCGTTATGACAGCGAACGGACCTTGAACGATGAAGGCGGTCCGCAGTTTCCCTTTGTTGACATGAGTGCCCTCAATAACGATGTCGCCGACAGGGTGTTTCGTCCTCGGGTTGAAGAAAGTTCCGTTGATGGCGGCGATGGGGCGGTAAAGCGAAACCATCGCTTCAAAGGTCATACCGCCGGGCACATAAACGGGAGTCAAGCGGATGTTTTCGCTGAAGGGGTTGACGATGACATAGTGAACCTTTGCGCCCATGATTTTGGCGTTGTAGGTGTAACTGACCTGCCCAAAGGCGGGCATCAAAGTGACAGCCAATGCGGCAATGGCAATCAACAAGCGCATTGCGTTCGCCCTCCAACGGTCACTATCAATTCTGCCGCTCCGAATTCGGTTCGGTTGTGACGGTGGAAACAATTTTGCCCCGCAAGTGGAACAATTTCGCTCCCTCGTTCGTCCAATTGGACGGACAAACTTTCAGGGAGGTGCGAAGCCATGCGTTGGGTTTCAACGGTGTTGTTGAGTTTGATGGCTGTCGCATCGGTGTGGGCATGTGGCATCGTGTTGCCATCTCCTGATGACCGACCACCAATTCCACGACCGACTCCCGTTCCCGGCTTTTCAATCCGCTTTCGTCACATGGAAGCGACCATAGTTGATGGCGTGGTCCAAGTGACCGCAAGGCAAGCCTTTGTCAACGAAGCGCCTTACCTGCGTGAAGGCATCTACCTGTTCCCAGCGCCCGAAAACGCTGCTGTCAACCGATTGGCTTTGGTTATTGACGGCAAGACTTACGAAGCGGAATTGCTCAGCCGCGACGAGGCAGTCCGAACTTACGAACGGATTGTAGGCGCAAGGCGCGACCCAGCCTTGCTTGAGTTTGTGAACCGCCAAACTTTTCGCTTGAGGATTTTCCCGTTCCCACCGCAAGGTCAACGGGAAGTCATCGTCCGCTACGACCAACTTTTGCGCCGTCAAGGCAACACCTATCGGTTCGTTTACCCGCTGCGGGTTGAAAGGCTTTCCGACAAGCCTGTCCGCGAAGCGAGCATCACTGTCCGAATTCGCTCCCGCTTGCCAATCAAAACCGTTTACTCGCCAACGCACCCAATTTCCGTCCGACGACCGAACGAACGGGAAGCCATCGTCACTTATGAGGCAAGCAATGTGCGTGAACAGGATGACTTCGTGCTCTACTACAGCGTTGCCGAGGGCGAATTCGGCGCTACTTTGTTGCCCTACCGAAACCGCCCCGACCGCGACGGTTACTTTTTGCTGTTCCTGTCGCCTCAACTGGAGTGGGAACGAAGCAAGGTCTTGCCCAAAGACATCGTTTTCGTTTTTGACCGCACAGGAAGCATGAGCGGCGAAAAGATTGAGCAAGCGAAGGAAGCGCTGAAGTTCTGCGTTGAACGGTTGAACCCAGACGACCGATTCAATGTCATCGTCTTCAACGAAAGTCCCGACATGCTTTGGCGCGACTTGCAGTTGGCAACGGAAGCCAACAAGCGGGAAGCCATCAGATTTGCCGAACAGTTGACGGCTCAAGGCGGGACAAACATCAACGAAGCCCTCTTGACTGCACTTCCGTTGCTGACGGACCGAGAGCGACCGCGCTTCGTGATGTTCCTAACTGACGGCTTGCCTACAGTCGGCGAGACGAATGTTGACCGAATTTTGGCGAATGTGCGGAAAGCAAATGAAGCGAGAGTGCGGATTTTCGTCTTCGGCGTCGGTTACGATGTCAACGCAGTCTTCCTTGACCAACTGGCGAACGAAAACGGTGGGGCGAGTGTCTATGTCCGACCGAACGAGAGCGTGGAGGCGAAAATTGCCGACCTGTTCAGTTTGCTCAGCGAACCTGTCTTGACAGATGTCCAAGTCACTTTTGATGGCGTTCGTGTCCGCGATGTTTACCCGAAGCAAGTGCCCGACTTGTTCAAAGGTGCGGAAGTGGTTTTGGCTGGCACTTACGCTGATGGCGGCAAAGCAACGGTGCGGGTGACAGGGAAAGTTGGTGGCAAGGAACGAACTTTCACCTTCAACCTTGAATTTCCTGACCGTGAGACCGAGCACGATTTCGTTCCACGCATTTGGGCTGCCCGCAAAATCGGATACTTGCTGGACGAACTGGCAACGAAAGGGCGAAGCCCCGAACTTGTTGACGAAATCGTCCGACTGTCCAAAGAGTTCGGCGTGCTGACAGAATTCACCGCTTTCCTCGTGACCGAACCGACCATCCCGTTGGCGGAATTGCGGACACGAGCAGAACAGGCGATGAGGAGAGCCGCCGAAGCCAGGACAGGGACATGGGCAGTGGCACAAGCCATTAACCGACAAGTCCTGCAGCGAGCGACCTCAAACTACGATTTGGCGATGGGTAACCAAGCACCTGTCAGACAACAGGCAGGGATGGCTTTGCCCGCGCTGGGAGGAGTTTTTGGCGGTTTCGGTGGTTTTGGTTTTAGTGCTCCAGCCGCTGCTGGTCCGCCCGCTCAAGTCATTGTCGGGCAATCGGGCGAAGTTCAAGCCATCACCGGCATGCAAGTTGTCGGCAACCGTGCCTTCGCTCAACGAGGAAGGCAGTGGGTTGACTTGAGGTTTGACCCGCAAAAGCAACAGGTCATCAAGGTTCAGCAATTCAGCAAAGCGGTGATGCAGTTGATTGAAGTTCGACCCGACTTAGCGAAATTCGTCGCATTGGGTGACGAGGTTGTCATCGCCGTTGATGACAAACTGGCTGTTCAAATCGGAGCGGAAGGGAAAACGGAGTTGAGTGCCGACGACCTGAAACTACTCAAAGCATCAGCCCCTACATCCGCTTCCAATCAAGGAAGCCACAATGGCGGACGGAGCAACTCGCTGTTTGCTGCCATCTCGGTAGCAGTTGGAGCAATGCTTTTCGCCTTCGCTAAGCGCTTGCTGATTTGCTGAACAGACTTTGGCAAGTTGGGAGGGCGAACCGCCAAATTAGGTGCGGGACGCTCAGTTCAGAGTGCGGCGTTAACACCAATCGCCAGCTGCCATTCGCTGCCGTCTCGGCGGAGACTCGCCCTCCCAACTTAACCCTCGTCACGGCATCAGAACCTAAGGCTGATCCCGACCGCTGCTCTCTCCTTGGGCTTGAACCCTGCAGCCAAGTCAATCCTCAAGACCTTCAAGTTGATTCCGAGCCCAAAGACAGGTTTGTCGTCGTCGTATCCAACCCGCACAGCAAAGACATCGCCTGCAAGCCAATGCTCAACTCCTGCGTGGATGCTCATGTCGCCGCCATTGCTTGAGGTGACATTGTGCAGTTCAAAGACGAGGTTCGTCCGACCTTTCCACTCAGCCAACACACCCAAGTCAATTTCAGGGTTAAGGCGGAAGGAGAAATTGAAGCCAGCAACTGGGTTGCCTGCCAAGTCAATGGCAGGAAGGTTGAAACGCACTGGCAGCAAGTTTCGGACGACAGCGGCGTATTTCACTTTCACCATCGGCGGCTGAACAGGTGGCTCCCAAATCGCACCGATGTCAAGGGTGAATTTCGTCTTGTGAACTTCGTCAAAGGCATACCCCAGAGCGTCACCATCCGTCGGCGAACTCAGATTATCCACGCCGGCTGAGGCTGCATAGCCTATGAAGTCTGCTCTAACTCCCCGAATTGCAAGTCCGAGGCTTAAACCCGCAGGGAACTTACGGGCATGAGCCAACCCCAAACTTGAGATCGCAACGGCTCCGCCACGAGAGTAAATGTTTGTCGGGTATTGTGAGGCATCAATGCCATCGTTTGGATCTGGGTCTGCAGGCTGGTCAACGAAGATTTGGACCTTGGAATACGAGCCGCTGCTGAGCGTGATGCCGTAGGAACCGAAAGTTAAGCCAGCAATGGGAGCGAGACCGCCGGTCAAAGTTGCCGAAGTTCCACCTGAGATAGCACCGTTCTTCAAAGCCCAATCACGGACATCCTTGAGGGCTGCCGCCAGTTTTCGCAAATCTGGTGATGGACCGATTTCGTCTCGGATGTCCTTCAAGGCATCGCCAAGGTCCCGGACATCTCGAACATCAAAGTTTGCTCGTCCCGAAACTTCAATGGGCAAAGTGAACCGCTTGACATTGACTAATGCTGCGGGGTTCCAAGCGACGGCGGTTGCATCGTCAGTTGCCAGAAGATATGCGCCGCCCATTCCCAAAGCCCTTGCGCCCGGTCGCTGAAAGGAGCGGTCAAGGAACTTCGGTCCAACCTGCTGCCCAAACCCAGCCGTCACCGCAACAACCAAAACAGCCAACCCACAACCGACCTTCAACCAACGCATCACCTATCACCCCTTTGCCGAAGATTTGCGCATTCACAATTTTAGTGGTGCATTGTTATTCTGTCAATGCTGTTGATGACGAATTTTTGGAGCGCCGAATTCATTTGGCGAAAATTTGGATGGCACGGTTGTTGCTGTGCCGAAATTTTGTGGTTGGGCAGAAGCCAGACCCTTTTTGTCCAATTCAAAGCCTCACACTTGCCCAGAGCGATGAAGGTCCCTCAGGGCGCGATAAATCCGCTCCAGTTCGGGATTACCTTTGGCTCTCCGTTCCAGCAGCGCAAGGGCGTTCTCAACGGTCAACGAACCCGGAACTAACTGGTAAACGCGCTGCCGAGATATGCCGAGAAGTTTAGTCATCCAGCGGACAGGGATGCGCTTGTGGAGGACAGCGCTGACTGGTGAAGGGATACCCAACTTTTCCAGTTTCTGGGCAACCTGCTTGATTTGCTGCAATTTCTCCCGCTCGTAAAAGACTCCCTTTTGCCCCGGAACTTGCTTCGCAGGCACCAAACCTTTTTTCCTCCACGAACTAAGCGCCACAACTGGAACACCCAAAAATTCCGCTGCCTCTTGCTCTGTCATCAATTCACTTGCTTGCCGTCTCGCCATCGCTTTTTCGCCTCCGTTAGCGACGATTTTTGCACTTCAGATGCTCTGCTGTATCTGCCGTCTAAATGATGACAATGTTTGCGCAACTGTCAAGAGCAACAAGGCGTGTTCCAAAATTGCTAATGCCATCGGTTTCAGCCAATGTGTGTGAGCGTGCAGGGTGCAAGAGTGAAGAAAAATGGTGCGAGGTGTTGAGTTTGGGTTCGTTTATTAAGTCGTTTTGTGCTCGGCAGGAAACTCGCCCTCCCATAGGGCGCATGAGACTTGAAGGGGAGAAACGGAAATGAAGCCTAATTGGGGAACGCTGTTTGTGTGTGCTACGCCGATCGGAAATTTAGGCGACATAACTTTGCGAGCCCTTGAAGTGCTCAAAAGCGTTGACATCATTGCCGCCGAGGACACAAGGGTGACCCTCAAGTTGCTCAACCACTATGGCATTCGCAAACCGCTCGTCAGTTACCATCAACACTCGCCACCAAAGCGCACGGAGTGGTTGTTGCAGCAGTTGAAAGAAGGGAAAAACATTGCCCTCGTGTGCAATGCAGGGACTCCGGGAATTTCTGACCCCGGCGTTCCTTTGGTTCAGAAGGCGCTGCAGGAGAAGATTCCCGTTGTCCCCGTCCCCGGTCCGTCAGCGGTGACTGCTGCTCTTTCTGTGGCAGGAATGGACGCCCAAAGGTTCATTTTTCTCGGCTTTCTGCCGCGCGAAAAGAAGGAACGCTGCGAGTTACTTGAACTGGTCAAGTCGCTGCCTTTCACCATCGTGATTTACGAAGCCCCGCACCGACTTGCGGAAAGTCTGAAGGACTTGGCTGAAGTTTTGGGCGACCGAACCGCTGTCCTTTGCCGCGAACTGACAAAGATGCACGAAGAAGTGGTCTTGACAACTCTGTCGGCACTTGCCCGCAAATACGAAGCTGAAACCCCGGTCGGTGAGTTCACGCTCGTCATTGAGGGAGCGAAAACGCAAAAGCCCGAAATAGACTGGCAAGCCGTTGATGAAGCCATTGAGGAGTTGCTCAATGCGGGGTTATCGGTCAGCGATGTCGCAAGGGAAATCGCTCGCTCGTTTTCTATCCCGCGCTCTGCAGCCTACCGAAAAGCATTGGAGAAAGCGCGGAAGCGTCAAGGGTCCTGAGTGCCCCTTGCAATTTCAAGGGCTTGCGAAAGTGACAAAACCTTGACTTGGAGTTGCTGCTGCAAGTAGTCACAGACCTTTTGCGTGTAATCGCTGTCCTCGCTGACCAAAAGTTTGTCCTTGCTTCGGAAGGCGACGGCGACGAAGGGCAAATCGGAGCGGTCAAATTTCATGCGGAGCAATGCCCCCTGATGAATTGGCGGCAGTTTACCCGAACGGAAAATTATGGCTTTGCGGTCACGAAGTCTTTTGAGCCAATTCCTTAACACAAGACTCCCAGTTTGCTGAAGGCAACTCTCGTATTCCCTTGCTATGTGACCTTCTTGGTCAAAGAGAATGCAGTGATGCTCTGCTATGAGGACAAGCAAGGTTAACGCACTCCAGTCTTCTTCAGCCTGATAAAGCACCCAAGTGTCAACTGTCCACTCCTTCACCTGCCGCACCCACTTTCACTTTCTCCGCCTCTTTTCGCTTCCCGATGGCGACAATTTGAGCCAATGCCTCACGCCACCCTTCCTCAAAGAAGCCCTCAGGGATTGGTTCAACTAACTGACCGTATTCGTCCAGTTCAAGCCGATGGATTTTCGTTCC
>Ga0079992_130863_pt1 | contig 58353 bp, 61 predicted proteins | sample FaiFalFF_MnMetaG_3_FD_69197 | JGI IMG/M metagenome (GOLD analysis project Ga0079992, IMG submission 69197) | Freshwater microbial communities from Yellowstone National Park, Wyoming, USA - Fairy Falls B (FF_Mn_B) MetaG (SPADES assembly) (version 2) | ecosystem: Environmental > Aquatic >...
GGGCTGTCGGCTCACCTCCTCCGCCTCCTGGGCGTGTTGGAGCAGGGCCACCTCCAGCGCCTCCGGGGCGTCTGGGGCAAAGACCGCGCCCCAGGCCGCCTAGGCTACAATGGAACCGTGGGCTGGCGTGAGCGCATCACCTTTGACCCCCAGGTCATGGGGGGGAGGCCTTGCATCCGGGGCATGCGGATCACGGTGGGGACGATCCTCACCCTGTTGCGCCATCAGACCCCGGAGGAGATCCTTCGCGATTACCCCTACTTGGAGCGGGAGGACATAGACGCCGCCCTGGAGTACGCAGCCCACCTCGCCGACGAGCGGGAGGTGGCCGTCTGAGGCTTTTGGTGGACGTGAACCTCACGCCAAGGTGGGTGGAGTTCTTCCAGGAGAGGGGCGTGGAGGCGGTTCACTGGTCGGCCCTTGGCCCTCTTACGGCCCCAGACGAGAGGCTCCTTGAAACCGCCGCTGAGGGGGGGTATGTGCTCCTGACCCACGACCAGGACATGGGGACCCTGCTCGCCCTGGGCAAGGGCCGCCGCCCCAGCGTCATCCTGCTCCGCACCGGAGACCTAAGGCCTCAGGCGGTGGGACCACGCCTCCTAGCTGTTCTGAAGAGCTTGGAGGAGGACTTGCGGGCCGGGGCCTTGGTGGTGGTGGAGGACCGGAGGGTGCGGGTGCGGCGCCTACCCCTGGGCTAACCCCTCAGCACCCGCTTGTACCAGACCTCGAGGGCCTCGAGGTCCCACGCCACCACCGCCCGGCTCCCGTCGGGGTAGGGGCGCACCTCGTAGCGCTTGGGGAACTGCGGAGAGAGTGGGGTAGACCTGGAGTTGGTTTGGGATGTCGCTCAGAGCGAGGTCCCAAGGTTGAAGGCGGAGGTGGCGAAGATTTTGCGGCAGGCGTAGGTGAAGTGTACCATGTTGGTGCTGAAGGGCATGCGGGGAACCCGTGCCCAAGCTTCCCCGGAGGGCGCATGGAAAAGGTCTTTTACGTGACCACCCCCATCTACTACGTCAACGCCGAGCCCCACCTGGGCCACGCCTACACCACGGTGGTGGCGGACTTCCTGGCCCGCTTTTACCGCCTGGACGGCTACCGCACCTACTTCCTGACCGGCACCGACGAGCACGGGGAGACCGTCTACCGGGCCGCCGAGAGGGCGGGGGAGGACCCCAAGGCCTTTGTGGACCGGGTCTCGGAGCGCTTTAAAAAGGCCTGGGAGCTTCTCGGCATCGCCTACGACGACTTCATCCGCACCACGGAGGAGCGCCACAAGCGGGTGGTGCAGCTGGTCCTCAAGAAGGTCTACGAGGCGGGGGACATCTATTACGGCGAGTACGAGGGGCTTTACTGCGTTTCCTGCGAGCGGTTTTACACGGAAAAGGAGCTCTCCGAGGGGCTTTGCCCCATCCACGGCCGCCCGGTGGAGAGGCGGCGGGAGGGGAACTACTTCTTCCGCATGGAGAAGTACCGGGAGTGGCTTTTGGACTACCTGAAGGCCCATCCCGACCTCATCCGCCCCGAGGGGTACCGGAGCGAGGTCCTGGCCATGCTCTCCGAGCCCATCGGAGACCTCTCCATCTCCCGGCCCAAGTCCCGGGTTCCCTGGGGCATCCCTCTCCCCTGGGACGAGGAGCACGTGACCTACGTGTGGTTTGACGCCCTCCTCAACTACGTCTCCGCCCTGGACTACCCCGACGGGGAGAAGTACCGGACCTTCTGGCCCCACGCCTGGCACCTCATCGGCAAGGACATCCTGAAGCCCCACGCCGTTTTCTGGCCCACCATGCTGAAGGCGGCGGGCATCCCCATGTACCGCCACCTGAACGTGGGGGGGTTTTTGCTGGGCCCCGATGGGCGCAAGATGTCCAAGACCCTGGGCAACGTGGTGGACCCCTTCTCCCTGGCGGAGCGCTACGGGCGGGACGCCCTCCGCTACTACCTCCTTAGGGAGATCCCTTACGGCCAGGACACCCCGGTGAGCGAGGAGGCCCTCAGGACCCGGTATGAATCCGACCTGGCCGACGATCTGGGGAACCTGGTCCAGCGCACCCGGGCCATGCTCTTCCGCTTCGCCGAAGGGCGCGTTCCCGAGCCCGTTCCCGGGGAGGAGCTTGAGGAGGGGGTTGGGCTTCCCGGGCGGCTCCGCGCTTTGGTGCGGGAGCTTAAGTTCCACGTGGCCCTCGAGGAGGCCATGGCCTACGTCAAGGCCCTGAACCGCTACATCAACGAAAAGCGGCCCTGGGAGCTTTACAAGAAGGACCCAAAGGAGGCCCAGGCCGTCCTCTACCGGGTGGTGGAGGGCCTCAGGATCGCCTCCATCCTCCTCACCCCCGCCATGCCGGGCAAGATGGCGGAGCTGAGGCGGGCTTTGGGCCTTAAGGAGGAGGTGCGCCTGGAGGAGGCCGAGCGCTGGGGGCTCGCCCTGCCCGGGCCCATCCCCGAGGAGGCTCCGGTGCTTTTCCCCAAGGAGGGGAAGGTGGAGAAAAAGGAAGAGAGGGAGCCCATCACCATAGAGGACTTCGCCAAGGTGGAGCTCCGGGTGGCCCAGGTGGTGGCGGCAAAGAAGCACCCCAACGCCGACAAGCTTCTGGTCCTCACCCTTTCCCTGGGGAACGAGGAGCGCACCGTGGTCTCCGGCATCGCCAAGTGGTACCGCCCGGAGGACCTTGTGGGCAAGAAGGTGGTGCTGGTGGCCAACCTCAAGCCGGCCAGGCTCCGGGGCGTGGAGAGCCAGGGCATGATCCTGGCGGCCCAGGAGGGGGAGGACCTGGTTCTGGTCACCGTAGACGGGGACATCCCTCCGGGGGCGGTGGTGCGCTAGGCTTAAGGCGCTCTTAACCCGGTTCTCATCTTTTCGCCGGAAGACGCCTCTATCTTGGGAGCAGCCTGGCCCTTTTACGGTCAGGCTAGAGGAGGTTACCATGAAAAGAACGCTGGCCTTTCTTTGGGTTCTGGCCGCGCTGGGCGTGGCGCAACAGGTGAACCTGCCCAAGCCCTCAGGGCCGGTGGTAGAGGTGGCTTCGGCTAACGTGTCCGCCACCTTTAAGATCCAGGGGTGCGCCCGGGATCAGGAGGGCAAGGTGGTCTGCGCCGTGCAGATCCAGAGCACGGCCCGCACCAACCAGCAGGTGACCGTACCCCACCAAGGGGTGAGGGCCATCTCCGCCCGGGGCTTCAGCTACCCCGGCTACCTGACGGTGGAAGGGGGGCAGGTGGACGCCACCAAGTCCACCTTCGCCCTACCCGCCGGGGGAAGGGCTTCCGGGAAGCTGGTTTTCCCCAACGTTCCCCAGGAGGAGACCTTCTTCGCCGCCCTCTACTTTGGGGGCACGGAGTTCCGGGGTATCCCCATCGGCCAAGCGCCCCCGCCTCAGGCCTAGGCTCCCGCGCCCCAGGCCCAGCTCGCCGCTCCCGCCGACACCGCCGAACCTTGGAAGCGCTTCGTGGTGGGGCCGTTCACGTTTGAGCTGCAGTCAATCAAAACTGAATGTTGTGATTGGGTAGTCTTCAACTACAAGGTTACTTCCTCTATTGATTCCAATCTCCAGATTCGCTTTGACAATACCAGGACCATTCTGGAAGACGGCCGGCAGAGCACAGGCGGTAGATGGGGTGTGAGCGGGGGCAGAAGTGATTTCATCGCGGGTATACCCCTCTTAGTGTCCTTAAGATTTTATTCGCCAGTAGCGGATGCCAGAGGCATGACCGTTCTCTACACAGAGTTTGAGGTATTTGACGGCAAGGACTGGCAAAAGATCGTTTGGCGGAATATCCCCATCCCCAAATAGGGAGTACGGGAAAGGGGCCGGGGAATCCCCGGCCCCTGGCGCTTTTTCACTACTTACCCAGGACCTCGAGGGCCTTCTTCAGGATGGCGTCCCCCTCCAGGTCCAGCACCGCCTGGCCCCGCTCCTCGGGCAGGGGGCGGCTCCTCTGGGGCTCGGCGTAGGAGAACTTGCCCTCGGCGTCGGCCTTCACCTTCACGGTCTTGCCGTTTAGGGTCACGGTGACCTCCGCCCCTGGCGGGGCCCCGGCCCCCTGGAAGGAGAAGGGCGTGGGGAAGCGGGTGTCCTTGACCTCTATGTCGGGCTTCAGGCCCTCCTTGTTGATGGCCCGGCGCTTGGGGGTGAGCCACTCAAAGGTGACCAGGGTGAGCTCCCCGCCGTTGGCCAGGGTGTAGGGGGTCTGGCCCACGCCCTTGCCGAAGGTCTTCTCCCCGATCACCTGGGCCCGGCCGTAGTCCTGCAGGGCCCCGGCCACGATCTCGCTGGCCGAGGCGGAGTTGCCGTTCACCAGGACCACCATGGGGCCATCCCACAGGGGCCTGCCCGAGGCCTCGCACCAGACCCGGGTGAGGTTCCTGGTGCGGGTGTAGACGATGGGGCCCTCCTTTAAAAAGGCGCTGGCCACGGCGCACCCCTGGTCCAGGAGGCCGCCGCTGTTGTCCCGGAGGTCAAGGATGAGCTTCTTGACCCCCTGGGCCTTCAGGCCCTCTATGGCCTTCTTCAGCTGGTCCTCCACCTTGAAGTTGCCAAAGGTCTCCAGGGCCACGTAGCCCACGTCGCCAATCTTCCCGACGGAGACGGAGATGATCTCCACCTTCTCCCGGATGAGCTCAAAGACCAGGGGGGCGGGCACGCCCTCCCGGCGTACCTTGATGGTGACCTTGGTCCCCTCCCGTCCCCGGATGCGGGCCACCACCTCCTGGAGGGGGAGAGCGGTCACGTCCTCGCCGTCCACCTCCAGGATCACGTCCCCCGCCCGCATCCCGGCCCGCTGGGCGGGGAGGCCCTTCATGACCCCCTCTATCTTGGCCCCGGTGCCGTCGGGGTTGGCGGGGGTGAGCGTGGCCCCGATGCCGTAGAACTCGCCCCTGAGGTCCTCCTGCCGAAGTCTTGCCCGCTGGGGCGGGGAGTAGCTGGTGAAGGGGTCCTTGAGGGCCCCCACCATCCCGCCGATGGCCCCTTCCAGAAGGGCGTTCAGCTTCTCCCTGGAGAGGGGCTCCAGGTAGTCCTGCTGGATCCTCTGGTAGACCTCCAGGAGGGCCTGGCCGTTGGGGTTTTGCAGAAGGTTTTCCGCCTGGGGGCGGGGGAGCTGGGCGTAGACCAGGGCCAGGAGCACCCCAAGCCCCACCAAAAACCATGCGCGTCGCTTCATCTTCTCCCTCACTCGCCTTCACTATAGCGCGTCTCCATGAGAAGAGAACGTGGTCCGCCTTATAGTGGGGGCATGATCGCCTTCCACCGGGTGAGCCTGGCGTACCCGCGGACGGGGACCAAGGCCCTTTACAACGTGAGCCTCGAGGTCAAGAAGGGGGAGTTCGTCTACGTGGTGGGCCCCTCGGGGGCGGGGAAGTCCACCCTCCTCTCCCTCATCCTGAGGCGGCTCGTGCCCACCCAGGGGGCGGTCTACTTCGCCGGGCAGAACCTGAAGGCCCTGAAGGGGGACGGCATCGCCCTCCACCGCCGCCGCATCGGCATGGTCTTCCAGGACCACCGCCTCCTTGCGGATATGACGGTGGAGGAAAACCTCAGGTTCGTCCTGCAGGTCCAGGGGGTTCCGCCCAGGGAGTGGCCGGAGCGCATCGCCACGGCCCTGCGCCGGGTGGGGCTTTTCCACAAAAAGCGGGCCTTTCCCGAGGAGCTTAGCGTGGGGGAGGCCCAGCGGGTGGCCCTGGCCAGGGCCCTCCTCCTGGACCCCCCGGTGATCCTGGCCGACGAGCCCACGGGCAACCTGGACCCGGAAAACGCCCTCCAGGTCCTGGACATCCTCAAGGCGGCCCACCAGCGGGGGGCCACGGTGGTGGTGGCCACCCACAGCCGGGAGCTTCTGGAGGCCTATCCGGCCCGGGTCATCGCCCTGAAGGCGGGTCAGGTGGTGCGGGACGAGCGTCCCGGGGAGGGTGGTAGCATAAGGGTAAGGGAAGGCCCTGACCGGGGCGGAAAGGAGGAGGCATGAACGTCTACAAGCTCATCGGCCGCAACCTGGAGATCACCGACGCCATCCGCGACTACGTGGAGAAGAAGCTCTCCCGCCTGGACCGCTACCAAAACGGCGAGCTCATGGCCAAGGTGGTCCTTTCCCTGGCGGGTAGCCCCCACGTGGAGAAGCGGGCCAAGGCCGAGGTCCAGCTGGACCTCCCCGGGGGGCTTCTCAGGGTGGAGGAGGAGGACCAGGACCTCTACGCCGCCATTGACCGCATGGTGGACCGGCTGGAGATCCAGCTCAAGCGCTACAAGGAGCGCCGCTTCGTGGGCAGGCGCCACTCCTACCAGGGCCCCCCTCCCCCTGAGGTGCGGGACATGGAAGCCTTGCGCAAGCCCGAGGAGGAGGAAGGCCCCAGGATCGTCCGGGTCAAGCGCTTTGAGATGAAGCCCATGGACCCCGAGGAGGCCGTCTTCCAGATGGAGGCCCTGGGGCACGACTTCTTCGTCTTCCGCAACGCCAAGACCGACGAGATCAACGTGGTCTACCGCCGCAAGGACGGGAACTACGGCCTCATTGAGCCCGCCTGAGCCTCTAATACCACCCCATGCTGGCCCAAGCCAGCATGGGGGCCCCGGCAAAAGGTTCCTGGGGAGTTACCAGGCATGGGCCCGCTTTGGCCAAGGCCACGGCGGGGTTAAGTACCCCACCGCGGCTTCCGCCCCGGTGGGGGCCCCAGAAGAGCCCCGACTTGGGCACCCCGTGTTGCGAAACCAAAGCGGGGGCACTTAGTAGTAGGCGGCGGGGTCCACGAAGCGGGTTTCCTCCCCCACGCGCGCGGCCACCCGGAACTCCAGCTCCTCGGGGCGGATGAGGAGGCCGCCCCCGGTGTAGCCCAGGAGCTGGCCCCGGCTCACCTTCTGGCCCTCGGCCACCAGGGGCTCCTGGAGGTTGGTGTAGACGGTGGATAAGGTCTCCGTGTGGACCAGCATCACGGTGTAGCCCAGGTTGGGCAGGTAGAGGACCCCGGCCACGTACCCATCGGCGGCGGCCTGGACCGGGCTTCCCGGGACGGGGCCGGCGATGACCTGGAAGGGGCCTTCCTGGCCGTAGGGCACCACCACCCGGCCCCCGGGGACGGGGAAGGCCAGCCGGCCCACGGTGGCGGGCAGGGGGGGTGGGGGGACCACCACCTGGGCCGGGGCCGGGGAGGGCTTTAGGGCGGTCTGTTTCCGCCGGGCCTCCTCCTGACGCCTCCTCTCCTCCTCCTGCCGCCTGCGCTCCTCTTCCTGGCGCTTGAGCAAAAGAAGCCTCCGCCTTTCGGCCAGGACCCGGGCCTGGAGCTGGGCCAGGGCGCTTTGCAGGCGCTGGCGCTCGCTTAGGGCGTCCCGCAGGAGGGCCTTCTTGCCCTCCTCTTCCTTCCTCAGGGAGGCCAGGGTGGTGAGGAGGTTCTGCCGCTCGGCCTCCAGCTTCCGCTGGGTTTCGGCCAGGGCCCGTTCCTTTTCGGAGAGGCTTTGGAGGAGGAGCTTGAGGCGCTCCCGCTCCTCGCCCAAGGCCTTCAACGTGGCCTGGAGCTGGCGCACCAGGTCGGCGTCCTGCTTGGAGATGTACCCCACCCAGCGGGCCCGCACCGCCAGGTCGGTGAAGGACTGGGCCCGGAGGAGGGGTAGGTAGCGCCCGGCCCTTTCCCGGTGGAGGCTTCGCATGAGGGCCTGCAGGCGCTCCTTAAGGGCGGCCAGGTCCTTTTCCAGCTTGGCGATGCGGGCCTCGGTCTCCCGCACCGCCTCCTCCAGGCGGGCGATCTCCTGGCGGAGGGCCGCTCGCTCCGCTTCCAGGCGGGCGATCTCCTTTTCCAGGCGGGCCTTTTCCTGGAGGAGGTCCGCCACCCTCTTGGAGAGGCGGGCGAGCGCCTGGTTCAGCTTCTGGATGCGGGCCTGGGCCTCCTGTTCCAGGGCCTTGGCCCGGGCGGCCTCGGCCTCGAGGTCCCTCACCCGCTTCTCCTGGGTGGCCACGTCCTGGGCCAGGGCCAGGAGGGCGAAGAGGGGAAGGAGCCAGGCCAAAAGCCGCATCCTAGGCCTCCTTCAGGTGGGCCCGGCTGGCCATGTAGGCCCCGCCCGCCCCCAGGAAGGCCGAAAGCAGCAGGACGAGAAGCCCGGTCCTCACCAGGTCCTGGCGCTCCAGGACCGGCAGGAAGGGGAGAAGCCCCTGGGCCGCCCGCCCCAGGGCCAGGTAGAGCCCACCCCCGGCCAAAACGGCGAGAACCCCAGCGCTCAGCGTGAGCAAGACCCCCTCCAGGACGAAGGGGGCCTGGATGAAGCGCCTTGTGGCCCCCACCAAAAGCATGATGGCCAGGGCCTCTTTGCGGCTTTCCACGGAGAGGCGGATGGCCCCCATGACGCTGAAGAAGGTGTTGAGGAGAAGGAGGGTCACCAGCAGGAACATGGCCAGGCGGCTTCCGGAGAGGACCTGGACCAGCCTTTCCGTGAGTTCCCCCCCGTACTCCACCCCTTCCACCCCGGGAAGGGCCTTGAGGCGCAGGGCCACCTCCCGCACCGCCTCTGGGGTCGTGAGCCTCAGGCGCAGGGTGTCGGGGAGGGGGTTTTCCACCAGGTCCTTGGCCTCGGCCAGGTAGGGGTAGTCCAGGACCAGCTGGGCCAGGGCCTCTTCCTTGGTCGCCAGGCGCACCTCCCCCACCTCGGGCCAGGCCTGGATCTCCGTGAGGAGGGCCTCCACGTTGGCCCCGTCCTTCAGAAAGGCGGCCACCTCCAGCTCCCGCTCCAGGCTCTGGACCACCTTTTCCAGGTTCCAGAGGAGGAGGCCCAGGAAGTAGAGGAGGGCGAAGGAGACCAAGGCAGTGAAGAAGGTGGCCAGGCTGGCCGTGGGGTGGCGGAGGACCTGCCTGAAGGCCTCGCGGAGGGCGTACACGCCCCCTATCTTACGGCCTTGATGAAGCTTTTAGCGGGCCTTGCCCCTCAAATAGGCCAGGACGATGTCCGCGTCCTGGAAGGGGTTGACGTTCCGCCAGATGCGCTCAACCCGGCCTTCCGGGTTTAAGAGGATGGTGTCCCGGCTGTAAAAGCCGAAGAGGCTCCGCACGCCGAAGGCCCGGGCCAGGCGGCCCTCGGGGTCGGGGATCATCCCTCCTTTGAGGGCCAGCTTCTCCACGAAGTCGCACTGCTCCTGGGCGGGGTCGCGGCTTACCCCGTAGACCCGGGCCCCAAGCTTCTGGAACTCGGGGTAGAGCTCGGAGTAGCGCTTGGCCTGGGCGGTGCACCCTGGGCTTTTGGCCTTGGGGTAGAACCAGAGGACCACGTAGCTCCCCCGGAAGTCCACGGGGCGGCCGTAGCTGTCCTTGGCCTCGAGGACCGGAGCCTTGTCCCCGGGGGCGAGGGCGGCGGCCCGGAGGAAGCCCAGGAAGAGGAGCAGGGTCAAGCTCCGCATAGCCCCAGGCTAGGCCAAGGCTGAGACGGCGAGGGTGGCCCAGGCCGCAAAAGGTGCCTTTTCTCCTTTTCCCTGGGAGGAGGGGCCCTTAGGGTAGGGACATGCGCCTTTTCCTCTTGGGCCTGGCCCTCGGGGGGCTCCTGGGGGCCGGGGCGGCCTGGGTGGCCGCTCCTCCAGAGAGGGCCCTTCCCGCGCAGCAACCCCCCCAGGGGGAAGGAAGCTGCGAGCCCCAGGTCTACCTCTTCCTCAACGGGGAGTTTTTCCGCCTCCTGCCCGTGCCCGGCGGGGAGCCCCAGGAGCTTTTCCCCGTGGAGCCGGTCCCCAATCCCTTCGGGGGTTCTTAGGCGGGGGAGAGGTAGCGCCTCAGGGCCACCCCCAGAAGGGCCAGAAGGCCTCCCAGGGCCCCTAGGAGCCCCGTGGCCTCCGTGGGCTGGACCTCTATGCGCACCTCCTGGGCTAGCTCCAGGTAGACCCGGGATAGGTCCTCCGCGGAGCGCACCAGGAAGCTCTTGCCCCCGGTGAGCTCGGCGATGGCCCAGAGGAGCTCCTCGTCCACCTCGTAGGCCCCGGCGAAGAAGCCGAACCCAAAGGAGGGGTCCTCCGGCCCCGGGGTCCATCCCGGAACGCCCACGCCCACGGTGTGGATGCGCACCCCCATCCGCGCGGCCTCTCCCGCCGCCGTGAGGGGGTCCGCCCCCGTGCGGTTGCGCCCATCGGTGAGGAGGATGATCTCCCCCTTCCCCCCGGCCTCGCGGATATTGCTCAAGGCCTCCAGGATGCCCTCCCCGATGGCGGTGGAGCGGCCGAACTCCAGGCTTTCCAGGCTCTTCCGGAGGCGCTTGCGGTCGGTGGTGGGCGGGTGGACGGTCTGGGCGAAGCCGCTGAAGGCCACCAGGCCCACCCTTAGGTTCTGGGGGGCCTCCTTTAGGAAGGCCTGGGCGGCCTCCTTGGCGGCCTCGAGGCGGTTGGGTTTGAGGTCGGTGGCCATCATGCTGCGGCTCACGTCCACCGCCAGGATGGCCGCGTTGGCGCTGGCGGCCCCGGGCAAGGGGATCAGGGGCCTGGAGGCCCCCAGAGCCAGGAGGAGGAGCCCCGAGGCGAAGAGGGCGGTGGGGAGCCAGGGCAGAGGCCCTCGGGCTTCCCGGGCGGCCTCCTTCAGAAGAGGGAGAAGGGGGTGGCCCAGGCGGGCCCGCCGCCCGCCTCGGTAAAGGCCCAGGAGGAGGAAGGCCAAGAGGAGGAGGAGGCTTAAGGCCTCGGGGGCCTGCATTAAGGCCACCTCCCTTCCCGGGCCAGGCTCCCGTAGGCCCCGAAGGCCAGGAGGAGGAAGCCCGCCACCACCAGGCCCTGGGAAAGGTCTCGCTGGCCCAGCCGCCAGACATAGTGGGGCCTTAGGGCCTGGTAAAGGGGGCGGAAGTCCTCCTGGAGCACGGCGCCCCCCGTGGCCTGCGCCAGGCGCAGGAGGCGCAAGGGGTCTGTGGGCACGAAGTAGAGCCCCTCCCCGATCTGGCTCACCGTGCCCCGGGGGTCCCCCAGGGGGCGCGCGAAGACGGGCAGGCCCGCCCGGGCCAGCTCCGCCGCCGCCTCCAGGGGGTCCTGTCCGGCGTTGGCCACCCCGTCGGAGAGGAGGAGGAGGGCGGCCGTGGGCTTTGCCTCCGGGAGGTCCCGCTCCGCCCCTTCGGGCCTCAGGAGGCGCTTGGCCTGGAGGAGGCCGGGGCCCAAGGGGGTGGTGCCCCCAGGCTTAAGGGCCTCCAGGGCCTCGAGGAGGGCCTTCCGGTCTGCGGTGGGGGAGAGGACCAGGACCGCCTGGGGACCGAAGCTCACCAGGCCCGCCTTTACCGAAGGGTCCAGCCCCCCTAAGAAAGCCTTGGCCAGGGCCTTGGCCCTTTCCAGGCGGTTTGGGGTTTCGTCCTGGGCGGCCATGGAGTGGCTGGTGTCCACCAGGAGGACCACCTGGGTCAGGTTCTCCCGCCAAGGCAGAGGGGCTTCGGGCCTTCCCGCCGCCAAGAGGAGGAGGGGGGGCGCGAGGAGGTAGGGGAGGGGAAGGGGCCTGGGCCTGGGGGCCAGGGCGGGGTCCAGGGCCCTGAGGAGCCTCTTCCTCCCGGCCCTTTGGGCCAGGAGGACCAGGGCCCCGCCCAGGCCCAGAAGGAAAAGGCCTAGGAGGAAGCCTTCCGGGCTCTTGAGGACCAACGCCGCCTCCTTTCCACAAACCCCAGGATCAGGGGGACCAGGTCCATCTCCGTGGAGGCCAGGAGGAGGTCCGCCCCCGCCCTCTGGATCTCCCTCAGGCGCTCTCCCCGGGAGGCCTCCGCCCGCAGGCGGTAAGCCTCCCGCACCCTGGGGTCTAGGGTGTTCACCTCGGCCTCCGCCCCCGTTTCCGGGTCAAAGAAGCTCAGGACCCCCACCTCCGGCAAGGCCCTTTCCCAGGGGTCCTCTACCATGACCGCCACCACGTCGTGCCGGGCGGCGAGGTGGGCCAAGGGGGTGTAAAAGGGGTCCAGGAAGTCCGAGAGGAGGAAGACCAGGCTCCGCCTCCGGGCCACCCGGCCCAGGCGGTCCAAAAGCTCCCCCAGGGGGGCACCCTTCCCGGGCTTTAGCCCCTCTTGGGCCAGGAGAAGGGCCTGGGCCCTCCCGCCCCTTGGAGGGAGAAGCCCCCCGGGCAGGAGGGCCCCCACCCGGTTGCCGTGGCGGAGGGCGATGCGGGCGAAGACCAGGGCCAGCTCCAGGGCCAGGGCGTACTTGTCCCGCCTTTGGCTTCCGAAGCGCATGGAGGGGCTTCCGTCCAGGAGGAGCCAGAGGGTGAGCTCCCTCTCCTCCCGAAAGCGGCGCACGTGGAGCTCCCCGGTGCGGGCGGTGGCGGGCCAGTCTATGCGCTCGGCCTCGTCCCCGGGGCTAAAGGGGCTGATCTCGGCCAGCTCCAGGCTCCTCCCGTAGAACACCCCGCGGTAGTCCCCGAACAGGAGGCCGTCCAGGGGCCGGACCACCTTCAGCTCAAGCCTCCGCAGCAGGGCCTCGGGCGTCTCCATAGGGGTCGTGAAGGGGCACGAAGGGGGGCGGCAGGGCCTCCAGGACCCTGTCCAGAAGGGCCTCGGCTCCCACCCCCTCGGCCAGGGCCTGGTAGGAGAGGACCAGGCGGTGGCGCAGGGCGTCCTTGAAGAGGTCCCGAACGTCTTCCGGCAGGGCGTGGCCCCGCCCCCTGAGGAGGGCCAGGGCCTTGGCGCCCTGGACCAAGGCCAAGGAGGCCCGGGGGCTTCCCCCAAAGGCCAGGAAGCCCTTAAGGTCCTTGAGTTTGCCCTCGAGGTTCCGGGTGGCCCGCACCAGGGCCACGGCGTACTCCGCCACCTTGGGGTGGACGTAGACCCGGTCGGCGAGGCGGGAAAGCTCCAGGAGCTCTTCTAAGGTGAGGGCCTGGGCCACCTGGGGCTCCTCGCCCTTGGTCATCCGGTCCACGATCTCCAGCTCCTCGTGGAAGGCGGGGTAGTCCACCACCACCTTGAGGAGGAAGCGGTCCAGCTGGGCCTCGGGCAGGGGGTAGGTGCCCTCGCTCTCTATGGGGTTTTGCGTGGCCAGGACCAGGAAGGGCTTGGGCAGGGGGTAGGTCTCCTTGCCGAGGGTCACCTGACGCTCCTGCATGGCCTCGAGGAGGGCCGACTGCACCTTGGCGGGGGCCCGGTTGATCTCGTCCGCCAGGAGGAGGTGGGCGAAGATGGGGCCGAGCTCCGTCCTGAACTCCCCCTCCTTGGGGTTGTAAATGCGCGTGCCCAGGAGGTCGGCGGGCACCAGGTCGGGGGTGAACTGGATGCGCCGGAAGCTCCCCCCCAGGGCCTGGGCCAGGGTCTTCACCGCCAGGGTCTTGGCCAGGCCAGGCACCCCCTCTATGAGGAGGTGCCCCTGGGCCAGGAGGGCCACCAGCATCCTCTCCAGGAGGAGGTCCTGGCCTACGATGACCCGTTTGACCTCCTTGAGAAGGGCCTGTAGCCTCTCCTGCGCCTTTGCGAAGGGGTTTTCCTGCCCGTTTTCCTCCACGGGGCCCTCCTTGGCTTGGGCCTTACTTTAGCCTAAAAGGGTCCACCCTTCCCGCCTCAGGACACATTCCCTGGCCGGAAGAGGGCCTTGCCCCTGGCGCTAAGGGCCTTCGGCCAGGCCTCCAGGGGGAAGACCCCGCCCACCAGGCCCTCGAGGCCCTGAAGCTCCCTTAGGAGGGCCACGGCCTCGCCGAACTCCTCCCGGGTGTAGGTGTAGCTCCCCACGAGGGCCACCTCCTTGAACCAGAAGGGGGAAAGATCGGCCCACTCCAGGCCCGGGGCCCCCAGGAGGAGGACCTTTCCCCCCTCCTCGGCCAGGGCGAGGGCCTCCCGGAAGCCCTTCCCGCTCCCCGAGGCCTCCACTACCCAGGGGTAGCCCCCCCGGTACCCCTCAAAGAGGAGGTAGCGGTAGCGCCTGGCCCTTTCCTGAAGGGCCTCCCTGGCGCTCCCGTAGACCCTCTCCGCCCCGAAGGCCCTGGCCCGCTCCGCCTGGTGGGGGTACTTGGCCACGGCGTGGACCTTGCCCGAATACCCCAAGGCCCTTAGGAGGCGGACCGCCATGAGGCCGATGGTCCCCATGCCCAGGATCAGGACCTCCTCCGGCCAGGGCCTTGACTTCCCCAGCCCCCGGAGGACCACGGCCAGGGGCTCGGCCAGGACCGCCCGCTCGTCCGGGACCCCCTGGGGGATGGGGTAGAGGCGCTCCTCACGGGCCAGGACCCACTCCCCCCAGCCCCCGGGGAGGTCCTGGTTGTAGCCCAGCATCCCCGGGGCCAGGCCGCCCTCGGCCACGTTCTGGCAGAGGCCCTCCTCCCCCTTCTGGCACATGGGGCAGGGGGGAAGGCCCCGGTCGGCGCAGGCGAGGAGGGGGTTCACCGCCACCCTCTCCCCCTCCACCTCCCCCAGGATCTCGTGGCCCAAAACGGCGGGAAAGGAGAAGAAGGGGCTTATGGTGGGGGGGCTTTTCCCGTAGAGGAGGGCCAGGTCCGAGCCGCAGACCCCAGCGAGGCGGACCCGGACCCTCTGGAAGCCCGCCCTCTCGGGCAAGGGGACCTCCTCCAGCCTTAGGGGGAGAAGCCCCTTGGGAAAGCGTTTTCCCAAAAGCCTGGCCCCGAAGAAGCGGGGGAGGGAAGGGGTGTAGCGGAGGGCCTTCATGACATGGGCACGGTGCGGACCAGCTTCCCCTCTATCCTCTCCAGGATCTCGTCCAGGCTCCGGCCGGTGATGGTGAGGCCGTGGTTTTTGAGGCCCACCACCGCCCGGGTGGGGTCTGGGGCCTCCCGCACCTTCTCCGCCACCGCCTGGGCGAGCTCATACGTGCCGCAGGGGTAGTTGAAGGGGGTGGCGGGCACCCCCTCCATCCAGGCGTGGACGTGGAGGATAGCCCCCACCCCGGGGTGCTCCCGGTAGATCATCCAGTGCTCAATGGCGTCCACGCTGACCCGCCTTGGCTCCACGTGGGGCGGCACCGAGAGGAGGATGGCGTTCTTCTCGGGGTCGTAGTCCTTCACCATGAGGATGTCCCGGCCGATCACCTTGAGGTTGGCCTTGTCCACGCCGCTCGCCGACATCCAGAAGCGCCTTTCGTCCTTGCGCACGGAAAGGTTGCCGTAAGAAAGCCCGCCGATGCCGTAGAGCCTTTTCACGTGGCGGAGGTCCTCGGGAGGGAGGATCTCCTCAATGGGGAAGGGCGCGGGCAGAAGGTCCCACTCCTTGAGCTTCCTGCCCGCCCGGTACATGCTTTCGGTTAGCTCGTCCCCTTCCCAGAGCTCCGGCTCCAGGTCGGGCACGAAGATGTTGTCAATGACCAGGCGGCTGCAGGCGATGGGCAGCAGGCGCTCCGCCACCCGCTCGTAAAACCCCTCCCCCTCCTTCTCCCGGTAGTGGCCCAGCTCCAGGGTGAGGAAGGCCGCCCCCTCGCCGGGCACATAGGCCAGGAGGACGTTGGAAAGGGCCCGGACCAGGTAGGGGTAGAGCTCCTTGATGGGCTCCTCGGGAAAGCGGGGAAGCTCCAGGACCGAGGCCACGAAGGTGGCCTGGGCCCGGCGGCGGTAGGGCTTGGGGTTCTCCTCTGTGATGGCGTTCAGGACCAGGTTGGGGGCCTCGGCCTCGGGGCTGTGGCGGAAGCCCCGGGCCTCGAGGGCCCGCCCCACGCCCTCAAGAAGCCTCGCCACCCCCGGGGTTGGCTCGCCGTGGATCAGGTAGGTCCACATGCTTCCCTCCTTGTCCTGGCCTTCAGGCTACCCCATACTGGGGCCATGGCGGAAGCCTTGCCTCCTGGGAAGGTTCCCTTTTTGGGCCTGAAGGTGGGGCACTTTACGGACCTAAAGGCCCTCACCGGGTGCACGGTCCTCCTCCTGGAGGAGGGGGCCATCGGGGCGGTGGACGTGCGGGGGGCGGCCCCGGGGACCCGGGAGACGGACCTCCTCTCCCCCGAGAACACCGTGGAAAGGGTCCAGGCCCTCCTCCTCACCGGGGGAAGCGCCTTCGGCCTGGGGGCGGCGGAGGGGGTGGTGCGCTACCTGAGGGAGCGGGGCCTGGGCTTTCCCACCCCGGCCGGGCCGGTCCCCATCGTCCCCGCCGCCGTCCTTTACGACCTGGGCCGGGGAAGCGCCTTTCGCCCTCCAGACCCGGAGGCCGGCTACCTGGCGGCAGAGGCCGCCCGGGAGGAGGTGGCCGAGGGGAGCGTGGGGGCGGGGACCGGGGCCTTGGCGGGCGGGGTCAAGGGAGGGGTGGGGGCGGCGGGCTACCGCCTGGAGGAGGGGTACGCCGTCTACGCCCTGGTGGCCGTCAACAGCCTGGGCCGCCCCTTTGACCCCCGGACGGGAAGGCTCTACGCCGAGGCCTTCCTCACCGAGGAGGAGAGGGCCCTCCTCCCCGACCTCACCCGCTACCGGGGGGAAGAGGAGGCCTACCGCTACCCCTTCCTCCCGGGGCAGAGCACCACCCTGGCGGCGGTGGTTACCGACGCCCCTCTCACCAAGGCCCAGGCCAGGCGCCTGGCCATCATGGCCCAGGACGGGATCGCCCGGGCCATCCGCCCCGCCCACACCCCCCTGGACGGGGACCTGGTCTTCGCCCTGGCCCTGGGGGAGGGCAGGGGGGTGGACCCCTACCTCCTCCTCCGCCTCGGGGCCTACGCCGCCGACGCCCTCGCGCGGGCCATCGCCCGGGCGGTGCTGTTGGCGGAGGGCCTGGGCCTGCCCACCTACCGGGAGCTAGCGGCCGGGGAAGGGGCTTAGGGTGACCTCCACCTGGAAGACCTGGCCCCCCCGGCGCACGGTGAGGGCGATCCGGTCCCCCACCTGGTGGCGGCGCACCTCGCGGAGGAGGTCCTCAAAGGAGTTCACCGGCACTCCCGCCACCTCCAGGATCACGTCGGGCACGCCTCCCGCCTCGAGGCCCCTAAGCCCCGCCCGGTGGGCCGCCCCGCCCGGCACCACCTCCCCCACCAGGACCCCGCCCGGCGGGAGGCCCAGCTCCCGGGCGAGCTCTGGGGTCAGGGCCCGGGGGCCCCGGAGGCCCAGGTAGGGCCAGTAGCGCCTCTCGCCCCGCTCCAGGGCCAAAAGGACCTCCCCCCGGCCAAAGAGGGGGGTGAAGTAGCTCCGGAAGCCCTCTTCCGTCTGGCCGATGGCCACGGCCACCCCCAGGACCTTCCCCCGGGCGTCCAACACCGGCCCCCCGGAGTCCCCGGGGGCGAGGGGGAGGGAGGTCTCCACCAGGCCCTGGGGGAGGAAGGCGGAGGGGCTGGCCTCGAGGCGGGTCACCCGGCCGTAGCGGGGAGCGATGAACTGACCCCGGCCGTTGCCGATGTGGAGCACCGCCTCGCCCGCCTGAGGCCGCCTCTCGGTCTCCAGGGGAAGGGGCGGGGCGGGCGGGGTGGCCTCCGTGGCCAGGACCGCCAGGTCCAGGGGCTCGGCGAAGCCCAGGAGGCGGGCCTGGGCCCGGGTGCGGTCCGCCAGGAGGAGGGTGAAGGGCCCCCCCTCGGCCACCACGTGGTAGGCGGTGAGGACCAGGCCCGGGGCGTAGAAGAAGCCCGTGCCCCGGGTTCCCTCGGGGCCCTCTACCCCCAAGACGGCGGGGTGGGCTTTGGTGTAGACCTCCTGCAGGGTTTCCGGGCCCGCCTGGATGGGCTCGGTCCAGAGGACCGGGGGTCCTTTGGTGAGGAGGAGGTTCAGGGCGAGGAGAAGGGGCAGAAGGAGGAGGAGGCCGCCCAACTTCCGCATGCCCTCATTCTGGCCCCAGGTTCTGGAAAGAGGGTGGCCCCGGGCACCTTCGGGACCTAAAGGCCCTCTTCCTCCACCAGGCGCAGGAAGGTCGCCACCACCTGGGGGTCAAACTGCCGGCCCGCCTGCTCCCGAAGGTAGGCCAGGGCCTTCTCCTTAGGCCAGGCCTTGCCGTAGGGGCGGTCGGAGGTCAGGGCATCGTAGACGTCCACCACGGCGAAGATGCGGGCGGAAAGGGGAATGGCCTCCCCTTTCAGGCCCCGGGGGTAGCCGGAGCCGTCCCAGCGCTCGTGGTGGGCGTAGGGGATGTCCAGGGCCTTCCTGAGGAAGGGGATGCCGGAAAGCCACTCGTAGGCGTAGACGGGGTGCCTTTTCATCACCGCCCACTCCTCCTCGGTGAGGGGGCCCGGCTTGAGGAGGATGCGGTCGGGGATGGCCAGCTTGCCCACGTCGTGGAGGATGGCTCCCCGCCGGATGTGCTCCAGGTCCTCCTCGGGTACCCCCAGGGCCCGGGCCAGGCGCAGGGTGAGCGCCGTGACCCGCTCCGTGTGGCCGGCGGTCTCCTGGTCCCGCAGTTCCACCGCCTTGGCCCAGCCCCATAGGGTGAGGTCGTAGGCGGCCTCCAGCTCCCGCTGGGTCTTCTGCAGGGCTTGGAAGGTGAGGGCGTTGTCCAGGGCGATGGCCCCCTGGCCCACCAGGGCCTCCAGGAACTCCTCCTCCTCGGGGGTCAGGTCCCAGGGCTTGCGGGTGAAGGCCGCCAGGACCCCCAGGAGCCTGCCCTTGGCGAAGAGGGGATAGGCCCGCTCGGAGACCAGGCCTTCCCTGAGGGGGAACTCCGGGTGGGTGCCCGGGTTTTGGGCCAGGTTCTGGACGTGGACCACCTGCCCCTCCAGGGCCGCCTGGCCTATGTAGCCCACGCCCAGGGGGATGCGCTTCGGCAGGGCTTCCTTGGGGGAGAGGAACCCCTTGGCCGCCTCCAGGACCAGTCCTCCCTCCTCCTTGCGGTAGAGGAAGAAGGCCGCCGCGTCCAGGGGCAGGCGGAGGGCCTGGGCCAGAAGGACCTCCAGGGTGGGCCCCAGGTCCAAGGAGGCGGCGATAGCCTGGTCCACGGCCCGGAGGGCCTCCAGCTGGGCCACCCGCTGGGCCAGCTTTGCCCGCAGGCTGGCCCGGCGCAGGGCGTTGCCCAGGACCTCGCCCAGGATCTGGGCCCGCTCCACCTCCTTGGGGCCGGGAAGCTGGGCCCGGGGCCAGGAAAGGAAAAGGACGCCCACCGCCTCCCGGCCCGCCAGGAGCGGGAGGGCCAGGACCCCCCAGCCCTCGGGGATAAAGGGGCGGGCCGCTTCCCGGACCCGGGGATCGGTCTTGGGGTCGGGGGAGAGGATGACCTCCCCCGCCAGGGCCCGGGCCATCAGGCTCCGCGCCTCCAGGGGGTTGGAGGGAGGGGGGAGGTGGGCCATCCACCCCCGGTCCGCGGCCACCCGGACCCGGGGAGGGGTGCCTTCGTAGATGAGGACGCTTCCCGCCCCGGCCCCCAGGAGGTCCATCACGGTGTCCAGTCCCTTTTCCATCATCTCCCGGAGGTCTTCGCTATCCCTCAAGGCCAGGCTGAGGCGCGCGAAGGCCTCCAGGGTCCGCTCCCGCTCCTTGGCCTCGGTAATGTCCAGGCCCACGCCCAAGACGGTGGGTTTCCCCCCAAGCTCCACCCGGGTGGCGGAGTAGTCCAGCCACAGGACCTCCCCTCCCTTGGTCAGGATGCGGAAGGCGTAGCGGGTCGGGGGGGCTTGCCCCCTAAGCCGGGCCAGCCCGCGGCTTCGCACCAGCTCCCGGTCCTGGGGGTGGACGAACTCCCAGATGGGCCGGGCCTGGAGTTCTTCCAGGGTGTACCCGGTGAGGCGCAGGGCCTCGGGGTTGGCGTAGACCAGCCTGGCGGACTCGGGCCGGGTGGGGTCTTCCGCCTGCCACATGAGGATGAGGGCCGGGGCGGTCTCCGCCAGGGCGCGAAAGCGGCGCTCCGACTCCACCTCTTCCGTGACCTCGTAGGCGTACCCGGTGAGAAAGCGGGTTTCGGGGTGGTAGACGAGGGTGTCCCGAAGCCAGACCCAGGCCTCCTTTTTCCCGTGCCAGAAGCGGTAGGTGTGGACCTGAACCCGGCCGGGTTCCGCCACCGCTTGGCGCAGGGCGGCCTCGAGGCCTTCCCGGTCCTCGGGATGGACCTGGGAAAAATAGAAGGCGGGGTCGGCGAGGAGGGCTTCCGCCGGGTAGCCCAGGAGGGCTTCCGTCTGGGCCGGGGCGGCGTAGACGAGGGGGGCGTAGGCGGGGTCCTGGCCCTCCTCCACTTGGGCCAGGTAGACCGTCCCAGGAAGGGAGGCCAGCACCCTCTCCAGCCTGGTCCGCTCCGCCTCCAGCTCGCTGATGTCCTGGACCTTGAGGAGGATGGCCCCCACCGCCTCGTCCTGGAGGAGGTTCCTGCCCCACACCCGCACCGCCCGCACCCCGCCCTCCTTGTCCAGGACGCGCAGGCGGTACTCCAGGGTGATACCCGGGTGGCGGAGGAGGTCCTGCAGGGCCGCCTCGGCGAGAAGCCTGTCTTCGGGGTGAACGTAGTCCAAAATAAGTGGCCCCGGCCCCGGGTCCTCCCAGGGCAGGTAGCCCAGCACCTCCCGCACGTTAGGGGAGGCGTAGCGGATCCGCCCCTTTTCGTCCAGGAGGTAGACGAGCTCCCTGCCGCTTTCCAGAAGGGCCCGGAGGCGGCGGGCGGAGGCCCTTTCGGCTCTGGTTTTGGCCTCTTCCGCCCGGGTTTCCCTGAGGGCCAGGAGGTAGACCAGGAGCCCGGAGAGGGCCACGAAGAGGAACCCTTTGGCCGTTTGCCAGAGGGTGAGGGTTTCGGCCTTGGGAAAGAGGGCCAGAAGGAGCCGATCGCTTCCCAGGATCCAGAGGAGGGAAAAGAGGGCGTAGGTTAGGGCGACCTTCCCTGCGGCGCTGAGGCGCATTCTCCTACCCCACTATACCCCCAAAGGGGCGGGGCGGCCAAAGAGGAAGCCCTGTCCCAAGGTGAACCCCAGGCGGCGCAGGTAGGTCAGGGTGGCCTCGCCCTCTATGCCCTCGGCCGCGGCGGCGAGCCCCAGGGCTTGGGCCAGGGCCAAGACGGCGGCCACCAGCCGGGCGGCGGGGCTTTTGGGGTCCGGAGGGTTCCCCAGGGCCTGCGTGAAGGCCTGGCCCAGCTTGAGGCCGTCCACGGGAAGGGCCGCCAGGCGCTCCAGGCTGGAGTAGCCGCTTCCGAAGTCGTCCAGGAAGACCCTGACCCCCAGCTCCCGCAGGATGCGCACGGTCAGGGTGGCGTCCCGCCCCCTCTCGTCGGGGATGAGGGCGGTTTCCGTGATTTCCAGGACCAGGGCCCTGGGGGGGCATCCGGTCTCCTCCAGGACCTGGGCCACCAGGCCGGGGTAGCCGGGGTGGAGGAGCTCCTGGGGGCTCACGTTCACGTTGGGAGGAATTGTTGGCAAGGGGCGTTCAGGCCCAGACAGAAAGCCCCCGGGCCTTGGCCTGGTACATGCGGGTGTCGGCGGCGGATAGGAGCTCGTCCGTGGTCGTCCCGTCCTCGGGATAGGTGGCGAGGCCGATGTTGACCCCCAGGCAGAGGCCTTCCAGGCAGATGCCCTCAATGGCCCGGGCGTAGCGGAAGGCGGCCCTTACGGCCCCCTCCTTGCCCGTGTGGGGGAAGAGGGCGGCGAACTCGTCCCCGCCCCAGCGGAAGACCCGGTCCCCGTTGCGCCGCTCCTTGGAAAGGGCCTGGGCCACGCGGACGAGGGCCAGGTCCCCGGCGGCGTGGCCTAGCCGGTCGTTGATGGCCTTGAACCCCTTCAGGTCCAAGACGGCCAGGGAGAGGGGGTAGCCGTAGCGCTCGGCCCGCTTCAGCTCCTCCAAAAAGAGCCGTTCAAAGGCCCGGCGGTTGGGGAGGCCCGTGAGGGGATCGGTGAGGGCGGCCTCCTCCAGAAGCCTCCGGGTCCTGGCCTCGTGGAGGAGGGCGGCCAGGGGGGTGGCGAAGAAGCGGGCGGCCTCGAGGCTGTCCTCGCCAAAGGCCCGGGGGTCGTGGAGGTTGTCCAGGTTCAGGTAGGCCAGCACCTGGCCCTGGTAGGGGATGGGGAGGCAGAGGTTGGCCTGGATCTCCGTGGCCCTGCCCGCGCGGTCCATGACCTCCGGTGGGGCGGTCTTGTGGCTGATCTCGGCGATGGGGCGGGCCTCGGCGCTGAGGATCCGGGGCTCGCCCCTCAGGGCCTCCTCCTCTCCCAGGCCGTACCAGAGGAGCTGGTCCTCCGGCCGGAAGGCCACCCCCTTAAGCCCTTCCAGGTCGTACCCCACCGCCGCCCGGAAGCGGTAGACCCCCTCCTCCAGCACGAGGAGGCTCCCCGCCTCCGCCCCCGGCACCTGCCGGACGGCTTCCTCCAGGACCTCCTGGTAAAGGGCCTCCAGGGGCTTTTGCAAAAGCTCCTGGAAGAGGCGGTTCACCGCCTGGTGCCGCACCTTCTCGGCCAGGCGTTCCAGGGCCAGGGCCAGGGTGCGGCTACAAAGGAGGAGGCTCTCCACCTCGGCCCTGCGCCAGGGCCGGGCCTCCGGCGCGCCCAGGACCAGGACCCGGCGGCTCCTGGGGCTTCCCGGGGAGGGCAGGGGGAGGGCGGCGAGGGTGCGCCAGCCCAGGGCCTGGAGGGCGGGAACCCCCTGGCTTTCCTCGGCGTAGCGGGCGGTAAAGAGGGGGCTTCCTGTCTCGTACACCCGCCAGGCGAGGCCCACCCCAAAGGCCAGGCCCTCCTCCAGCACCCGGAGGAGGCTTGCCTCCCGCACCCCGTGGTGGGCGAGGGCCTGCATCCGCGCTCCCCGGGCTTCCCAGAGGGCCCCGGCCTGGAGGCCCAAGGCGGGCACCAGGAAGGCCAGGGCCCTCCCCGCCGCCTCTTCCTGGGTCCTGGCGCTTTGGAGCCTTTCGGAAAGCCCAGAAAGGAGGGTCCTCTCCTCCAGGTCCGCCAGGCGGTCCAGGTGGAGGCCCACCGCCTGGGCGAAGCGGGTGAGGCCCTCCACCTCCTCGGGGAGGAAGGGCTTTGGGCGCTCCAGGTTCAGCACCGCCACCACCTCGCCCCTTTCCCAAAGGGGCAGGGCCAGCTCGGCCAGGGTGGGGATGGAGGGGTCCGGGATGTAGCCGGGCTCCCGCCGCACATCGGGGATGTAGAGGGGCTTGCCCTCCCGGAAGGCCCGGCCCACCACGCCGCTATCCGGGATCCAGGCCAGGCTCATGGGCGGGTGGGCGGCGAGAAGGCTAAACCCCCCTTCGGGGGCGGGCACCCAGACCCCCACGTGCCCCCCCTCCCCCAGGGCAAGGAGGCGCTCGGGGAGGCTCTTGAGGAGGGCCTCCCGGTCCTCCGCCTGAAGGAGGGCCTCGAGGGCCTCGGCGATCAGGCGCTGGCTCCTGGCGAGGGCTTTGGCGCGGCGGTGAGCCCGCCGCAGGCTTTCCCCCACCCCGTGGGCCAGCAGGGCGGAGAGGAGGAGGAGGGCCAGGGCCACCAGGTCAAAGCCGGGGAAGAGGAGGAGGACCAGGGTGGAGAGGAGGGCGGCCAGAAGCCCCCAGGGGAGGCCGTAGGCGCTGGCCACCACGGCCACGGCGATCATGAACCAGGGGAGGATGTAGGGGTCGCTGTAGCCCAAAAAGCCCGCCAAAAGCCCCACCAGGAAGGAGGCCAGGGCTATGGCAGGATAGGGCAGGGCCATGTTTGGCCTATGCTAAGCGCCCGCACTTCAGTTTCGCAACAGGGGGTGTCCAAGTCGGGACTCAAAGCTTTTCTGGGGCCCCCACCGCGGCTTTTGCCGCGGTGGGGTACTTAACCCGAGCCTTTCCCGGGCGCTAGGGGGTGGGGGCCAGGGCCAGGTGGGCCAGGGCGCGGCCCGCCGCCCTCCTGCCGGAGCGCACCACCTCGGGAAGGCCCACGCCCTCCAGGTAGTTCCCCGCCAGGAAGAGCCCGGGGGCCTTGAGGAGGGCCATCTCCAGGCGGCCAAGCCGCTCCAGGTGCCCCACCCGGTAGCTGGGCATCCCCTCGGGGAAGCGGAAGACGAAGGTGTGGCTCGGGCGCACCTCCTTCCCGAGGAAGCGGCGGAGGTCCTCCAGGGCGATTTTGGCCAGTTCGGCCTCGGAAAGCCCCGCCGCCTCGCCCGAGAGGTAGGCCCGGACCAGGCTATGGCCCTCGAGGGCCCGGCCCTCCCACTTCTGGTGGGTCCAGGTGAAGCCCCGCACCCGGAACCCCTCCCCCTGGGCGATGAGGAGGCCGTGCCCCACCACGGGAAGGGGCTCCGGGAAGGCCAGGCTCACCGTGGCCGCCGGGATGTGGGGGATGCCCTTTAAGAGGGCGGTGGCCTCGGGCAGGAAGGGCCTCAGGAGCCTGGCCGCCTGGGGGGCGGGGGTGGCCAGGACGAGGGCCTCGGCCTCCAGGACTCCCTTCGGCGTGTGGACCCGGTAGCGGCTTCCCAAGGGCTCCACCCCAAGGACCGGGGTGCCCGTGAAGACCCTTTCCGAAAGGGCCTCGGCCATCTTTCGGGTGAGGGCGGAAAGCCCCTCCCGGAAGGAGAAGAAGAGGCTACCCCCTTCCCGGCTTCCCCGGCCCCTTCTCTCCCGCATGGCCCCCAGGATCAGGCTCCGGTGCCGCCTTTCCAGCTCCAGAAGCTGGGGGAAGGCGGCTTTCATGGAAAGCTCGTCGGGCTCGCCCCCGTAGATCCCCCCCGCCAGGGGGGCCACCAGGGCGGCGAAGACCTCGGGGCCCAGGCGGCGCTCCACGAACTCCCTCAGGCTTTCGTCCTCCTTCCCTCCCCGGGGGAGGAAGAGGTCGTAGAGGGCGCGGAGCTTTCCCGAAAAGGAGAGGAGGGAGGTCCTGGCCAGGCCCCTCAGGTCCCCGGGCACCACCTGCATGAGGCCCTCGGGCAGGGGGTGGGGCCGCCCCCCTTTCAGGATCAGGGCCGAGGGCTTTTGGGGTAGGGTCCCGATGGGCTCCAGGCCGAAGGCCTGGGCCAGCTCCAGGACCTCCTTTTTGTAGCGGACGCTGGCGTCGGGCCCGCCCTCCACCAGAAACCCCCCCTGCCTCAGGGTGCGCACCTTGCCCCCCAGGCGGGGCCTCGCCTCCAGGAGGAGGAAGTCGGCCCCGGCCTCCTTCAGGGCCAGGCCGGCGGCGAGCCCCGCCCACCCCCCGCCGATCACGAGGACCTGAGCCACGCCGCCTCCACCAGGTCCTTGAGGACCTCTATGTAGTCCAGGTCGGCGTTGAGGCTCCGGGCCCTGAGGAGCCTCAGGCCCACCGCCTCCGCCGTGGCCTGGGCCTCGAGGTCCAGGTCGTAGAAGACCTCCAGGTGGTCGGCGGGGAAGCCCACCGCCTGGACCACGGCCTCGGCAAAGCCCTCCTCGCCAAGCCGCCTTAAGAGCTCGTTGATGTCCGGGCCCAGCCAGGGCTCGGGGGTGCGCCCCGCCGACTGGTAGGCCACGAAATAGCGGGGGAGGGAAAGCCTTTTGGCGATGAGCTCCGCCGTCTTCTCCACCTGCCTGGGGTAGGGGTCCCCCCGCTCAACGGCGGCCACGGGGATGGAGTGGGCGGTGAAGACGTAGGCGGCCCGCCTGGGGTCCTTGAGCCGCCAGATGGCCTCCTCCAGCCGCCTGGCGTAGGCGGCGATCAGGCCGGGGTGGGCCTCGTAGCTTTCCACCCAGAGGAACTCTATGGGCTCGGGCAGGGACTTGAGGGCGGCCTCCACCTTCTCCTGGTACTCGGCCACGCTCCTTAGGGAGTAGTGGGGGGCGGCCACTAGGGCCACCGCCCGCCGCACCCCGTCCTCGTGCATGGCGGCCACCGCCTCGCCGATGGAGGGGAGCCAGTGCTTGGTGCCCACGTAGACCCGGGCCGGGCCGTGGGGGGCCCGGGGGCCGAAGGGGCTTTGCAGGCGCTTGGGGTAGGGAGGGGCCTCCAGGTTCAAGAGGGCCTGGAGGCGCATGGCCTGGACCAGGGTGATCTCGTTCAAGGGGCTTTTGCCGATGGCCTCGTAGCGCTCGGCGAGCTCTTTTAAGAGCTCCTCCGTGGGGCGCCGGCCCCGGCGGATATCCGTGTAGTAGGGGGCGATCTCCTCCGGGGTGTAAGGGGTGCCGTAGGCCATAAGGAGCACGTTCACGCCGCTACCTCCTTCACGAGTTCTACCACGTAGGCCACGTGGTCATGGGGGGTCTTGGGCAGGATGCCGTGGCCCAGGTTGAAGATGTGCCCTGCTCGGCCGGCGTTTTCCTCCAGGATGCGGCCCACCTCCCGCCGGATGACCTCCTTGGGGGCGAAGAGGACGGCGGGGTCCAGGTTGCCCTGGACCGGCGTATTCCCCAACACGTCCCGGGCCCAGGGGAGGGGGGTGTGGTGGTCCAGGCCCATCACGTCCCCCCCCGCCTCCCGCATCTCCTGGAGGAGGCCCATGGTGCCCACGCCGAAATGGATGACCGGGACCCCAAGGGGCCTTAGGGCCTGGAAGAGCCTTTTCATGTGGGGCTTCACGTAGCGGCGGTAGTCGGCCGGCCCAAGGGCCCCCACCCAGGAGTCAAAGACCTGGAGGAGGTCGGCCCCCGCCCGGGCCTGGGCCTCCAGGTAGCGGGCCATGGCCTCGGTGAGCTTTTCCATGAGGCGGTGCCAGAGGGCCTCCTCCCGGTACATGAAGGCCTTCACCTGGAGGAAGTGGCGGCTTGGCCCCCCCTCCACCAGGTAGCTGGCCAGGGTGAAGGGGGCCCCGGCGAAGCCGATGAGGGGGACCTTGAGCTCCTTCTTCAAGAGGCGGATGGCCTCCAGGACGAAGGGCACGGCCTCCTCGGGCACCAGGGGCCTCAGGGCCTCTACCCCCTCCCTGTCCCGGATGGGCTTGTGGATGACGGGCCCCTTCCCCTCCACCAGGTCCAGGGCCACGCCCATGCCGTAAAGGGGGGTGGTGATGTCGGCGAAGAGGATGGCGGCGTCCACCCCGAGTTCCCTCACGGGCAGAAGGGTCACCTCCGCCGCCACCTCGGGGTTCTTCACGATCTCGGGCAGGGTGTAGCGCTTCCGGATCTCTTGGTAGCTTTTCTGGTAGCGGCCCGCCTGGCGCATGAACCAGACGGGGGGCCTGGGGGTGGGCTCGCCCCGGGCCGCCCGCAGGATGAGGTCGTTCACGCCCTCCATGCTAGCATGGGGCATGCGCGTCCTTTTTTTGGCCCTGACCCTGGCCCTAAGCCTTCCCGCCCTGGCCCAGGAGGACCCCGTGGTGGCCCAGGTGGGGGAGGAGGTCATCGGCAAAAGCCAGTTTGACCTCCGCTTCCGCCTCTTCGCCAAAAGCGCCCTGCGCCAGCTGGGCCTGCCCGAGTCCGAGGAGAGCCTGAAGCTTCTTGAGCCCTACAAGGTCCCCTACCTGGAGGCCCTGGCCGAGGAGCGGGCCCTTTTGCGGGTGGCCCGGGCCCAGGGCTTCTGGCCCCATCCCGACCGGGTGGAGGCCCAGATAGAGCAAATGAAGGGGGCCTTCCCCAGCGAGGAGGCCTTCCTTTCGGCTTTACAAGGGGCCGGGGTGCCGGACCTCGCCACCTACCGCCTCCTCCTCAGCGAGGCCATGGCCCTGGGGGCCTTGGAAGGGCACTACTGGACCAAGCTCCAGATCGCCCCCCCGGCCCTGAAGATGCTCTGGATCCTCACCCCCAAGTACCGCCACCCCACCCTCTACTGTGCCCGCCACCTCCTGGTGCCCACCCTGGAGGAGGCCAGAGAGGCCCTGGCCCGCCTGGAAAAAGGGGAGGCCTTCCCAGAGGTGGCCCAGGCCCTTTCCCACGACCCCGGCTCCAAGGAGGCGGGTGGGGACCTGGGGTGCGAGCCTGAGGGCACCTACATCCCCGCCTTTGAGAAGGCCCTCCTCCTCCTGAAGCCCGGCCAGGTGTCGGCCCCGGTCCAGACCGAGTACGGCTTCCACCTGATTCTTTTGGAAAAGGCCCTCCCCCCGGGCCGCTACCCCCTGGAGGAGGCCCTTCCCGACCTGGAGGAGGCCCTGAAGGCCAAAGCCTGGGAGAAGCTGGCCAAGGCCCTCATCCGCGGCGTGCCCATCCGGCTCTTTCCCGAGCGCCTATAGGGTGAGGAGGAGGGCCTCGTCCCCCACGGGGCTTTGGGCCAGGCGCAAGGCCTCGCCTTGGGCGTAGATCCCGCTTCGCCCCTCAAAGGTGAGGGAGAGGATCCTGCCGTTCAGCATGGGGTTTAGAAGGACCCTCAGGTTCTCCCGGCCCAGAAGCCTTTCCCTGGCCGAGGCCAGCCACACCTCCCCCTCCTTCCGCCTGGGGTCCCAGGGCCAGGGCCTCTCCCAGGGGGCGGGGTTGGCGGAGGGCTGGAGGAGGACCTCGGCCCCCAGGGCGTCCAGGCGGGAGAGGTGCTTTTCGTAAAACCCGTCCAGGCAGATCAGGATGCCCACCCGCCCGGCCCGGGTCTCCACCAGGTGGGGGCCGAACCGCCCCCTTAGAAGCCAGCGCTCGGGGGGCGTGCGCTCCATCTTGGGCACCTGGGCCAAAAGCCGGCCCTCGGGGTTAAAGAAGAGGGCCAGGTTCTGGAAGAGGGGGGTGCGGGCGAAGCGCCCCCGGGCAAGCTCCTCCTCGTAAGGGGGGGCGAGGAGGCTTCCCGAGAGGAGGTAGGCGCCAAAGGCCCTGGCGGCCTCGGCCATGACCCGGTGAAAGACCCCGTAGGCCTTTTGGGCCCGCCGCCAGGGAAGGAGGGGGTCTTTGAGGAGGTCCTTGAAGCCCACCTCCCCCTCGAGGTGGAGGAGGAGGGGAAGGCCAAAAAGCTCGGGGAACGCGGCGAGCCTGGGGGAGGGGGTGCCCTCCAGGGGCTTCAGGAGGGCAAAGACCCGCTCCCGGAAGGCCTCTTCGCTCTTATAGGCCTCCGGGAACACCTCCGCCTGCACCGCCAGGTAGGTGCGGAAGGGCACGCCCCATAGTACCCCACCGCGGCGAAAGCCCCAGAAAATTTGCCGGGGCCCCCATGGGGTGGTCTTAGAGGTTCTGGGCCACGATGTAGACCCCCATGACCACCAGGAAGAGGGCGAAGCCCCGCTTCAGGGCCTCGTGGGGAAGCCTGACGGCCACCCTTCCCCCCAGCAGGCTCCCCAGGGCGCCCACCAGGAGGAAGAGCCCGGCGTTGGCGAAGTTGACGGAGAGGCCCAGGGCGGGGAGGAGGTGGAGGTACTTGTAAAAGCCGGCGAAGGACTTGAGGGCGATGATGAGGAGGCTGGTGCCCACGGCCAGGTGCATGGGAAGCCCGCCCAGGAGGACCAAGGCGGGCACGATCAGAAAGCCCCCGCCCACGCCCACGAAGCCGGTGAGGGCCCCCACCGCCGTGCCCTCGAGGACGATCTTCCGGGCCTGCCGCTTCTAGGTGGGGCGCAGGGGGGTGGGCCGGGCCATGAAGTAGGCGGCGAGGATCATGACCAGGGCGAAGGTGAGGAGCTGGACCTGCCCGGAGACGAACTGGGAGAGCCAGGCCCCCAGGTAGGTGCCCGCCATCCCGGGAAGCCCGAAGAAGAGGACGTTCCGCCAGTCCAATAGGCCCCTTAAGGCGTAGGGGATGGCCCCCAAGAGGGCGATGCCCCCCACGATCAGGAGGCTTTCGGCGATGGCCTGCTTGGGGTGCTCCCCCAGGAGGTAGACCAGGACGGGGACGGTGAGGATGGACCCCCCCGAGCCCAGAAGGCCCAGGGAAAGCCCGATGAGGAGGGCGCCAAGAAGGGCTAGGGTCATCGCTCCACCGGGAGGCCCGAGGCCATCCAGGCGTAGGTGCCCCCCTCCAGGTTGTAGACCTTTTCCCCGGGAAAGCCCTGCTGGACCAGGAAGTCGGCGGCCACCCCGGAGCGGTTCCCCGAGTTGCAGACCAGGAGGATGGGGCGGTCCTGGGGGAGCTCGGCAAGCCTTGCGGGCAGGGTGGAGAGGGGGATGTTGACCGCCCCCGGCAGGTGGCCTTCGGCGTACTCCCAGGGCTCCCGCACGTCCACCACCAGGGCCTCTTTCAGGAGGGCCTGGGCCTCGTGGGGCCCCACCTCCTGGAAGGGGGTGGCGGCGTAGCCCACCTCCACCGGGGTGGTGTCCACGGGGAGGCCCGAGCGGTACCAGCGGACGATGCCCCCATCCAGGTTCAGCACCTGGTCGTAGCCCAGCGAGGCCAGCCAGGCCGCCGCCTGCCAGGAGCGGTTTCCCGTGCGGCAGTAGAGGACCACGGGCCGGTCCTGGGGGATCTCCCCGTAGCGGGCCATGAACTCGGAGAGGGGGAGGAGGCTGGCCCCGGGGATCCGGGCCTGGGCGTACTCCTCCACCTCCCGGACGTCAATGAAGGGCACGCCCTCCTCGTGGAGGCGCCTGGCCTCCTCGGGGGCGATGTTTTTGACCTGGGTCTCGTACATGGCTTAGGCCTCCACCAGCTCCTCGCCCTTCACCACCGGGTAGCCGGCCTCCATCCAGGCCTTGATGCCCCCCGTCAGGTTCAGGGCGTTCGTAAAGCCGTGGGCGAGAAGGGCGGAGATGGCGGTGCTGGAGCGGTCCCCGCCCACGCAGTGGACGATGATGGGCCGGTCCTTGGGCAGGCGGTCCAGGTGGGCCAGCACCCGCCCGGCGTGGATGTTGAGGGCCCCGGGGATGTGCCCGGCGCGGTACTCGTCCCGGGCCCGCACGTCCAGGATGAGGGCCCTGCCGGACTCCCAGAGCTCCTTGGCCTCCTTGACGGAGATCTGGGGCACGATCTCCAGCTCGCCCTCGGCGTAGCCCTGAAGCCCGGGGATGTAGCCCACCACCTCGTCCAGGCCGATGCGGATCAGGGCCCGGGTGAGGGCCTCCACCTCCGAGGGGTGGGCCAGGAGGATGAGGGGCCGGTCGTAGGGGAGGAGCCAGCCCGCCCAGGTGGAGAAGTTCTTGCCGGCGGGGATGTTGATGCTCCCCGGGATGTGGCCCCCGGCGAAGGCGAACTTGTCCCGGGTGTCCACCAGGACCGCCCCCTGGGCGAGGAGGCGGTCAAACTGGGCCTTGGTGAGGCGGCCCGGGTGGGGGATTCCGCCCAGGATGGGCATCCCGTCCCGGTTGAGCCGCTTCATCTCCTTGAAGTAGGTGGGGGCCTCGGGCTGGCCCTCGAGGAGGGCCCTCACAAACCCCTCCTCGTCGCCCCGCTCCAGGTACTCCGCCCACCAGGCGTGGCGGCGCTCGTAGCCCACGGTGGTGGCGGGAAGGGCGCCCAGGGCCTTACCGCAGGCGGAGCCCGCCCCGTGGCCGGGCCAGACCTGGACGTGGTCGGGGAGGGTGAGGAACTTCTCCTTGAGGCTCTTGAACATGCGCCGGGCCCCGGGGATGGCGGTGCCCCTGATGCCCGCCGCCTCCTCCAGGAGGTCGGGCCGCCCCACGTCCCCCACGAAGACGAAGTCCCCGGTGAGGAAGAGGAGGGGCTCTTCCGTCACCGCGCCGTCGGCCACCAGGAAGGAGAGGTGCTCGGGGGTGTGGCCGGGGGTGTGGACCGCCTTCACCCGGATGTTCCCCACCCGGAACTCGTCCCCGTCCTTGAGGAGGACGTAGGAGAAGCCCTCGAGGCCCTTGTACTTCCAGTTCTCGTCCCCCTCGTCGGAGAGGTAGAGGGTGGCCCCCGTGGCCTTGGCCAGCTCCCGGGCCCCGGAGAGGTAGTCGGCGTGGATGTGGGTCTCGGCGATGGCGGTGATGCGGAGGCCCAGGCTCTCCGCCAGCTCCAGATAGGTGTCCACGTCCCGTTTGGGGTCCACCACCAAGGCCTCGCCGGTGGCGGCGCACCCCAGGAGGTAGCTCATCTGAGCGAGACCCTCTTCGTAGATTTGCCGGAAGACCATGGCTTCGCCTCCTTCAAGGGACCTTTGTCCCTAACGGGCCCCAATATACCCTACCTGGGTAAGGGGTGTCAAGGAAGGGGGCCACCCCTAGGGGGCAAACGCGCCCGGTGCCCCCTTGGCTCTACGCTCTTTTCTTCCGGTCTGGTATAGTGGGGGAAGGACCTACCCCTACGGGGGTATCCGGGAGGAAACATGGCGCTACTGGGACCTAAAGAACAGGAGATCGTGCGCGAGCGGCTTTCCGGCCTTACCCGGGACGTGGAGATGGTGCTCTTCACCGACTCCTCCACCCTCATCGCCCCGGGTAAGGAGCCCTGCATGTACTGCAAGGAGACCAAGCAGCTTCTGGAGGAGCTCAAGGCCCTCTCCGACAAGCTCCACCTGGTGGTCCACGACCTGGCCACCCCCGAGGGGCGGGAGATGGCCAAGGCCTACAAGGTGGAGGCCGCCCCCACCCTCATCCTGCGGGAGAAGGGGTCCGAGGCCCTCAACATCCGCTACCGGGGCATCCCCGCCGGGTACGAGTTCGCAAGCCTCCTGGAGGACCTGGAGATGTTGGGCCGGGACGGCCACGGCCTGCCCGAGAACGTGGTGCAGGAGCTTCAGAACCTGCCCGAGGAGGTGGTCCTCCAGGTCTTCGTCACCCCCACCTGCCCCTACTGCCCCCAGGCCGTCCGCACCGCCCACCGCCTGGCCTACGCCTCCCCCAAGGTCTGGGGCGAGATGATTGAGGCCAACGAGTTCCCCGAGCTCGCGGGCCGCTACCACATCCACGGGGTGCCGGACACCATCATCAACCACGGCAAGGAGCGGGTCCTGGGGGCCCAGCCCCTCTCCCAGTTCCTCCAGGCCATCAAGAAGGCCGTGGGGGTCAAGGCCTAAGTGCCCGCACTTTGGTTTCGCAACATGGGGTGCCCAAGTCGGGGCTGTGGAAGGGCTTTTCTGGGGCCCCCACCGCGGCTTTTGCCGCGGTGGGGTACTTAGGATGAACCGCCGGGCTTTCCTCGCCTTCTTGGCCCTGGCGCTCCTTGCCGCCTGCGGCCCCAAGGGGAGCTACCAGAACGTGGGCCCGGAGGAGCTTTACCGGGCCCTCGAGTCCGGGGCCCTGGTGGTGGACGTGCGCACCCCGGCCGAGTACGCCGCCGGCCACGTGCCGGGCGCGGTGAACCTCCCCGTGGAGGAGGTGGCCCGCTGGGCGGACACCCTGCCCAAGGACAAGCCCGTCTACCTCTACTGCCGCAGCGGCAACCGCAGCCGCCAGGCGGCGGAGTACCTGAAGAAGAAGGGGTACACCAACCTCTACCACGGGGAGGGCGGCGTGCTGGCCATAGAGCGGGCGGGATTTCCCCTGGTCCGGTGATGGACGCGCTTCAGGTGGGGCCCCTCGCCCTGCCTTGGGCCAGGGTCCAGGTGGCCCTGGCCCTCTTGGCCATGGTGGCCGTGGCCGAGGTTCTGGCCCGGCGGGTGGACAGGAGGCTCTCTCCATGGGTCTACAACGCCATCCTGGTGGGGCTTTTGGGGGCCAGAGTCGGCTTCGTGCTGGAAAACGCATCGGTCTACGCCCGGGATCCCCTCAGCGCCCTCTACGTCTGGCAGGGGGGCTTTGATCCCCTCTGGGGTATCCTGGCGGGAGGAGGGTACACGCTCATGACCTTGCCCAAGCACCTTTGGCGGTACGCGGCCCTGGCCGGGGTGGTGGCCCTGTTGGTAGCGGGCCTCTTCCTGACCCGGGGACAGGGGGACAAAGAGCAGAGGCTCCCTCCTGTGAGCCTTTACACCCTGGGGGGCACAGAGATTTCCCTGGATCGGTTCCTGGGTAAGCCCGTGGTCCTCAACGCCTGGGCCACCTGGTGCCCCCCCTGCCGGCGGGAGCTTCCCATGATGGTGCGCGTGAGCCAGGAAAACCCCGACGTCTACTTCGTTTTCGTGAGCCAGGGGGAGGGGCCGGAGGCGGTGCGGCGCTTTCTGGAGGAGCAGGGCCTGACGGCGGAGTGGGTCCTCCTGGACCCCGAGACCCGTCTCTCCCAGGCCCTGGGGATCCAGGGGCTTCCCACCACCTTCTTCTTTGACCGCGAGGGCCGGCTGGTGAGCCGCCACCTGGGGGAGCTTTCCGAAGCCCTGCTCCTCGGGTACCTCCGGGTCCTGCGCTAGGCCCCGGCGGAGAGGAGGGTCTCCTTGCCCCCCACCACGGTCTTCAGGTGCACGGGGCGGCTCCAGAGGCGGTGGAGGTTTTCCAGCACCGCCTTGGTGCGCCTCAGGTCCAGCTCCACACCCTCATAGAGATGCTCCAGATAAAGCTCCCCTCGGTTGCCGTAGTTGGCGTCCACCAGCTCCACGATGGGGTAGCCCATATTGGTGAGGCGGAAGAGGAGGGCCCTCTTGGCCTCCGGGAAGCGGGGGAGGTCCTCGAGGGCGAGGAGGCGCCGGCCCAGGGCGAACTCGGGGGTGAGGAACTCCTCCAGGAAGGAGATGTCGGTGTGGACGGTCCGCACCTGGAAAAGCTTCCGCTTACCCTCCCCGGTGGGCCTCTCGTAGCGGAGCTTTTCCCCTAGGGGCAGGGCCTCGTATTCCGGGCCAAACCGCCCCTTGTCCCACCTCTCCTCCACCTCCTGGAGGAGGAGGTAGCCCAGGCGGTAGGGGTTGAAGCCGTGGGCGGCCAGGAGGCCCGCCTGGAGCTCGGCGAACTCCAGGGCCTCCTCGGGGGTGAGGAGGGGGAGGAGGAGCCTCGTGTGCCAGTAGGTGGCCCAGCCCTCGTTGAGGATCTTGGTGGCCGCCTGCGGGGCGTAGTAGAGGCTCTCCTCCCGGATGATCTCCAGGATGCCCTTCTGCCAGGGGGCCAGGGGGGCGTGCCGGGCCAGGAAGCCCAGGATGTCCCGGGTGGGCCTGGGGGGGAGGGGCCTGGGGCTTGCCCCTTCCTCCGCCTCCTTGGGGGGCTCGGCCGGGGGGTTCACGTAGGGGTCCAGGTAGGCCCGGACCCGCAGGCGCCCCTGGGGCCTCTCCTCCTCCTCGCCCTCGGGCCTCCGGATGTAGGGGGCGTGGGGGTCTATGAGGTTCTCCAGGGAGAGGGCCATGTCCAAAAACTCCTCCACGCTCCTCGCCCCGTGCCTCTCCATGGCCCTTTCCACGTAGGCGGCGTGGTGGGCCATCTCGTCCAGCATGTCCTTGGGGGTGGGCTGGAAGGCCAGGTTGTTGGCGAAGAAGTCGGCGTGGGCGTAGACGTGGGCCATGACCAGCTTCTGGGCGAGGAGGGTGTTCCCCTTGAGGAGGTAGGCGTGCACGGGAACGGTGTTCACCACCAGCTCGTAGATGCGCCCCAGGCCGTAGCGGTAGACCTCCCGCTGGCGCAGGTACTCGCTGCCAAAGCGCCAGTGGGGGTAGCGGCGGGGAAAGCCCCCGTAGGCCGCCAGCATGGCCATCTCCTCGGGCCCCACCTCCTCAAAGAGCACCGGGGGGAAGGTAAGCCCTTCCTCCCTGGCCCTCTCCTCAAGCCGCTCGGCCCAGTACCGGAGTTCCTTCCGCACCTCACCCTCCCAGAAGCCGCCTCAGGGCCGGGGGCAGGTCCTCCCGGCCCCGCACCTCCACCGCCCTAAGCTCCTCCCGCTCCCCCAGGGCTTCCTCCAGTTCCGAGAGGAAGCGCCCTTGGCCGTAGGGCCCCTGGACCTGGGCGTAACCGTACAGGGCCAGGCCTGGCAGGAGGCGGCCCAGGACCTCGAGGGCCAAAGGGGTGTCCCCCTGCCAGTTCTCCCCGTCGGAGAAGTGGTAGAGGTAGCGGTTGTAGAAGGCCTCGGGGTAAGCCTTAAGGATCTCCTCCGCCAGGAGGAGGGCGCTGGAAAGCCGGGTGCCCCCGCCCTCCCGGGCCCGGAAGAACTCCTCCTCGGAGACCTCCCAGGCCTCGGCGTCGTGGAGGAGGTAGCGCCTCTCCAGCCGGGGGAAGTGGCGGCGGATCCAGAGGGTGATCCAGAAGGAGAGGGTCTTGACCAGCCTAAGCTCCTCCTCCCGCATGCTCCCCGAGACGTCCAGGGCGAAGAGGACCACCGCCTGGGCGTGGGGCCGGGGCTTGGCCTTCGGTGCTTTGTAGCGGAGGTCCTCCCGCTCAGGGACGAGCCTCGGGTCCTCCTCCCGGTACTCGCCGGAGAGGAGGCTTCGCTTGAGGCTCTCCTTGAGGGTGCGGCGCACGTGGCGGAGGCCTCTTGGGCCCTTACGGGCGATGGTGGTGTGGCGGAAGGCCTCCTCCGTCACCTCCCCTTCCCCCTTGGGCCTGAGGCGGGGAAGCCTCAGGGCTTCCCCCATGAGGTCCAAAAACTCCTCCAGCTCCAGCTCCGCCACGGGGATGTGCCCCCCGGGGCCCAGGCCCTCCGCCCCCGGCCCCGCCCCCAGGGGGCCTTCCCCCAGGGGCTCGCCGTAGACGATCTTGGGCACCTCCAGCTGGGGGAGGGGGATGGAGACCACCCCCCCTTCCACCTGGCCGAAGAGCTCCTCCCGGGTGAGGAACTCCCGGGCCCTCTTCTTCACCTCCCCCCGGACGATCTCCTTGAAGCGCAGGAGGTCCCGCTCAATGGGCCTCATCGCTCGCTCCGGGCGAAGAGGGAGGCGGCGAACTCCAGGACGCCGCCCGCGCAGTGCTCGCAGTAGCCGTAGTCCCGGATGAGCCGGGCCTTGACCACGTCGATCTTGGCCTGGGTCTCGGGGTCCACCGTGCCCGAGACCAGGGCGGAGAGCCTGATGGTGTCCTTCTGGTCCTCAAAGAGCTTGAGCTCCAGGGCCCGGCGCAGGCGCTCATTGTCCTTGTAGGTGAACTGCCGGCCCTCCAGGGCCATGGCCCCGATGTAGTTCATGATCTCCCGGCGGAAGTCGTCCTTGCGGGACTCGGGGATCTCTATCCTCTCCTCCACGGAGCGCATGAGGCGCTCGTTGGGGGGCTCGGGGGCGCCGGTGTAGGGGTTTTTCACCTTCTCCCCCAGCACGTAGGCCTTCACGTGGTCTATGTAGTTGTGGAAGAGGCGGTTTAGGGCCTCCTCGTCGGCGGCGATGGCCCGCTGCACCTCGTTTTTTACGATCTCGGCGTACTCCGCCTTCACCTCCTGCAGAAGGGCCCGGTAGCGCTCCCGGGTCTTTTCGTCCGAGATGAGGGAGTGGTGCTTGAGCCCCTCCTCCAGCTCGTTCATCACCATGAAGGGGTTGATGCAGGGCTCCTCGCTGGTGACGAGGACGTTGCTGATCTTGTCCTGGATGTACCGGGGGCTGATCCCCTCCAGGCCCTCCCGCTTGGCCTCCCCCATGAGCTCCCGCACCGCCTCCTCCGTCCAGCCCGGAAGGAGCCTGCCGTCGTAGAGCTTGAGCTTTTGCATGAGGGTGAGCCCCGCCCGCTTGGGGGGCTCGAGGCGGGTGAGCACGGCCCAGGTGGCGGCCATCTCCAGGGTGTGGGGGGCGATGTGCTTGCCCCGCACCCTGGCGAAGTCGCGCCGGTAGATCTTCACCTCGTCGGAGACCCGGAGGATGTAGGGAATGTCTATCTTGATGGTGCGGTCCCGGAGGGCCTCCATGTACTCGTTGGCCTGGAGCTTGCGGTACTCGGGCTCGTTGGTGTTGTGGCAGACGATGCTGCCCACGCCGCAGACGAAGTTGTGGAGGCCCTCGCAAGCGATGTCATAGACCCATTCGCCCCCGGCGGGGCGGCGGAAGAGGCGGTGGGTGTACCGCTTGTGCCGGCCTCCCGGCTTGCCCTCCCCGGAAACGTAGCGGATGCGATAGGCGGGGGCTTTTCCGGGCCTGGGGTAGAAGTAGACGCTGTAGTCGTGCCCCAGCAGGCTCAGGAGCACCCCCACCTGGGCGGCCAGCATGGGGGAAATGGTCTTGAACTCCCCATAAAGCCGTCGGTAGGCCTCGGAGCCCTTCTGTTGCTCCTTGCTCAGCCGCCGGGACCCATCGGTCTTAAGGAGTTCTTCCCAAGCGTGTTCCAGGTAGGGGCGAGGAAGGGCGAAGAGAAAGTCGGGGAGGCGTTTTTGCGCCGCTCCCTTGCCGCAGTGATGCTCGGCCAAGACCCGGATAGCCTCGGCCCCCAGGTAAAGCCGCCAGGCGGAGTCTCGCTTGGAGCCCGAGTGGATGTAGCCCTTGGCGTCGGAGATCCGCTCGTAGGCGGCCTTGACCCGCTCCAGCTCCTCTCGGTTGGCCGAAGAGATGACAATGCCCCCGTTGCGGGCGTTGCTGTGCCCTTCGGTGGCGTACCAGATGAGGACGGTGAGGAGGGCTTTCAAGTCCTCCTCGTCCTGGGGCAGGTGGTAGCGGGTCTTCAGGGCGGTGGCGTGGCGGGGAAGGGCCAGCCGGCTATACCCTGGGGGGGTAGAACGGGTGAACCGGCGGGCGGCGAGGGCCAGGGCAAGCTCCTCCTCCCCGGCAAAGCCCGGTACGCCCTCCGCCACGTCCACCGTCCGGGGCGGAGGGACGAGAGGGGTGGGCAGGTGCCTTAGGCCCAGCATCTCCCGCCCCTCCTCGGGGTAGAAGACCCGCCCTTCCCGGTCGTAGAGCGAGTGGTTGGGGGTGGTTTCCACGACCCCCCACTTCTGGGCCGAGGTGAGGAGTTCTCCAGAGAAGGGGTGGCGGTAGAGGCCCAAGACCCGGGTCCAGCGGACCTCCTTGCCTTCGGTGTCGTAGGCCAGCACCTCCAGACCCTCAGGGCTCTCGCCGAAGCGCCCGTAAAGCCCCTCCAGCGTGGTCCAGCCGAGCCTCCCCCGGTGCCGGTAGAGGATGGGGGTCCACCCCGCCACGCTGTGGCCTAGGATGATCTCGTCTATGTCCGTCTGGGCGAACTTCTTGGACTTGATCTTGTGCTCTTGGCTGGCCGTGAGGAGGTCGTAGAGGAAGGCCACGTCCAGCTTGAGGATCTCTATGAACTCCACGATGCCCCGGTTGGCGATGTTGAGCTCCCCGTCAAAGTTGAAGGCCCGGGGGTCGGAGTCGGAGCCGTAGATGGCCACCTTGCGGTAGTTGATGTCCCCGGTGAGCTCGGTGGAGTCCTGGTTCTTCTCGTCCTTGGGCTGGAAGGTGCCGATGCCCACGCGGTCTTTCTCCGAGAGGACCAGGCGCTTGACCGCGATCTCCTTCTCCAGGACCGCCGCCAGGTCCCCCCCGTGGCGGCCCAGGGCCTCCCGCATCATGAAGCGGCAGACGGGGCAGAGGTCCCCCTCCACCTCGAGGGGGTAGGGGTAGTCGGGGTGCAGACTCCGCAGTTCGGCCAGAAAGGCTTCCCGCATCTCCATGGGGAGGAGGTGCAGGGGCTCCTCGTGCATGGGGCAGGGGAGGGGGCCCTCCGGGGTTTTCCAATAGAAGGTGTAAAGCCTCCCCTCCTCGGTGCGGCTGTAGGCCTCGAGGCCCTTCTTGAGGAGCCGGGCGATGGTGCTCTTGGCCGAGCCCACGGGGCCGTGGAGGAGGAGGATGCGCCTCTCTGGCCCCAGGCGGTGGGCGGCCGCCTTCAGGGTGGCCACCAGGCGCATGAGGGGCTTGTCCAGGCCGAAGATGGCGTCCTTGCCCCCTTCAAAGGGGTCGTCAAAGAAGTGGTAGTGGAGGAGCTTCTCCCGGAAGAGGGTGTACTCCTCCACCCCGTGGGCCAGGATCATGTCGTGGGCCCGCTGGAAGCTGGTCCTAAGGGGCCTAGGGTCCTCCTTGAGGAGGCGCAGGTAGTCGGCGAAGGAACCTTCCCAGCTAAGGGCCCGGTAGGTATTGAGGTCCTGGCGCTGGCGAATAAACTCTAGTTCTCCCATGGGCACCCCCTTCATAGGTTTTGCTGGGATAGGTCTCTGGGTGCATTTTACCACGGACTCGGGGGAGAATGTGGCTCGGGTCTCCTTATCCGCCCCTCTTTGGGCCGTGCCAGGCCTCGTAAAACCCCCGGGCGTTGTGGAGGACGTGGGCCAGGATGCCCGGGATGAGGCTTCCCGTGAGGAGGTAGGCGAGGCCAAAGAGAAGGCCCGCCGCCCCGGTGTAGAGGGTGTAGGCGAAGGCCTTCTTGGGGGCGGGGTGGAGGAGGGCGAAGAGGAGGGCCTGGAGGAGGAGGCCCCAGGCCCCGAACTTCGCGTAGAGGAGGGTTTGCAGAAGGCCCCGGAAGAAGACCTCCTCCGCCACCCCGGAAAGGAGGGCCAGGAGGAGGAGGGCGGGCGGCCCAAGCCCCGCCGCCTTCAGGCTTCGCCCCAGTTCCCGGTGGAGCCTTTCCGCTTCTCGGAAGGAGGCGGGGAAGAGGCGGGCGAAGAGGCCCTCGAGGCCCCCGAGGAAGAGGAGGAGGACCATACCCGCCAGGGTTTCCGCCAAGGGGTGCCTTCCCTGGAAGGGAAAGCCCAGGAGGAGCATCCCCGAAGCCCCCAGGAGGAGGAGGCCCCCCTGGAGCAGGAGGAGAAAGCGCCAAGGGCTGAGCACCGCTCAAAAACCCCGGTCGGGGTGGGTTGGGCGGGTCTTGGCCAGGGGCAGGGAGGGGGTCATGGCTCCATCATAAGGGCCCTCACCAGGGCCAGGCGGCTCATCTCCCCCCCGGAGAGGTAGGCCAGGAGGCTCTCCCTGCCGAAAAGGTGGCGCACCGCCTCCTCAGGCTTCAGGCCCCTGGCCTTCAGGCGGAGGGCTTCCTCCCGCTTTCTTTCCAGAAAGTCCAGCTTGGCCCGGAGGGCCTGAAGGGGAGCCTCCACGGGCCCCGCATGGGCGCAGTAAAAGGCCCGGGGCTTCAGGGCCAGCACCGCCCTTAGGCTTTCCAGGAGGGCCTTGAGGTCAAAGCCCGGAGGGGCCAGGCTGGCCTTCACCCCCAGGAAGAGGTCCCCGCCGAAGAGGAGGCCCCTTTCGGGGTCGTAGAGGACCACGTGGTCCGGGGCGTGGCCCGGGGTGGGCAGGAGGTGGAGGGGGCCCACCCGCTCCGCCACCGCCACCCGCAGGGGGGCGGGGTTGCCCCAGACCAGGCGGCGGTAAAGGCGCAAGGGGCTTTGGGCGGTGAGAAGCCGAGCGGTGGCCGCGCTTCCGTAAACGGGGAGCCCAAGCCGCCCCGCCCCGCCCGCGTGGTCCTCGTGGGCGTGGGTGAGGAGGGCGGCCTCGGCCCCAGGAGAAAAGGGCCTCGCCTTGGGAGGGCCCGTGTCCACCAGGAGGCCCCGGTACCGGTACACGTAGACCCCGTACCCCACCCACCGCCCGAGGGGTGTGGTCAGGTACAGGGCTTCCACCCCATGTCCCACGGGCTTCCAAACCATGTACCAAGTATAACCCTAGTCCTCCTCCAGGATCATCTTGGGCCGGAAACCCAGGGCGTCGGCGGCCACCAGGTGGAGGGGAATGCCCCGGTAGGCCTGGGGAAGGCGCTCGGGGTCGGCCCCGTGGAGGTGGCCGTAGACGATGGCGCTGGGCCCCGCTTCCGCCGCCATCTCCAGGAGGGGGCTGGCCTCCCCGCCCGGCCCAAAGGGGGGGAAGTGGAAGGCCAGGACCAGGTGGCGGTAGGGCTGGCCCTTTAGGGCCTTCAGGGAAAGGCCCAGGCGCTCCACCTCCCGGGCGAAGATCTTTTCGTCCTCGGGGGTCTTGGGAGGGTACTCCCAGCCCCGGGTGCCCGCCACCGCCACCCCGTCCAGGACCAGGGCGTCGTTCTGCAGGGCGTACATGCCCTCGGGCAGGACCGCCCGCAGGCGGCTGATGGAGGGCCACCAGTAGTCGTGGTTGCCCTTTAGGAGGACCTTTCTGCCGGGCAGAGACGCCAGGTCCAGAAGGTCGGGGATGGCCTCGGCGAGGCGCATGGCCCAGGAGATGTCCCCGGCCACGATGACCAGGTCCTCCGGGCCCACCACCTCCCGCCAGCCCCGGAAGAAGGCCTCCGGGTGGCCCTGCCAGGCGGGCCCGAAGATGGTCATGGGCTTGGGGTGGACGCGGGAGAGGTGGGGGTCGGCGATGGCGAAGACCCGCATGGGCCTTAGCGTACCCTAAGGGCATGGAACGCGCCGCGGCCCTGGCCCACGCCCTCCGCCTCCTTGCCCGGAGGGCCATGAGCGAGGCCCGCCTCAAGGAAAAGCTCCTGGCCCGCTTCGCCCCAGAGGAGGTAGAGGAGGCCCTGAAGCGCCTGAGGGCCATGGGCTACCTGGACGACCGGGCCTTCGCCGAGACCTACGTGGCCACCCGCGCCCGCTATGGCCCCATGAAGCTAAGGAGGCTCCTGCTGGCCCAGGGGGTGGGGGAGGAGATCGTGGAGGCGGTTCTGCCCAAGGAGGAGGACGTCCTTCAGGCCGCCCTGAAGGTCCTCCGCCGCTATCCCCGGCGGGGGGACAAGGCCAAGGCGGTCCGCTTCCTAAGGGGGCGGGGCTTTCCTTTGGGGGTGGCCCTCGAGGCCTACCGGCTTGTCAAGGAGGAGGAAGAGGGGTAAAAAGGGTCCATGCCCGAGGTGCGCGCCGAGCGCTTCATAGGGGCTCCGCCCGCGAAGGTCTACGCCCTGGCCAAGGACCTGGAGGGCCTCAAGCCCTACCTCAAGGAGGTGGAAAGCCTCAAGGTCCTCTCCCAGGAGGGAAACCGCACCAAAAGCGAGTGGGTGGCGGTGGCCATGGGCAAGAAGGTGCGCTGGCTGGAGGAGGAGGAGTGGGACGACGAGAACCTGAGAAACCGCTTCTTCTCTCCCGAGGGGGACTTTGACCGCTACGAGGGCACCTGGGTCTTCCTGCCCGAGGGGGAGGGGACCCGGGTGGTCCTCACCCTCACCTACGAGCTCACCATCCCCATCTTTGGCGGGCTCTTGCAGAAGCTGGTGCAGAAGCTCATGCAGGAGAACGTGGAAAGCCTCCTCAAGGGCCTGGAGGAGCGGGTCATGGCCGCCTAGTTGCCAAGGACGGGCCTGGTGTCCTAGCATGGTCTCAAGCCGCCCAAGGCTGATCCAAGCGGGGCGGCCCAAGGGTTTTCAGGAGGTCAAAGTGGAAACGTTGCGCGTCTCTTCCAAGTCCCGCCCCAACTCCGTGGCTGGCGCCATCGCGGCGCTTTTGCGCACCAAGGGCGAGGTGGAGGTCCAGGCCATCGGGCCCCAGGCGGTGAACCAGGCGGTGAAGGCCATCGCCATCGCCCGGGGCTACATCGCCCCCGACAACCTGGATCTGGTGGTCAAGCCCGCCTTCGTCAAGCTGAACCTGGAGAACGAGGAGCGGACCGCCCTCAAGTTCAGCATCAAGGCCCACCCCCTGGAGTCTTGAGGCCCACCACCCCCCGGGGCCTGGCCCTCGCCGTCCTCCTGGAGGTGGACCGGGGAGGGCGGGCCCAGCTCCTTTTGGACCGGGCCCTGGACCGCTCGGACCTCCCCGAGCGGGACAAGGCCTACGTGACCCACCTGGTCTACGGGGTCCTGCGCCGCCTGAGGCTTCTGGACTTCCTCCTGGAGCCCCACCTGAGGGCTCCGGATAGGCTTCCCAAGGAGGTGCTCTGGATCCTGCGCCTTGGGGCCTTGGAGTGGCTTCTTGGTAAACCGGACCACGCCCGGGTGAGCCCTTGGGTGGAGGAGGCGAAGGCCCGCCACCCGGCCCTCTCTGGCCTGGTGAACGCCGTGCTCCGCCGCCTTAAGCCCCGGGAGGCCCCGGAGTGCGTGCGCCTTTCCCTGCCTGGCTGGCTCTGCCAGGCCTGGCGGGGCTTCTTCGGGGAGGTGGGCTTCGCCGAGGGCTTCAACGAGCCCGCCCCCCTCTTCGTCACCGCTTACCGCCCCGTGGACCTGAGGCCGGGCCCCATCCCGGGGAGCTACATCTGGGAAGGCCCCAAGGAGGACTTCTCCCGCCTGGGCCTCCAGCCCCAGAACCCGGCCTCCCTCTTCGCCGCGAAGCTTCTGGAGCCAGAGCCCGGGGAAAGGGTCCTGGACCTCTGCGGGGGGGCGGGGCTCAAGGCCTTTTATCTGGCCTCCAGGGGGGCGGAGGTGGTCTCCTACGACCTGAACCCCAAGCGCCAGGAGGCGGGGGCGAAAACGGCCAGGCGGCTTGGGCTTAAGGTCACCTACCGCACCCAGGACCTGAGGGAACCCTTGAAGGAGAAGGCCAAAAAGGTCCTCCTGGATGCCCCCTGCACCGGCACCGGCACCTTCCGCGCCCACCCCGAGCTCCGCTACCGCCTGAAGCCGGAGGACCCCAAGGCCATGGCCCGCCTTCAGCTAGAGCTCCTGGAAACCGCCGCCGGGGCCACCGAGGAGGGCGGGGTGCTGGTCTACGCCGTCTGCTCCCTCACCGAGGAGGAGGGGGAGGGGGTGGCCCGGGCCTTTTTGGAGCGGCACCCGGAGTTCCGCCTCGAGGCCTTCTCCTGCCCGCTTTCGGTCCTGAAGGCGGGCCTTGGGGTCTACGTGGCCCCGCGGGAGGGTCTGGACGGGTTTTATTACCTGCGCCTCCGCAAGGTAGACTCTAAGGCATGAGGCTGGTCTTCCTGGGCCTGGGGAAGATGGGCAGGAGCATCCTCAAGGGGGCCCTCGCCCGGGGCTTCCTGCGCCCCGAGGAGGTGGGGGTGGTGGGCCGCACCCCCGAGCGCACCCGGGAGCTGGCGGAGGCCTTTGGCATCCGGCCCGTGACCCTGGAGGAGCTTTCCCAGGCGGAGCGGGTTTTGATCGCCGTCCAGCCCAGGGACTTTCCCCACCTGGCCCCGGAGGTGGCCCGCCCGGAGGTGGGGTACATCTCCATCATGGCGGGGGTGTCCACGGCCCTTCTGGCCCGGAGGCTTTCCAACAGGCGGGTGGTGCGGGCCATGCCCAACCTGGCGGCGGTGATCGGGGAAAGCTCCACCGCCCTCACCGCTTTGCCGGAGGCCAGGGAGGCCGGGGACCTGGACTTCGCCCGGGCCCTCTTCGCCACCGTGGGCGACGTGTACGAGATCCCCGAGCATCTCTTTGACCCCTTCACCGCCATGTCGGCCTCGGCGCCCGCCTACCTGGCCCTGGTGGCCGAGGCCCTGGCCGACGCCGGGGTCAAGATGGGGATGCCCAGGGCCCTGGCCCTGCGCCTGGCGGCCGAGGCCCTGGCCGCCACCGGGGAGCTTCTGAAGGGCCGCCACCCGGGCCAGCTCAAGGACGAGGTGGCGAGCCCCGGGGGCACCACCATCCACGGCCTGCACGCCCTCGAGGCCCGGGCCCTGCGGGCGGCCTTCTACGAGGCGGTGGAGGCGGCCACCCGGCGGGGGCACGAGCTGGGGGAGGTGGAGTGATCCCACCCCGTGCTGGCCCAAGCCAGCATGGGGGCCCCGGCGAAAGGTTCTTGGGGAGGTTACCAGGCATGGTGGGCCGAAGGAAAGGGGAAACAAGGGTATGAGGCGCCTCCTCGCTCTTCTCCTTTGCCTCCTCCCGGCCCTGGCCCAGGTCTTCCCCCAGGGCGGGGGGCGGTACGCCTACTCGGACGGCACCTTGCAGGAGCTCCTCCCCGCCCCCGAGGGCTTTCGCCTCCGCTACCTGAAAGGTGGCCGGCTTTTCCGGGAGGACCGCCTCAAGCTCACCCCGGAGGGGCTTTACCTCCTGGGCGTGGGGCTTCCCGAGGGGTACTTCCCCTTCGCCCCGCCCCTTCTCCTCTACCCACCCCGCCTCTTCCCCGGGCAGGCCTGGGGCGGAAGCGCCGCCTTCCAGGGCCAGAGGGTGGCCCTCTCCGCCCGGGTGGAGGGCCTGGAGGGCCTTAGGACCAGGGCCGGGGCCTTCAACGCCTACCGGGTGCGGGTGGCCTTCACCACGGAAAAGGGCGGCACCGACCTCAAGGAGCTCTACCTGGTGCCGGGCCTGGGGGTGGTGGCCTACCGGGCGGGGGCGGGGCTGGTGGAGCTCCTTCGCTTCAGCGCGCCTTGAGGCGGTAGCGGAGGATCTCCTTGTACATCCCGAGGCGGTGGAGAAGGCCGGGGAGAAGGCCGCGCTTTTCCTCCTTCATCACCTGGCTCACCCCCGTTAGGGGCAGGTAGCGCACCCGCCAGCCCCGCTTCTTGGCGTGGCGGGTGAGGAGGAGCTCCAGGTCGTAGCGGGCCCCCTCGAGGCCCTCCACCTCCCGGAGGTCCTGGGCCCTTAGGGCCCTCTGCCCCGAGAGGAAGGGGGTGAGGCGCATGGCCAGGTCCGTGGAAAGCCGCCCTCCCCGGAAGACCCCCACGGTCATCTCCGCCTCCCCCCGGGCCACGGGGAGGAGGAGGGCCTTGAGGTGCTCGGGCCTAAGCCCCAGGAGGTCGGCGTCCAGGAGGAGGACCAGGGGGGTCCTCACCCGCTTCAGCCCCTCGGCGATGGCCCCGCCCTTGCCCCGGTTCCGCTCCAGGCGGACCACCTCCGCCCCGGCCCCTTGGGCCTCCAGGGCCGTCTTGTCCCTGGAGCCGTCGTCGGCCACCACCACGGGAAAGCCCGCCTCCCGGGCCACCCGCACCACGCTGGCGACCGTGGCCTCCTCGTTGTAGGCGGGGATGAGGACCGTGGCCTCCATCAGCCCCCCAAAAGCCGCCTCAGGTCCTGCAGGGTGACCAGGAGGACCAGGAGCATGAGGAAGAGGAAGCCCAGGTAGTGGACCAGGGCCTCCTGCTCGGGCCGGATGCGGAGGAAGCGGGTGAGGAAGAGGAGGAGGATCCGCCCCCCGTCCAGGGCGGGGATGGGGAGGAGGTTGAAGAGGGCCAGGGAGAGGTTGATGGCGGCGGTGAGCTCTACCAGGCGGAAAAGCCCCTCCTGGGCCGCCCGGCCCGCCTCGGCTACAATGCCCACGGGCCCCACCACGCCGCTATTGGCGTTCCCCGAAAGCACGCCAATAAGCCCCCCCACCAGGGCCCGGACCATGGTGGGCCCAAAGGCCAGGGTGCGGCCCGCCGCCAGGGCCAGGCCCTGGAGGAAGCCCACCTGGCGGTAGGCCACCTCCGGCTGGTAGACCACCCCCAGCTTCTCCATCCCCTCCCCCCAGGTGAGGCTAAGGGCCACCTCCCGCCCCTCCCTGAGGACGGTCAGGGTGTGGGGGCCCGGCACCTTGACGGCCTCAATCTCCTGGGGGCGCCTTAGGGGCTTGCCGTCCACCGCCACAAGGACGTCCCCGGGCTTGAGCCCGGCCTCCTCCGCCACGCTCCCCGGCAGGACCTCCAGGATCACCGCCCGCCCCGTGGCCTCCGGCACCCCCTGGGCGCTGAAGAGGTAGGCCAGGAGCACCCAGGCCAGGAGGACGTTCATGAGGACGCCCGCCACCAGGACGAAGAGCTTGCCCAAAAGGGGCAGGGCGTCGTACCCCCGGCCCCGCTCCTCGGGGAGGAGGCCCTCAATGTCGGCGTAGCCCCCTAAGGGGATGGCGGAAAGCCGCCACTCTGTGTCCCAGGCCCGCTTGCGCCATAGGACGGGGCCAAAGCCCACGCTGAAGGCCTTGACCCGCACCCCCTGGACCCGGGCCGCCAGGTAGTGGCCCAGCTCGTGGACGAAGACGCTGACGCCGATGATGATCAGGAACCAGAAGAGGCTCATGCCCACCTCTTGGCCTCTTCCCGGGCCCAGGCGTCCACGGCGAAGAGGTTCTCCCATGTTAGGGGGACGGAAGGGGTGTTTTCCAGGACCTTGGCCAACACTTCCGGGATGCGGGTGAAGGGGATCCTGCCCGCCAAGAAGGCCTCCACGGCCACCTCGTCGGCGGCGGAGACGGCCACCTGGGCCACGCCGCCCCGCTTCCCCGCCTCGTAGGCTAAGGCCAGGGCGGGAAAGCGCTTTAGGTCGGGCTCCAGAAACTCCAGGACCCCGGGGATGGGGAGGTCCTTTAAGGGGGTTTCCGCCCGGTGGGGGTAGGTGAGGGCGTACTGGATGGGAAGGCGCATGTCCGTGGGGCCCAGCTGGGCCTTTAGGCTTCCGTCCACAAAGCGCACCAGGCCGTGCACGTAGGCCTGGGGGTGGACCAGGACCCGGATCTTCTCCAGGGGAAGGCGGAAGAGCTCCTTGGCCTCGAGGACCTCCAGCCCCTTGTTGAAGAGGGTGGCCGAGTCCACGGTGACCTTGGGCCCCATGCGCCAGCGGGGGTGGTTCAGGGCCATCTCGGGGGTTACCTGGGAGAGGTCCTCCGGCCCTCTTAGGAAGGGCCCCCCGCTTGCGGTGAGGATGAGCTCGGCCACCTCCTCCTTGCTTTCCCCCAGGAGGGCCTGGAAGAGGGCCGAGTGCTCCGAGTCCACGGGGAGGATCTCGGCCCCGCCCTTTTCCACCTCCTGCCACAGGAGGGGCCCCGCCGCCACCATGGCCTCCTTGTTGGCCAGGGCCACCCGCTTGCCCGTCCGCACCGCCACCCGGGTGGGGGGTAGCCCGGCGAGGCCCGGGATGGCGGCCACGGCCACCTCGGCCTCCATGGCCGCCACCTCTTCGGCGGAGGCCAGCTTCAGCCAGGGAAAGCGCGCCTTAAGCTCCCGGTGTAGCCCCTCCTCGGCCGCCACCAGAAGGGGCCGGAAGCGGGCGATCTGCTCCGCGAGGACCTCCAGGTTCTTCCCCGCCGCCAGGCCCACCACCCGGTAGCCCCGCCAGAGGGCCACCTCCAGGGCCTGCCGGCCGATGGAGCCCGTGGAACCCAGGATCACCAAGCGCTTCATGTGAAGAGCACCACCAGAAAGTAGGTCAGGGGGAAGGTGAAGAGGAGGCTATCTATCCGGTCCAAAAGCCCCCCGTGCCCGGGCAGGAAGCGCCCGGAGTCCTTGACCCCGGCGAAGCGCTTCAGCATGGACTCCGCCAGGTCCCCGAGCTGGGCCGCCAGGGAGAGGAGGAGGCTGAAAAGCCAAAGCTCCAGAAGGCCAAAGGGGAAGACTTCCCGCACCCAGGCGGTGTAGGCGAGAAGGGCCAGAAAGCTGAAGAGGATGCCTCCCATGGAGCCTTCCAGGGTCTTGCCGGGGCTGATCTCCGGGGCCAGCTTGTGCCGCCCAAAGAAGCGCCCGGCGAAGTAGGCCCCGGTGTCGGTGGCGAAGCTGGCCACCAGGGGCAGGGAGAGGGTCCAAAGCCCAAGGCCCGGGTCCGGGGTCTCCCTCAGGAGGAGGACGTACCCCAGGCTCCAGGGAAGGTAGAGGAAGGCGAGGAGGGTGAAGGCGAAGCGGGTGAGGTCCGCCCCCCGGAGGAGCTCGTAGCTGAAGCTTCCCATGAGGAAAAGCCCCAGGGCCACCTCCCGCCAGGGGACCTGGGGGAAGTGCCAGTGGAGCTGGGGCAGGGAGAAGAGGAAAAGGAGCCCGCCCCCCAGAAAGAGGAGGGGCTGGTTCAGGCCGATCCCCCTTCGGGCCAGCATCTCCTTGAGCTCCAGGCCCCCAAGCCAGAGGAGGAAAAAGAGGGTGGGCAGGATCAGGGGGATCCCCGCCCAGAGGACCAGAAGGAGGAGCCCCGCCCCCACCAAAGAGGAGAGGACCCGCATGGGGAGGTCGTCCTTCACCCCCCGCCTCCTGGGGCTTTGGCCGGACCCATGGGCCTAGTGGAGGATCTCCGCTTCCTTCTTCTCCAAAAGCTCGTCCACCTTGGCGATGAACTCGTCGGTGATCTTCTGGATCTCGGCCTCGGCCCGCTTGGTATCGTCCTCGGAGAGGTGGAGCTCCTTGGCAAGCTTCTTCAGCTTTTCCAAGGCCTCTCGGCGGATGTTGCGGATGGCGATGCGCCCCTCCTCGGCGTAGTGGCGGGCGGCCCGCACCAGTTCCTTGCGCCTTTCCTCGGTGAGGGGCGGGATGTTGATGTAGAGGGCGTCCCCCTTGTTGCTGGGGTTCAGGCCCAGGTCGGAGTCGCGGATGGCCTTCTCAATGGCCTTGAGGGCGTTCTGGTCCCAGGACTGGACCACCAGGGTCCTGGCGTCGGGGGCGGAGACGGTGGCGATCTGGGAGAGGGGGACGGGGGTGCCGTAGTACTCCACCTTGAGGTGGAGGAGAAGCGCGGGGTTGGCCCGGCCGGTGCGCAGGCCGGAGAGGTTGTGCTCCAGGGCCTCGAGGCTCTTACTCATGTGGCTTCGGGTTTCGGCGTAGAGGTCTTTCAGGTTCATGCCGCCTCCTTTCTCAGTGGATCAGGGTGCCGACCTTTTCCCCCTGGATAATACCCACCAGGGCCCCGGGTTTGAAGATGTCAAAGACCACGATGGGAAGGCCCGCCTCCATGCACAGGGTGATGGCCGTGGTGTCCATGACCTGAAGGCCCCGGTTGAGGACGTCCAGGTAGCTGAGCTCGTCAAAGCGGACGGCCTCGGGGTTCTTCCTTGGGTCGTCGGAGTAGACCCCGTCCACCTTGTTCTTGGCCATGAGGACCACCTCGGCCCCCACCTCCAGCGCCCTCAGGGCGGCGGCGGTGTCGGTGGAGAAGAAGGGGTTCCCCGTCCCGCCCCCGAAGATGACGATGCGCTCCTTCTCCAGGTGCCTTAGGGCCCTCCGCCTGATGTAGGGCTCGGCCACCTGGGTGATGGTGAGGGCGGTCTGGACCCGGGTGGGGATGGAGAGGGCCTCGAGGGCGTCCTGCAGGGCCAGGGCGTTCATGATGGTGGCCAGCATGCCGATGTAGTCGGCGGTGGCCCGGTCCATGCCCACGCCCTGGCGGGCGCCCCGCCAGAGGTTGCCGGCCCCGATCACGATGGCCAGCTGAACCCCGGTCTCGTAGGCGGCCTTGATCTCCCGGGCCAGGGCCTGGGTGGCCTCGGGCTCAATGCCGAAGCCGTTAGAGGTGAGGAACTCGCCGGAAAGCTTGAGGAGGACCCGCTTGTACTTCATGGCTTTAAGAAAAACCGGGGCCCGCTTTTGGAGGGCCCCGGCGGCTTCCATGGCCTACGCTCCCACTTCCAGGCGGCAGAAGCGCCGCACCACGATGTTCTCCCCGGTCTTGGCGATGGCCTGCTGGAGGAGCTCCTTCACCTTCACCTTGTCGTCCTTGACGAAGGGCTGCTCCAGGAGGACCACCTCCTCCAGGTACTTCTTCAGGCGGCCCTCGGCGATCTTCTCGGCGATTGGCTGGGGTTTGCCCTCGTTCAAAGCGGCCTGGATGTAGATCTGCCGCTCCTTTTCCAGCTCCTCGGCGGGAATCTCCTCGGCGGAGACGTACCGGGGGTTCATCATGGCGATGTGCATGGCCAGGTCCTTGGCCAGGTTCTGGAAGACCTCGTTCCTGGCCACGAAGTCGGTCTCGCAGTTGAGCTCCAGGATGACCCCCACCCGCCCGTTGTGGTGGATGTAGTGGCCGATGATGCCTTCCCGGGCCTCCCGCTCCGCCTTCTTGGCCGCCTTCATGGCCCCCCGCTCCCTAAGGAGCTGAACGGCCTTCTCCTCGTTCCAGCCGGCGTCCTCGAGGGCCTTCTTCACGTCCATCATCCCGGCCCCCGTGGCCTCGCGGAGCTTCTTGATGAGTTCCATCTGGCTCATGCTTCCACCTCGTCCTCAAGGCCCTCATCGTTCAGTACCCGGCTTTGGGCCTCCATGCGCTCCGCCTCCTCCACCAGGGCGTAGGAGGGGGAGGGCTCCACCACCCCGCCCCGGGCCTCAATGATCAGGTCCGCCGCCCGGGAGAGGATGAGCTGGATGGAGCGGATGGCGTCGTCGTTGCCGGGGATGATGTAGTCCACCAGGTCGGGGTCGGAGTCCGTGTCCGCCAGGGCGATGACGGGGATGAAGAGCTTCCTGGCCTCCCGCACGGCGATGGCCTCCTTGGTGGGGTCCACGACGAAGATGGCGTCAGGGAGGCGCTTGAGCCGCCGGAAGCCCGAGAGGTACTTCTGCAGGCGCTCCAGCTCGTGCTTGAGCCGCACCTGCTCCTTCTTGGGGCGCTGGTTGATGTCCTCGGAGGCGAAGAGGTTTTCCAGCTCCTCTAGGCGGTTCACCCGCTGGGCGATGGTCTTGAAGTTGGTCAGCATCCCGCCCAGCCAGCGCTGGTTCACGTAGGGCATCCCCGCCCGGTCGGCTTCCATGCGCACGATGTCCTGGGCCTGCTTCTTGGTGCCCACGAAGAGCACCGTGCCCCCCCGCATGGCCAGGTCCTCGAGGAAGCGGAAGGTGCGCTCCAGCTCCACCATGGTCTTCTGCAGGTCAATGATGTGGATGCCGTTGCGCTCGGCGTAGATGTAGCGGCTGAACTTGGGGTTCCAGCGCTTGCGCTCGTGGCCGAAGTGGACCCCGGCTTCCAGCAGCTCCTTTACCGTGATGTTAAGCGGCATATTCCTCCCGTTCGGGGAAGGTTGGGCTTGGCGGTTCGTGCGGGCCGGCCTTTTTCCCCAGGGACCTTCCCCTGCCCAGGGGCTGGTCCGGCACGCCTTACCGATTATAGGGCCCAAGGGGCCTTTGCGGAACCCCCCCGGTTGGGCTATACTCCCTAAGGCCTGGGGCGGTAGCTCAGAGGGAGAGCACCCGCCTTGCAAGCGGGAGGTCGGGGGTTCAAATCCCCCCCGCTCCACCAAGTCCAGGACGCAAAACTTCCCCCTCGGTAGTGAGGGGGGAAGGCCTTTTTACTGCAACCCTACTGCAACCCGGGTCAGGCCTTGGCCCGGTTAGGCTTCACCAGCTCCTCGAGGTTCATGACCCAGCCCCGGCGCTCCTCCTCTAGGACGTGGCGGTAGCGGTTGAGGGTGATGGTGGGGTTGGCGTGCCCCAAGCGCTCCGATACCACCTCGAGGGGGACTCTCCGCGCCAAGCAGAGGGTGCCGTAGCTGTGCCGGAGGTCATGGACCCGCACCCGTTCCAGGCCCAGGCGTTGGGTTATCCGCCTCAGGGCGTGGTTGGGGCTGTTGGGGTTTAGGGGCCACGAGGGGTCCTTGGTGCCGGGGAAGACCCAGGGAGTCCCCAGGCCCCCGAAGGTGCCCTCCCACCAGGCCCGGTAGGCCCTGAGCCGCACCAGGGTGGAGTGGGGGATAGGAAGGGTCCGGTACGCGTTCGGCGTTTTGGGGTCCGAAATCTCCCCCCTTCCCTCCACGGCTACCCAGGTCCTTCGGATGGTGAGGACTCCTTCCTCGAGGTCCAGGTCCTCCCATTGGAGCCCCAGAATCTCCCCCCTCCGGAGGCCCAACGCCAGCCCAAGGTGCAGGGCGAGGCCCATGCGGGGGTCAGGGTAGGCATCCAGGGCCTCGAGAAGGGCATCCGCTTCCCCGGGCTCCAGGGCCCTCCCCGTCTTCTCCGGGGCGGGGGCCTTCACCTTCACCGGGGCCACGGGGTTTCGGGCCACCAGCTCTAGGCTCAGGGCCTCCTCAAAGAGGGCGTGAAGCTTCTCCCGCACCTTCTTCACCGTGCGCATGGAGAGGCCCCGCTCGGCCAGGTCGTCCAGGAGGGCCCGAATGTGGGCGGGCTGGACGGCCTGAAGCCGCGTGCTCCCCAAGGGGTCTTTGGCCTGGGGGTCCTCGAGGGAGGGGAGGGCGTAGGCCAGCTCCTCCCGGTAGAGAAGGAGGGTCTTGGGCCGCACCTCCCGGGCCTTCCGCTCAAGCCACCTCGAGGCCCACTCCCGCACGGTGATGGCCTCGGGGGAGGGGAGGAGGCCCTTGTGGTGCTGGGCGGCGAGTTCGGCCAGCTTGGCCGCCACCTCCTGCCGGGTCCTGCCGTAGACCGTGCGCCTCCTGGGCTTGCCATCGGGGCCGTAGCCCACCATCAGCTGGCCCATCCAACGCCCATCGCGGCGGCGCACGATGGTGCCCTCCCCGTTGCCCCGCTTGCGCTTCCCCACTACCACCACCCCCTTCGCCTTCCCGCCCGCCTCAGGGTCCTCTTGGCCCACCTCCAGGCCAGGCGCTTGGGAAGCCGCCCCCGGGAGAGGGCCTTCACGTCCCCTATGAGCCTGAGAAGCCGCCAAAGCCACCTCACGCTTCCTCCTCCACCTCCTCTTCTTCCGTGGGCTCCCACCAATAGCGCTCCACCTTGAGGCCCCTGAGAAGGGCCTGCCCCCGCTCCTTGGGGGACAGGCCCTCGAGGACCCGGAAGAGGTGCCGGGGCCCGCGTATTCGCACGGTCCGGGTTTCCTCCCCGGGCTCCAGGGCCTCCACGCCCAGGGCCTTGAGCCGCCGCTTCAGGGGCGGCCTCACCAGGGCCAGGTGCCTTCCCCTCATACGGGGATTCTATCACGCCACACGATAGAAGATTGCTTTCTTTCGCCTTCCGCCGCATGCCCGCTGCCTTTTGCCGCCTCCAGGACCGCCTTCTGCCGCCTTTTGCCGCTTTTTGCCGCCTTCCGCCGGGTCCTGGGCCTCGAGGGGAGGGGGGTGGGGAGGGGGCTTGGCCCCTCGAGGCCCTCCCCTTCGGGCCTGGCCTCACCCCTCCTGGGGGGCCTCCAGAAGGGGGGCCTGAAGGAGGGCGCTTCTGAGCCTCCTTTCGGCCACCTGGAGCCAGGAGGCCTCCCGCTCCACCCCCAGGAAGCCCCGGCCCAGGCCCACCGCCGCCACGCCCGTGCTCCCTGAGCCCATGAAGGGGTCCAGGAGGGTGTCCCCGGGCCTCGAGGCCAGCTCCACTAGCCAGGCCATGACGCTCACCGGCTTCTGGTGGGGGTGGCCCGTGGCCTCCCCGTCCCGCCCCGGCCTGGGGCTTGTGGCCAGGAAGAGGTCCTTCCCCCTGCCCGGGAGGCCCCTCAGGGCCAGGACCGGCTCAAAGGCGTAGGCGGGCCCCTGGGGGCGGGGCCTGGGGTCAGGCTTGCCCCAGATGAGGAGGCGGAAGGGGAGGCCCCGCTCCCGGGCGAAGGCCAGGGCCTCCTCCAGGCGGTCCTGGGGGAGGAAGAAGAGGACCGGCCCCCGGGCCACCCTCAAGGCCTCGGGAAGCCAGGCCAGGCTCCAGGAGTCCCAGGGCTCCCGCCCGTAGACCGCCCGAGGGTCGGCCCCTTGCCCGCTTTCGGGCCGCCGCCAATGGCCGGTGCCGTAGGGGGGGTCGGTGAGGACGGCCTCCACGGCCCCGGTCTTGAGGGAGGCCAGGACCTCGAGGGCCTCCCCGTGGTGGAGGCGCACGGGGGGCGAGGAGGAGAGGTCAAGGACCATCCTCCCCTCCTTCCAGGGCGGGGAGGGGCTTGGCCTCCCCCTCGGGGAAGGCCTCCTCGGGGGTGAGGTGGCCCCACTGCACCAGCAAGGCCCGCACCCTGGGGTCTTCCGGGATGGGCCGCTCCAGGCCGAACAGCATGTTTGAGGCTATCCAGGCTACGGCCTGCCCCTCCAACGCCACCAGCTCCTTGCTCTTTCTCTGGGCCTCCTCCCGCCGCCGCCTCATGGCGGGGTCCTCCTCCTCCATCTCCTGGTAGGCGGCCCGGTAGGCGGGGGTGAGGGTGGCCAAGGCGTGGGCCGCCCGGAGGGCCACCTGAGGGTCCTCGTGCTCCAGGAGCTTGGCGGTCTTGCGGATGGCGCTCCAAAGCCGCCGCACCAGGGCCTTCCTGCTTCCGTACTTCTCCCGCATTCTGGGCATCTTTCCTCCACGTGCTAACCTGGGGCTATGCCTAGGCCAGCCCCGTCCCAACCCAAGGAGGCCTCCGCCTTCGTCCTCACTCCTCCCCGGAAGAGGGGCAAGCCGCCCCTTCCCGAACCCGTAAGCCCCACGCCCGGGAAGCCTAGCGAGGCGTACTTGGAGGCGCAAAGGCGTTGAACCTCCTCTTGGAGACCAGCGGTCTTCTCAAGCTCCTCCTTCGGGAGGAGTTTTCCCCTTTGGCCCAGGAGGCCTTCTCCCGGGCAGAAGCTTTGGCGGCCAGCGCTTTCGCCCTCCCCGAGGCCGTGGGGGTGCTCCACGCCATGAGGCGGGACGGGAGGCTCAGCCGGATTGGCTACCGCAAGGCCCTCAAAGAGCTCTACGGGCTTTGGGACTACCTGGAGGTCCTTACCCCCACCCTCGAGGGGCACGTGCGGGCGGCCCAGCTTTGCGAGAAGCACCCCCTGAAGGGGGCGGACGCGCTTCACCTCGTGGCCGCCCTTTACCTGAGGGCGTTTCGCCAGGAGGTGGTCCTTTTGACCTTTGACCGCACCCTTTACCACGCCGCTAAGAGGGAAGGCCTGGCCGTGGTGCCAGTACCCGCTTTAGAGCCTCCGGGGGCAGGGTGAGGAAGGCCCAAAGCTCCCCCCTCGCCTCTTCCCCCACCTCCAGCTCCACCCCCTGCCCCAGGAGGTGGAGGACCAGGAAGAAGACCGCCTGCCCGGCCCGGTGGCGGCCCTCGAGGCGGAGGGCGAAGGCCCCCTCTCCCAGGTGCTCCACCGCCACCACGCCCAGCCAGGTGAGAAGCCTCAGGTCCAAGGAGATTCCCTTGGGCCAGTTCCTCAAGAAGAGCTCAGGCCCGTCCAGGGCGTACTTGTGGCTTTCCAAAAGAGTCTTCACGCTTCCTCCTTTCCCGCCTTCCCCCTCGCCGCCACCTTGAGGAGGGCCTCGAGGGGAAGGACGGCCAGAGGGGGCTTCCGGTCCGGCTTGAGGACCAGAAGCCCCCGCCCCTCTAGCCAGGCCTCCAGGGCCACCCGCTTCCTCGCCTTCACCTCCACCACCACCTTCCCGAGGCCGGGAAGCTCCACCTCCAGGTCCCCGGGGTAGCCCGGGGCGCTCCCCGAGAGGGGGACTTTTCGGGCCTCGAGGCCCGCCTCCTTCAGGAGGGCCAGGACCTCCCGCTCCACCCGGCTTCCCTTGCGCTTGGGGGCCTTGCCCTTCACGCTTCACCTCCTTCAGGCCTGGGCGGCCCTCCTCAGGGCGTGGAGGCCTCCCTCCAAGTCCCCCTCCTCCAGGGCCTGGGCCAGGGCCATGAGGGCGAGGGGCGTGAGGCGGCGGCGGGGGGCCTCGAGGGCCAGGAGGGCCAGGGCCCTCCCGTGCTCCCGGGCCTCCTCCACCAGGCCCTCCATCCCCGGGGGGAGGAGCAGGAAGGCCTTGGTGCCCTCCAGGACCACTTCTCCATCCGCTTCTGCTATGGCCTCCAGCACTTGCGCCAAGGTCTTAGGCACGCTTCACCTCCTCAAGGGCCGCCAAGAGGCGGGCCAGCTCCTGGGGCGAAAGGCGGTTGCCCACGATTTTCCAACACCCCTGAAGCCCGTGCACCTCAGGTATCGCCCCCACCCGCTTCAGTACCTCAGGGGGCAAGGGGCGGGGAGGGGTGCTAAACCATAGCGCCCGGACCTCCTGGCCCGTGGGGGCGGGCCGTTGCGTGGGCGGGGAGGGCTCCTCCCCCTTGGGCTTCTCATCCTTGCTGGGGGCTACCTCAATCAGGTTGGCCAGGGCCTCGAGGGGGGCCTCCTCCGTTTTAGAAGGAAGGGGGGAGTCAATAGCCGCAATAGCCGCAATAGCCGCGGATGCCGTCCCAGACGGCGTTTCCTCCTGCGGCGTTTGCGCGGCTATTGCGGCTATTGGAGGCGGGGAGGGGGGACAATAGCCGCAATCGGGAGTGCCGTCCTGGAGGGGCTTTGCGGCGTTTGCGGCGTTTGCGGCTATTGTGCCCCCCACTCTTTCTAAAAGCCACCGGTGCCTCTTGGTCCTCCGGTCCCGCTCACCCCTAATGACGATGCCTGCCCCGCGAAGGGCGGCCTGGAGGCGGGGGAGGTGCTTGCCCAGGCCCTGGGGGGTCCGAGGCCACCCTTCGGGCTTGCGCTTGGCCTCCTCGAGGCCCATGACCTGCTCCAGGTTGGCCAGGAGCTCAGCCGTGGGGTACTCCCTCCGGTGCCCCTCGGGCCAGTCCCGGGTGAGGAGGAGGATGGCCTGGGCCACGGGGTCAGCCTCGAGGGCATCCTGCTCCATAGCGGCCTGCACCTCGTAGAAGGCCGCCACCACCTCCCCGGCCTCGAGGCCCAAGGCGGGGGCGGCGGCCTCAGCCCACACCGCCCAATCAGCCAGGCGGGGGAGGGAGGAGAGGGTGGCCCGGGCCTCCTCCCACCTCCTTAGGGCGGTTGAGGCCGCGGTGAGGAGGGCCCCCAGGGCCCGGGGGTGAAGGCGGGCGAAGACCTCCCAAAGCTCCCGCTCGGGCCGCCTCTCTTCATCGCTTAGGCGGGAGAGGGCCACCAGGGCGGCGCGGTCGGCCAGGTCGTCCCTGAGGGCCCCGAACGCAATCCCGGTCAGGACCACCGGGCGCTTGGCCTCCATCACAAACTCCTCGCCATCGGTGTAAAGCTCCCGCTTCCCCAGGCCGCCTCCGGTGCTCAGCCGGCAAAGGGCATCGCTTAGCCGCAGGGACACGGCGCTGAGGTTGTCAAAGGCCAGGATCCACGCCCCCCTCGCCCCCACCATCAGGGCCTCCTCGTCCTTGGGCTCAGCCCTCAGCCCCCCTTCCTGGGGGTCCAGGAGGCTCTTCAGGACCAGGGCGGCGGTGGTCTTCCCGCTCCCCTTTTCCCCGGTCAGGACCAGGATGGGGTAGGGCCCGCGGGGGTTGAGGGCCCCGACAAGCCACCCCAGGACCAGGGCCCAGTCCCGGCGCTCCCTGAGGGGCAGGAGGGCGGCCAGCTCCTCGAGGGCTTCGGGCCCGGCGGGCTCAGGAAGGGGGAGAGGGCGGGTGTAGCGGCTACGGCGGAAGCGCACCGGGCACGCCCGGCTCTCCACCACCCGCCACCCCTCAGGCCCCACCTCCACGGCCTTCCAGTCCTCCCGGCCCAGGTCCAGGTAGACCCGGCCCTCGTGTTCGGCCACCCGGGGATGGACGGCGTGCTGGGGCCCCTCGTAGAGGGCCTTGGCCTCGAGGACGGCCCGCGCGTCCTGAAGGGCCTGGGCGTAGAGGGGCTTCTCCGTGGCGCGGTAGTAGAGGCCCGCAAGCCAGGCGCGGAAGGCAGGGCTCCTCAGGGGGTAGTGGGCCACGATGCCCTCTCCCTCGGGGACGCTGGCCCAGGGTTCCCGGTCCTGAGCGTGCCAAAACTCCCCCCGCTCCAGGGCCAGCCGCACGGCCACGGCGGCGGCGTTGTCCTCCTTGGGGGCGGGCCCCAGGAAGTCCTGCCAGGCCCGGCGCAGGGCCTCGAGGGGGGCCCCCACGCGCTTGGCGGCCTCCCTCAGGACCCTATCAGCCTCCACATGGTCAAGCCCCTCCTCCACGATGGCCG